>Ga0334884_1000704_pt1 | contig 58304 bp, 55 predicted proteins | sample GraSluR1_MG_7_FD_207215 | JGI IMG/M metagenome (GOLD analysis project Ga0334884, IMG submission 207215) | Sludge microbial communities from methane-producing bioreactor in Wageningen University, Netherlands - Granular Sludge_12_05 R1 | ecosystem: Engineered > Bioreactor > Anaerobic >... | reverse complement strand
CGGAACCTGTCGTTGAACCGGAACCTGTCGTTGAACCGGAACCTGTCGTTGAACCGGAACCTGTCGTTGAACCGGAACCTGTCGTTGAACCGGAACCTGTCGTTGAACCGGAACCTGTCGTTGAACCAGAACCTGTCGTTGAACCGGAACCTGTCGTTGAACCGGAACCTGTCGTTGAGGAGAAGCCCTTTCATCCTGATATAAGGCTGGCAATGCCTCATATTCGGAAGGAAGAACCGATTGAGGCAGAAGAAGAGCAAATGCAGCAAGAAGCTCCTTCTCCTCTTCCCCGGTTTATTCTTGCTGACACGATAGCAAAGTCCGGGTCGTCTGTGCCGTCACAGCCTGAAACGGCAGTGCACAATGCCCCTGTCCAAGTGCTGGTTCAGGAAATGGAAACTACATTGGAAGGGAATCTTCCTTCCACCATACGAGAGATCTTGGGCAAGCTGAAAGAGAAAGAGGAAAACATATTTTTTGATTTCTGCAAGACAGCAGACTCTCAGGTTCTTATGGGGACTGCATCGCTTATTGAGCAAGCTAGACAAGTGCAGCAGGGTGATGGAAAGGACAAGATGTTCACCATTCCTGGTATCAATCTGACGGTAGTCCTGATGGCAGGGAAAGGTGACATGCTTCGAGCTTGGGATAGAAAAAACAACGTTGGAGCCATCATGTATACCCAAGGACAGAAAACTTGGAAGGTATTGTATCTAGGGTATACTCCAAGTGGAGGCTTGTATCATGCTGAGGAGAAGACCCTGAAATACGAAGATTTTTCCCAGGCTGATTGGAAGTATGTAGTCAATCTTGGTGAAAGGATTTTGGAGAGAAAACATAAGCGATGACAGACACAAGCCTCATAGCCCAACACCTTGAGACTGCACTCAAGGCGGCCAAACTCGCAGGTGCATATATCCTGGAAGAAGGATCGAAGGACCATATTGCTGTACGCAGCAAACACACGAATGATTTTGTGACCGATACTGACAAAGGAGCGGAAGAGAGAATCATTTCGGTAATCAAAGAGAGCTTTCCGGATGACGCAATTTTTGGTGAGGAGACGGGGAAAGAAGGAAATCAGAAGACTGGGCGATGGATCATCGATCCAATCGATGGGACAACCAACTTTTTCCGATCGCTTCCCAATTATACGGTAAGTATTGCCTGGGAACTTGAACCCTTCAAACCCTTGGTCGGGGTAGTGTACAACCCAAGGCAAGGAGAACTGTTTTGGGCAAGCAAGGGCAAAGGCTCTTTTCTCAACGGGCGAGCGATCAGCGTTTCTTCGGTCTCTCATATGGAACGAGCGCTGTTGGTTTGTGTACCACCCCATCGCCGACACGATTTGGTGGAACAGTATTTTGCTCGAGCCAAACAACTGTTTCTCTCATGCAGCGACTTCCGTTCCTATGGGTCATGCGCACTGGAACTCTCCTATATTGCTGCCGGCAGGTTGGACGGATACTATGAACTCTGTCTCGGATACTATGACATGGCTGCGGGAATGCTCATCGTCCAGGAGGCTGGGGGTATGGTAGCGAGTGCGGATCCTGCACGACCTTTCGAAGATACGCGTTGTGATCTGGTTGCTTCAAACGGCTTGATTCAACACCAAATATTGCATATGGTTCAGTCATGAATTTTAAACTTGCCATCTTTGATCTTGACGGAACCCTTATGAACACCAGTGCAGGAATCTTCTCATCGGCCAATGCAACCGTGCAAAAACTCGGATTGGAACCGGAACACGACCCAGCACAATTGAGCAAGTTTATCGGACCTCCTATCAACCAATGCTTTGTGGAAGTCTACAACATGGACCAAGCTCTGATTGAGCAGGCTGTAAGCCTCTACCGGGTTGAGTATGATCTGAGAGGTCGCTTCAACGCTGTAGCCTATCCAAACATGAAAAAGACCTTGGATGTTCTGAAGGAGAAGGGATACCTGCTCGCTGTTGGAACACTTAAGCATGAAAGCCTAGCCCAGGATATGATGAAGCACTTCGGGTTTGACCAATATTTCGATTCCATCCGAGGATCTGATCTCAACGCTCACCTCTCCAAAGCCGACATCATCCGATTGGTATTGCAAGACCTCTTGGTTCGAGCAGAGGATGCCGTCCTGATCGGCGATACCATCCACGACCAGAAAGGTGCTGCCGAATCAGGCGTTGCCTTTATTGCGGTGGACTACGGCTTTGGCTTCCCCAAAGGAACTCCCAAGGAAGATTCCATGCTTGGCATGGTCAGCAGTGCAGACGAGTTGCTCACGTTGCTCTAAGTAGCTCTCGCGCTGATGCGAGCGCATCGCTTTGCTTATCAATCGGATGTTTGTCATCGGCAGAAACCGGCAGATACCCAGCGAACTTCATCGTGGAATACTCGCATATTGCCTCAAATTGCTCGCGTATCAGCCGATATTGGACACCATCGAGCGTATCCTCCCCAACCGCAATTACATAGAGCTTCTTGTCGGCAAAAGAAGCGAGCTCCAACTGGTATAATCTGTCTATGAACAGTTTCAGCTGTGCAGACACCCCCCACCAATAGACTGGGGTGGCAAAACAGAGAGCATCCGCTTCCTTCACTCGCTCGCACAAGCTGTTCATATCATCTTCAATAAGACAACGCCGGTGAGTCTTGCACCAGTTGCATGCCTTGCAAGGCTCAATAGAGCTCTCCTGCAGGAAAGTTTCACTGCACTCATATTGCTTGGAGGCTTCTTCGCTGAATGCTCTTGCCAACGTTGCACTATTGCCATTTTTTCGGGGGCTTCCGTATACTATCATCATCTGCATGCCAAAACCTTACAACGGACTATCCTCCCTTGCAAGAGTATCTTTGAGAGGGTATTCTACATATTAGAGGAGATACAGAATATGATGTTTCAATTGAAAAAGACACAAGTCAATACCGACAAGGCCCCTGCGGCCATCGGACCTTATAGCCAGGCAATCATTGCGGGACCCTTTGTATTTACCAGCGGACAACTGCCGGTGGATCCCTCCACGGGCGAACTGGTTGGCGGCGATGCGGCCAATCAGGCAAAGCAGGTTTTTGAGAATATTAAAGCTGTTCTCAGCGAAGCCGGGACTGATCTCTCCAAGGTAGTCAAGGCAACCGTATTCCTTAAGAACATGGACGACTTTGCTGCGGTGAACCAGGTCTATGCTTCCTATTTTACTGAAGGTATCCTTCCTGCTCGTTCTGCTGTACAAGTGGCAAAGCTACCCAAGGATGTCGCAGTTGAGATCGAAATGATTGCACTCGCATAAGAAGGGACACCCATGAAACGAACACCCTTGTACGAGTGCTACAGCACCTATCCTAATGTCAAGCTCATTGATTTTGGAGGATGGGAGTTGCCTGTTCAATTTGAAACGGGAATTCTTGCCGAACATGAGGCTGTGCGCACTCGTGCAGGGTTGTTTGACGTTTCCCATATGGGTGAGTGTATGATAAGCGGAGAAGAGGCTGCGAGCTATCTCGATTATCTGTGCACGAACACCATAGGCGACATGCAGGTTGGACAGTGTCGATACACGATGATGTGCTATCCTGACGGTACTGTGGTGGATGACCTTCTCATCTATCGCCGAACGGACATCTCATTTCTTGTGGTGATGAATGCTTCCAACACAGAGAAGGACCTTGCTTGGATCATGCACGATAACCCGAAGGCAGATAGCTGTCCTCCGGTAATCGATCTCTCTGCTTCCACCGTGCAACTTGCGTTGCAAGGACCGCTTTCCGTACAAATTCTCAGTACCTTGGTCAGCGATTGTGATCAGATCAAGAGCTTTACCTTCCGCAGTCAGTGTGAGGTAGGTGAGGTCATGGCTCTGATCAGCAGGACCGGCTACACCGGTGAGGATGGGTTCGAGCTCTACTGTGCCAGCGACGACGGGCCGCTTTTGTGGAATACGCTTTTGGAAGCTGGGAAGGCTTTTGGGCTGATCCCCTGCGGATTGGGAAGTCGGGATACCCTCCGTATGGAAGCTAAGCTTCCGCTCTATGGGCATGAGATCAGCGACACCATCACTCCGTTGGAGGCTAATCTTGGGGTCTTCGTAAAACTGGAGGAGAAGGATTTCTGCGGAAAGGGAGCACTGTTGCTCCAACAACAGAATGGTATTCCCCGTACCCTCCGGGGTATTGAGATGCTGGATAAAGCGGTTCCGCGCAGTGGCTATCCCGTATACCTTGGCGAAAAGCAGATTGGTTTTGTCACCAGCGGAAACAAGAGTCCCTCCCTGGGGATTTTCTGTGCATATGTCCTGATCGAACGGGATTCCGCCCTAAAATTCGGGGATGTCTTGGAAGTGGTGGTCCACGGCCAGCGAAAACGAGCCAAACTGGTGCGCACCCCGTTCTATAAGCGCGGTATGCCGATCAAAGAGGGCCGGTGATGCGAGTACAGAACAGCGCCCCGGAGGGCTTCATAGCGCTTGACAACTCAGCACTGATCTACCCCCCTACCGAAGCGGTGTACAACGCGAACACGTTTCGAATCTCTCTCGATCTGGCACAGACCATTCGGCCTGAAATCCTGGAGCAGGCAGTGCATGATCTCATGACGCGTTGCTCATACGCGAACGTGAGCCTGCACAAAGGGTTCTTCTGGTACTATCTCTCGCCCAATACCAAGGAGATGATCATCCACCCGGAAGGATCGTATCCAAGTGGAAGATTCTTCTTCAAGGAGAACAACTCCTATCTGTTGAGGGTTGTGTACAGCACCCATCGCATTGGAGTTGAGTGTTTTCATGCTCTCACCGATGGGTCCGGTGCATTGTCGTATCTGAAGCTCTTGGTGGAGCGGTACTGTCATCATGCAGGGATTGCTGACTTTTCCTTCCCTGGCGGCTTGGATTTTGAGCAAAAACCTACAAGTCAGGAGTTCAGTGATCCTTTTCAGCATCTCTATGACAAAAGTCTTCCCTCCTATCCGAAGATCAGCAAGGCATATCATCGAAAAGGATTCGGCAGCTTTGATGACCGTGTGAAGGTGATAAGCGCTTCCATCAAGACAGCGCAGATCAAGGAGAGAGCAAGAGCGAGGGGCATAACCATCGGCGAGTATCTTTCCTCGGTTTTCCTCTACGCTTTGCAGCAGTTGCAGGCCGAAGAGATTCCCAAGCAGAAGAACCGAAAACCCATCAGGCTCTCAGTCCCCATGAATCTGAGAAAGATCTTTGGATATGATACGATGCGCAACTTCACGCTGTTCGCTGTTATTGGCATCGAGCCGGCACTTGGTTCCTACACCTTCGATGAGATCGCCAAGGAGGTACATCTGCAGATGGCCCTCGCCCAGGACCGCAAGCGTCTGCTCAGCCAGATCAAACGAAACGTAACGGGCGAGCGAACTCCTTTGATCCGATTCGCCCCCAATATCCTGAAGAATCCGCTGTTCAAATTGCTCTCAGATTTCTTGGGAGACGACCAATACTCTGGCGTTATTTCAAACATCGGCCAGATGGTCTTGCCCCCTGAGCTAGCAGACAGCATCAAACGGCTTGATTTCCATCTCAGCCCAGGTCTTCTCAACAAGGTTGCCATCGCGGTGATCGGATATCTGGACACACTGGCAATCAATTTCACCAGCTTCTTCAATGAAGATAGGGAACTGGAACGATTGTTCTGTACCTTCTTGGTTGAGGATGGCATACAGGTTACGCTGTCGACCAACAGAAATACTGACAGGTAGGAGCATCTATGGCCTATTGCGTTCAATGTGGTGTCAAATTGGAAGAGGGGAGCAAGCAGTGTCCCCTTTGCAACACGGAAGTACTGCTGCCCAAGGGAGTGCAGGAACAGCCCTCTGAGCCGCTGTTTGCCCAACCGCTCCCTCCTGCAGGAATGGGAGGGATCACCAAGACCCGCAAGGGGGTGATCGAGCTCATCCTCTCCCTTTTTGTAGTCAGTGAACTCACTGTTGCACTCTCCATGATCTTATCAGGGAATGTGGCCCATAGTTTCATACCGCTTTTCAGCATTGCAATGGCTGCACTCTCCCTGATTCTTGCCTTCAGCAACAAGCCGACCTTCCAAAGGCAAGCGAGCATCCAGTTCTTGCTTGCAGCAGTCTATCTGCTCGGTATCGATGCAGCTGATCGAAACCTCTCATGGTCATTGGTGGCAAGCCCGGCTCTTGGCCTTCTCTGGATGTATGTGGTGTTCCCAAGTCATGCAAGGATAAGCAAAGCTCCAAGGCGCAGTGTTGTGCTGGTGGTGCTATCGACATTGGCCTATCTGGCGCTGGTCAATGGGGTGCTTTCCGGCTCGCTGACTTGGTTTGTTCCTGTTGCATTGCCTTCGTTGCTGGTGCTGGTTGTCCTGTGTTGGGTCTTCCTCTTTTGGTTCAGCAGAAGGCGCAACAAGAGCATTCCTCTTGCTGATATCGTGCTGGGAACCTTGGTGGTCCTCTTTCTCAGTGCCACAGTTTTTGACCTCTTTCTCAGCAAGTACCAGAGGGGGGTGTTTATCCTGCGTTGGAGTGAAAGCCTCTTGCTTTCGGGTTTGATCATTCTCTTGTTCTTGGTAAGTGTCTCAGTCTCCAGAAGGGTCAGACGTTACTTCACCAGCCATAATCGGCACTCCTAGGTAAAATCAGCAAACTGGGCATTCGCAGCCAATACGAGATCGTCAGGCCGAATCTTCAGCTGAAGTCCTCGCTGTCCTGCACTCACAAAGATGTATGGTTCGAGTTGGGCAACTTCCTCGATGAACGTGGGGAAGTGCCGCTTCATACCCAATGGTGAGCAACCTCCTCTGATATAGCCGGTGATTGACTGGAGTGCGTCCAGCTTGATCAGCTCCAAATCCCTGCTTTGGGTGAGTTCCCGAGCTTTCTTAAGGCTTACTGAGAACTCAGCAGGCAGGCAAAAGACAAAGATTTGATTGTCGCTGTCCTGCATGACAATCGTCTTGTACACCTGCTGCGGTGATAGCCCTGCCATCATGCTTGCATGCACCGCATCAAGGTGCTCTTCGTCCCAACTATAGCTGACTACCTCGTATGCGATACCCATACTCTCCAAGATACGCATGGCATTGGTCTTTTTCATGGTCCTATCCTACAAAGTTGTCCTCTTGGTTGCAAGGAGATGGGAAGGTTTGCAAAGAAACACCACGCCAGATTTCTTCTTGCGTGGTGTCTCTTGGTATGAATCGGCAAAAGCGTAGGATGCCAAAGCTATTTGTCGTCTATGGCAAACGATACTCCCAACGCAGAAGGAGACGCAAAGGAGCCTTTCTTCTTTTGGTTGATGATGGTCATTGCGGTGAGAACGACCAAAGTGATCAGGTACGGGGAGAAGCCGAGAAACTGCGAAGGAATGACCATCTTCAGTCCTGCTGCTTGCAAGCTGAACTGCAAACTGGTGATGCCTCCGAAGACCAGTGTGCCGATGATTACCCGACCAGGGTTCCAGGTTGAGAAGATGACCAGAGCAATAACAATCCAGCCCTTGCCTCCTGTCATGCCCTCGTTCCAGCTGGGGATGAAGCTCAGCGAGAGACAGGCTCCACCAAGACCTGCGAACATGCCACCAATGAGGGTGTAGAGATATCTGATCTTGGTAACCGAGATGCCCATGGCTGCAGCTGTCCGAGGATTCTCACCAACGGCACGAACGACCATACCATACTTGGTCTTGTACATAAAGAACCAAGAGAAGGGGAGGATGATGTAGAGAGCGTATGTCAAAAGGCTTACATCGAAGAGAGCTCCGATGATCGGTATGTCGCTCAGGCCCGGAATGGCGATATTGCTGAACTTGTTCGCGATGTTCATGCCGGTGAGATTGAAGTTGTTGGTTGCAGGTCCCAGCCGTTGTCCCAGAAAGTTTGCCAGACCTGTTCCGAACATGGTGATTGCCAGACCCGCAACAACTTGGTTTGCCCGCATGGTAATGCAGAGGAATGCGTGGATCAACGACAAAAGGGCACCGACGAGCATGGCCATGATAAGTGCCAGTAAGAGGTTGCCGGTATTGAAGGCGGTGGCAAAGCCAGCCAAGGCTCCCATGAGCATGGTGCCTTCCATACCAAGATTCAGGATACCGGTTTTCTCCGTGTAGACCTCTCCAAGGGTTGCATAGGTAAGGGAGGTTCCCATCGCCAGCGTGGCTGCCAGCAGTCTGGTTATGAAATCAAGCAAGTTCATACGGTAGCCTCCTTATGACTGGTATGGGTAACCAACTTATACTCGGTGAAAATGCTGCCAGCAAGCAGAGGGATGAGAATAAGACCTTGCATGACCTCTCCCATTGCTGCAGGAAGCTTCATCAGCTGCAGTGCATCAGAACCGGTCTCCAAGGCTGCCATGATAAGGGCCACCACGATGGATACAAAGGGGTTCAAGCCGCTCATCCAAGCAATGATGATACCGGTGAATCCATAGCCTGAGTTGACACCCTTGGTAAGCTGGTGGGTTACCGCTGCGGAGTCGATGACGCCTGCAAGACCGGCGATACCGCCACTGACAAGCATGGCAAGAATTATGTTTCGTTTGATCGAGACACCTTGGCACTGGGCTGCTCTTCTATTCTTTCCAATCATATTGAGCTCAAAGCCCCAACGGGTCTTGTACAGGACGAACCAGAGAATGACCACCAATATCAAAGCGAAATAGATGCCGCTGTGCACTCTTCCCCAGATTCTGGGAAGCCAAGCAAATTCCGGGTATCTGACAGTGCCCATATTCCCTCTGGGGGCTTTCCAAGCATTGATGTACAGATATTCGGCATACCCGATGATGATATAGTTCATCATCAGGGTGGTGAGCGTCTCGTCAACGCTCCATTGTGCTTTCAAGGCTCCGGGAATACCTCCCCAGAATGCACCGCAGAGCACTCCAATGAGCATACCGACGGGGAGCAGCAACATATTCGGGAGAAACGTCCAGAACTGCATGACCCAGGTGATGCCGATGACCCCTGCAACATATTGGCCCTCAGCCCCGATGTTCCAGAATTTGAGGCGGAAGGCTATCCCGACGGCCAAGCCGCAAAGCAGAAGAGGGATGGTCTTGGCAATCGTATACTGAATCTTGGTCTGGCTTCCGAATGCTCCCTTGAGCATTGCTCCGTAGGTTTGCAAAGGATTTACGTTGGAGATAGCCAAGACAACGGCTCCCAACAGGAAGGAGATCAAAAGGCTGACTATCGGTACGAGCACCGTCATCCGTGTGGAGCGATAGTCTCGTTTTTCCAATGCTAGTCTCATACGTCCTCCCTCTCAACTCCGGCCATAAGCATACCCAACCGTTCGGTGGATGCTTTGTCTGCATCTACAATGTCCATGATTCTTCCTTCAAACATAACAGCAATCTTGTCTGCAACCATCAAGAGCTCCTCAAGCTCCTCGCTGACGAGCAGCACTGCATTGCCTTTGTCCCGTTGCTTGATCAAGTTTTGTCTCACCGCCTCGGTAGCTCCCACGTCCAGGCCACGGGAAGGGTAAACAGCGATGAGGATGCCCCCGCAGGAGTCAATCTCGCGAGCGAGGATGGTTTTCTGGATGTTTCCTCCGCTGAGAAACTTCACCGAAGTATCCTGGCTGGGTGTTTTGATGGTGAACACATCAATCAGGTGGTCTGCGAACTTCCGGACCCAACTCCTGTTGATGACGCTATGACTGGAGAGCTCTTGGGTGCGGTACTTCTTCATCGAAAGGTTGTCACCGACACTCATATCCCCAACCACGCCCATTCTTCCACGGTCGGCAGGAATGTGGCTGACCCCGCTCTTGATGACCTGCAGAGGGGTCTTGTTGGTCATGTCCTTGCCGTTGAGCAGGATGGTGCCGCTGTCGACTCTCAAAAGCCCAGTGAGGGCTTCGGTCAGCTGTTGCTGCCCGTTTCCGGCAACACCGGCAATTCCAAAAATTTCGCCACCACGGATGGAGAAGGAGACTTTGTCCAGTACAGGCTTTCCTCCTCCTATGGGAAGGACGGTGATATCCCTCGCTTCGACCATGACATCGGTTGGCTTGTACGGCCCGCGGTCGAGTGAGAAGAGTATGTCACGCCCAACCATCATATTTGCCAGATCCTGTACCCGCTTGATGGTGTTGGTCGGGCAGCTTGAAACGCTTTTCCCTCTTCTGAGTACCTGGACGGTATGGCTGAACTCCATAACCTCATCCATTTTATGGGTAATGAAAATGGCACTCTTGCCCTCGGCAAGCATCTTCTTCAATATCTCATTCAGATCCCTTGCTTCTCCGGGAGTCAATACTGCCGTAGGTTCGTCAAGGATAAGGATATCAGCTCCCCTATAGAGAAGCTTGAGTATTTCGACGCGCTGCTGCTCGCCGACCGAGAGGTCTTGGATGACCTTGTCAGGATAGACCTGCAGCCCATAGCGCTTGCTCAGTTCAGTGATCTTGGCCTTGATATCAGCCATTGGAGGGACGAACGGAAGATCTTTCATGCCCAGGATGATGTTCTCAGCAACGGTCATGTTGCCGACGAGCATGAACTCCTGGTGAATCATGCCAATGCCCAGGGCCATGGAGTCCTGTGGGCTGTTGATCTCCGCCATTTTCCCTTTGACGTATATTTCTCCGCTGTCGGGTCGATAGAGACCGACCAGCATGTTCATCAGGGTGCTTTTTCCGGCTCCATTCTCACCAAGGAGAGCGAGAACTTCCCCTCGGTGCAAGGTCAGGTCCACACTGTCATTCGCAAGGACTCCTGGAAAGTGCTTGGTAATATTGACCATACGCACGACGGGTGTTTCGTCGGTGTTCTTTTCACTCATGTTCTGTCCGCTTACTTACGCCCCCGAAATGAGGGCAATGTTGTTTGAAATTATGTGGAGGCGGACAAAACGCCCGCCCCCAACCAATTACAGGCTAGATCAGTTGACCTTGCCGATGACGCCTTCCACAAACCAATCCATGGTAAGCATAGCCTCATCGCTCATTTTCTGTCCTGCATTCTGACGGACTGCACCAGTGTTGTCCTTCAGAGCACCCCAGAATACATCCCACTTGCCGTCATGGATTTCAGCCTGCTTGGCTTCAACCTGCTTGACGAAATCTGCCGGTACGAGCGGGGAAATCGGGCTGAGATGAATCATCTCGTCCTCGAGTCCGCCCCAGTAGCTCTGGCTCTTCCAGGTTCCGTCCAATGCACTCTGCACGGCAGGAATCATGTAGTTGCCCCAGTTCCACATCGGGGAGACAAGAACGCGGTCGTCACCGATCATGCCACGGAAGTCAGCATTGTACCCGATGGCGTACTTGCCACGCTCGATGGCTGCCTTTGCGGGCTCGGTGGTATCCTGATGCTGAGCAATGACGTCTGCACCCTGATCAAGGAGAGCAATGGCGCCCTGGCGCTCGAGGGAAGGATCATACCAAGTGTTGGTCCAAACGACAGTGACCGTGGCCTTCGGATTGATGGCCCTTGCTCCGAGTGCAAATGCGTTGATGCCACGAACAACCTCAGGAGTGTTGTATGCGCCTACATAGCCAAGTTTGCCGGTGGGGGACATCTTGGCGGCAATCATGCCGGAGAGATAGCGCATCTGGTACATTCTTCCGAAGTAGTTGGACATGTTGTCGTTGGCAAGGTAGCCGGAGCAGTGCTCGAAGTACACATTGGGATAGCGCTGTGCAACGTTGAGCATGTACTGCTGATAGTTATAGGAGTTCGCAAAGATGACTTTGCAGCCTTCGTCGATGAGGTTCTCCATAACACGTTCGCTACTCTCGTTCTCAGGAATGCCTTCCATTCTGATGACCTGGATCTTGTCTCCGAAATGCTTTTCCATGGCAATGGTGCCTTGGTCATGCATGTAGGAATAGCCCATGTCTCCAGGAGGACTGATGTAGATGACGCCTACTTTCATGGGCGCATCTGCCTTGGCCGAACTGGCAGCCTCTTTACTCCCTTGCGCGAACGCAAAGGAAGAAACCAGCAGGACGATCAACAGTAGAACAATACCTTTTTTCATGATTCTCTCCTTAAAAAAGATTGCGTGATGTTGTTGATAGTACTCGAAGAACCTCAACTGTTTCAAATTATACGGGAGGTTTTTTCTGCTGTCAAAACATTCTTGAGAAACATTTAGAGCGGGAAAACTCAGATATATTACTTAAAAAATAGGTAAATTTAAAAATTCTACATCAAATGTACTATTTCCCTCAAAATGCAACAAAATACAAAAAGGTTGTGCGAAACATTGCATATGTACTGTAAAAGTGTTGTTTTAGAAGCAGTATGTTGCAAAAAATCATTAAATATCGATATGTTGTTGCATTGTGTTGTTCTGATGGTTGGGGGTTGTGCATCCTTCATCCCCTGTATCCTTTGTTTGGGTCCGGTGTTTACTCTCAGTGTGCATCAGATTTATGCTTGTATCAGCCTAGTACAAATGATAGGATGAAACACGTCTGTCCGTACAAGTTGGGACGGTTACCCTGTTAATGAAGGATTGTGTCGCATGAAGTCATCGAGAATCAGGTTCGTGATTGTGGCTATATTGCTGCTGGTATGCAGTGTCACCCTGTTCGCCCAGGAAGCCGGATTGGTAATCCGATCTCCGCTTTTCGGCACGACGTCAAAGGCATATGAGGTTTCTGAGGATTTGAGTGTCCAGTCCTATGCAGCCCAGCTGGGGCTTGGATCGGTTGTTGAGCCGGTTGAGCCGGAGGCCCGAGTGCTGAGTGCCATCAGCAACGGGAAATACCCTGTAACCCCCGGTGACACCTTTCGATTGGTGTATTTGGATGGCTTGAAAACGGTGACCGTGGATTTGCAGGCCGATGGGAATCGTACCGTTACTATTCCCGGTCTTGGTTCGATTCAGGGAAAGAACCTGACTTTCCAGCAGTTGCGCGACAAGATTCTTTCCATGGTTCAGACCTACCACAGTTATTCTAATCCGCAGTTGGTCTTCACCGGGACCGGATCTTTTTCTGTGTATGTCGTAGGTGAGGTGGTTGGGACCCGTGTGGTTCCTGCATGGGGTTTGAGCCGCCTATCGGAAGTCATCAGAAGCGCAACCCCGTATGCCTCAACCCGTGAAGTGAGCATCACCCATACTGACGGTAGCAGCGAGTCCTTCGATGTATACATGGCCTTGCGCAAGGGCGACCTGACCCAAGACCCTCTGCTGCAAAGTGGTGATGTGATTACCCTCAGACGTGCTGACAGAATCATCCTTCTCGGCGGTCATGTCTATGAGAAGGGCACCTATCAGATTGATGAAAGCGAAGACTTGAAAGACCTCATTACCAAATATAGTGGGGGTGTACTCTCCGGTGCAGATGTGCAGAACATTCGGATCCAGCGCTATCATGCAGAGACCGGAGCTTGGGAAGTGCAGTATGCCGACCTTTTCAGCGGAGAACGGTTTGAGCTTGAACACATGGATCAGGTGTTTGTCGACATGCTGCAACCTAGTTTGCAAAGTGTAGTTGTGGAAGGGGCTGTTTCCTCTACTGAGGCGTATGACAACCTTTCTTCCACAGCCTTGATGGGGTACTCCTCAGGGCGGATTTTCTATCAGTTCTACCCAGGAGAGACTGTTAAGCAGATGCTTTCCACCATTGCAGTCCGTCTGCTTACGGTAAGTGATCTTGAGCACTCATACCTGCTTCGCGGCAATGCACGCATTCCGTTGAATGTACAGCAGATTCTCTATGGAAACGATCCACAAGGAGCACAACGGCTTCAAGCTGGTGATACCATCCTGATACCGTTCTCCCAGCGATTTGTGTCTGTCAGCGGAGGAGTGTCTCGTTCGGGTGTGTTTGCCTATGTTCCAGATAAGACAGCCAACTATTATATAGCTCTTGCAGGTGGGCTCAGTGATGATGCCTCCTATCCGGCCTCCGTCAAGGTATATGATCGTGACGGAAAGAGAGCCGACGGGGATGCTCCTGTTATGCCAGAGTCTACCATTGTGGTGGCCAAGAATACCTTTGTGAAGGATATTGCGCCTACGGTTGCCATCATCGGCCTGGTGAGCTCCATCATCGGCATCGTTGCTGCGGTGGTTAATATTCTTGTCGACAGCAAGAGCCTGTAGGAGGAGTGGAACAATGAGCCAACAAGAAGAATTCCAAAGTGCAGTCAGTGCATTCAATAGTTCGGAGGAGGGCATTTCCATTGCCGAACTCCTCCATATATTCCATAAACGATTCAAATGGTTTGTAATCGGTCTCATCCTGGTTGTCTCTGCTGCCATCGCCTATCTGCAGGTTGCAACACCCCAGTATGAGTCGCAGGTATCGGTGCTCGTGGACCCCATCCAGCAATCTTCTTCGTTTGAGTCGATGCTCAACATGTCAGCCTCCAGCACCAAGATTGCCACCGAAGTGGAGTTGATAACCAGTCGCACCAACATAGACTATGCCCTCAGTACCTTGGACCTGAGCAAATATCGCAATGAGGATGGACAGGATTACCGTGATGAAACGGTGCTTGGCAAGGTGAAGGACCGGATTGTAGTTTCCACAGTCAAGGATACCAACATTGTGCGAATTACGGTCACCGATGCAAGCCCTGAATTTGCCCGTGATTTTTCCAATGCCCTAGCTTCCAGCTATGACAATATGCTCACAGGAATTGCAAAGAACTCCAAGACAGTACAGCGAGAGTTCATCGAGTCCCAGATCCCCATCAACGACCGGATGCTCTCCCTTGCCAGTGATGCTTTAGGTGATTTCCGTGAGAATAGTGATATCATCCAACTCACTGACAAGAGCTCCTTGCTCGTCGAGCAGATCTCTTATTATGCGCTGCGCTTGGAACCGCTGAGACTGCAACTTGCTGAATCCCAAGTATTCATCGACTCATACAGTGCATCGTTGAAGCAAGCAGGGGTCGAAGGTGTTCTCTCCTTGGATCAGCTCCGTTCGGATGCTGTGATTGCAGCCAAGCTGAACGATCTGAGAGCATGGAAGACCGAGCTTACGATGTACGAGTCGCTCTCAAATCCTGCGGGCAATACAGCAACCACCGCTCCTACCACAAGCCTGAACTCCTCCTCCCGTGTGTATGTGATCAGCAGTGCCATTTCAGAAGTCACCAAAGAACTGCTGAACCGCATCAATGTGATGACCCGTTCCTATGCAAATGAATCCAATACCCAAGCTCTTGTCCAAGTCCTTACCACTGAGGTGGCTATTGAGGTACTGGAAGAGCGTGGTGATGTGTTTGTTGCTGAACTCTCCAAGCTTCCCATTCTTGAACGTCGCTTGAGTGAGCTTCAGCGAGATGTGATGATCTACGAGGCGCTGGGTCTGAAACTTCGTGAGATGCTGGAGGAAGTGAAACTCATCGAAGCTTCGGTTACCGGCAATGTGAAGGTGGTCGACCAGGCGATTCTTCCACTCAGGCCTGTCAGTCCGAACAAGCTCTTGATTCTCGCTGTTTCCCTCTTGTTGGGGGCTGCTTTCGGCTTGTTGCTTACCTTGGGGATCGAGGCTATCGATGCTTCCATCCAGAACGAGCACCAGCTGCAGAAAATTGTCGGCAAGGAAGCTCCCGTTCTTGGCTGGATTCCCATGATGAAAATCAGCTCGAAGGACAAGTATCCCACCCTCACCGTGTACAACGATCCTCTCTCTTTTGAGTCTGAACGTTTCAAACTTGTTGCCAACATGCTCTATAACCAGGAAGGAAAGCGTGTGTTCTCCATCACTTCCTGCTCCATGGCTGAAGGCAAGAGTACCATCATCGGCAATATTGCCCTTGCGCTTGCTCAATTGGGAAGCAGGGTTCTTATCATCGACGGGGATTTGCGTCTTCCCAGTATGGAGCGTTACTTCAGATTGAAGCACCGTGAAGTTGGGTTGGTGGACTTTGTCACCAAGAACCTCCCCTTCGAAGAGTGCATTGTCCAACCTTTTGAGAAGGTTCCCTCTTTGCATCTGCTTCCTCCCGGTAATGCTCCCTTGGTACCGGCAGCGATTTTCTCCAATCCCCGGTATGTGAAGGGAATCGAATTCTTGAAAACGGCTTATGACTTCATCATCATCGATGCACCCCCGCTTGACTCTGCAAGTGAGCTGCTCTCCATCTCCAAGCATGTGGATGGCCTTATTGTTACCGTCCGTGCAGGTATCACAAGCAAGGGTTCCTTGTTCGATCTGGTGACCAACCTCAAGACTGCGAACGCTCCGTTGATCGGGTTTGTGTTCAACGGTGTCATCCCCGGCAGCTTCTCAAGCTATGGGTACGGCTATGGATATGGTCGTGGTTACTCTTCTTACGCAAATCGGTATGGTGGTGGCAAAACAGGTGCCCAAAAGCGCAAGCATCATAGTAGGAAACGTTCTACCGGCTGGTATCGGAAGAGATACAAGCAGGACCTCAAGACCAGAGGCAAAGTGGTGACCGAGCAGTTTGAGGCCTTGCTTGCATTTGGAGCACACGCTGACTTCAGGACGATACAGGAGTTCAAGCAAGCCTCTTCAGATGATCGGGACTTCCTTACGTTCCAGAGACGGCAGGAACAGGATATCCAACCTGTCGAGACTCCCAAGCCTGTCGAGGCTCCCCAGCCTGTCGAGGCTCCCAAGCCTGTTGATGCCTCTGATGAGCTTGACCTGTTGGCAACTCTTGAAGATGACCCACAGGCAATCGGGAAGAAAAGAGGGGAGTGAGACTAGACACGAGAGCTCCTCTCTGATACTGTTCTCAAGAGAAATTTCGGAGGACATCAATGGTAAGGAAACGATACAGACATATGTACCTATCCGCCGAAAGGTGTTTTCCCCAGCATATTGCATCAGAAAGTCGACCGTAGGGTCGGCTTTTTTTTTGAAGGAGCCGAGATGGAGAAACAGAACGTATTTGCAGGAAGATCTTTGTGTGTCATCGAAGATTTCTCGAAAGAAGAACGGATGTACCTGTTTGAGCAGGTTAAGATTCTCAAGAAAGCAATGGAAAAGCAGGATGACCAGACGCTCGAACACTATCGAATCAACGACAAGGACTTTGGTATCTATGAAGTGTTTCTGGAAGACAGCACCCGAACAAAAGAGTCCTTCAGGAATGCCGCTAATTTTCATCATGCAAAGGTTTCTGAGCTGAATAGTGATAGTTCTTCCTTCAACAAGGGAGAAAGCTATGCAGACACGTTCTACACCCTCAGCGGATACTCCAACACCATCTTCATCGTACGGAGTAAACTTGAAGGGGTTTGCAGATGGCTTGAGGAGACTTGCTCAGCCTACGCCAAGCGAAACAGCCTGTATCGCAAACCGGCATTCATCAATGCAGGAGATGGAAAGCATGAGCATCCAACACAGGAACTGCTGGATGAGTTCACTTTTCTTGAGGATAACAGCTGGAGTACCGAGCGTTTGCACCTTGCCTTGGTAGGAGACCTTTTCCACGGTCGTACGGTCCATTCGAAAGCAGACGGTCTGAAAATCTTCAAGTCGGTAAAGGTCGACCTCATCGCTCCAGTGGAATTGGCGATGCCTGATACCTATGTGCAGAAGATGAGAGAGAATGGCTATGAGGTTCGATGTTTTTCATCCATCGAAGAGTATCTCGAGCAGAAGGACCTTGCAGACAAGTGGTACTTCACCCGCCCACAACTTGAGCGTATGGGTGACAGGATTCTCCAGCGTCAGGCTGAGCTCAGAAGAACCATCACCTTCCGCAAGGAGTTCATATCCTTGCTCAAAGAGGGGACCAAATTTTACCATCCCCTACCCAGGCACAAGGTTCATCCGACCATTCCAACCTTCCTTGATGATACAGAGCTCAACGGATGGGAACGCCAATCTATCAACGGCATGTATGTCAGGATCGTCTTGCTCGCCCTCATCGCAGGAAAGATTGGAGCGGAATTCCTCCCTTCTCTCCCTGCGCCTGTACTGCCCACTGAGGAGGATTACATCACTGAAGTGGATCTCGCCTCAATGCCGGTCAAGGAGAAAGTCGTCAGTGAGGGAGTGCAACCGATCCATGACGGGTTGGTGATCGATCATATCTGCAAAGGGGATACCCCCAGTGAAATCCGTGACCATATGCGCCTGATCAGCAGTGTGCTGGAACTCGATTGCCACAAGGGTGGTGAGTGGGTCAGCACCGGACACAAGGATGAGAATCAGTTCAAGGGAATCATCTTCAGGCCTGGCAACTTCGAGTTGAGCCGCAAGCATCTCAAGCGCCTGAGTGCAGTGGCTCCAGGCTGTACGCTCAATCTCATCAAGGGCGGGAGAGTGGTGAACAAGTATCGGCTCCATCTTCCTCCAAGAATTTATAACTTTGAGGATCTGGCTTGTACCAACGAGGCTTGCATCTCCCATCCAGAGCAGAATGAAGGGGTTCCTGCCCTCTTTTCCAGGACGAAGGACAATTACTTTGCCTGCGCTTACTGTGGCAAGAACCATACATTCAAGGAAATCTGGAAGAGCCGCAACAAATAAGGTAAACTGGAGAGAACATGAAAAGCATTGAAACCATAACAAACCACTACGGGCCGTTGTTGGCCGAGAAAGCACTGGCCTTGGGAGCGATCAGGCTGCAGGTGCAGAATCCCTTTACTTGGGCAAGCGGATACCGGATGCCCATTTACAACGACAATCGCAGACTACTTGCCTCAGCTGAGGCTCGTGCCTTGGTGTGTGAGGCCTTTGCAGCAATGATGGAAAGCCTGCAGCTCGACCCGGACAATATTGCAGGAACCGCCACAGCTGGCATTCCTCATGCAACAACACTCGCCGACAAGCTGGCAAAGCCGATGAGTTATGTGCGCAGCTCAGGCAAGGATCATGGGCTGGGGCAGCAGATTGAGGGATTGGGACAAAGCGGCTCCTACGAGGGTGCGAACGTTTTGCTGATTGAGGACCTTATATCCACTGGTGGTTCCTCCATCAGAGCAGTACAGGCAATTGTGGATGCCCAAGGAAACTGCCCATACACCTTTGCCATCTTTACCTACGGCTTCGATGCTGCGGTAGAGGCCTTTGCCAAGCTGAACCCTCCTTGCACCTTTTTTACCATCCTTGACTACGATGTCATGGTACAGAGTGCTCTTTCCCATTCGTACGTGACTGTAGAGGAGGCCAAGCTCCTTTCGCTCTGGCGTGAGGATCCGTTCGGTTGGGGAACCGCACACGGTTTTCCTCCGGTGACCAAATAAGGAGGAAAGACTGATGAACTACGATGCAAAACTGATGGAAAGCGCAAAGACGGTAGGAAATATCGTATGTATGGGACTCGATCCGCAGAGGGAAGCTCTTCCCTTCGCAAGTGGGGACGTGAGGGTGGATCTCAATGCATTCTTCCAACAGCTGTTCAGAAGAATGGCTCTTTCGGGGCTCATCCCAGCTGCCTTCAAACCGAACATCGGATACTACCAGAGTCTTGATCGCCCTCGTGAGGAGGATTTTTCCGGCAGCCAAGCGTTGGCTGACTTGCTGGACATGGTGGAGAACTTTTTCCCTGGCATCCCTGTGATTCTGGACAGCAAGCGGGGGGATATTGCACGAAGCAGTCTCAACTATGCACAGGAAGCCTTTGATTGCTGGAGTGCAGACGCCGTTACCGTAGCCCCCTATATGGGAAGTGACTCGGTGAAACCCTTCACCGAACATCCAGAGAGAGGGGTGTATATCCTCAACCGAACAAGCAACCCCGGAGGAAAGGATTTGCAGAACCTGGTGCTCGAGGGGGGCAAGTTGCTCTATCTTGAAGTTGCCGGCCAAATTGCCGCCTACAATGCCAAAACCGGCTGTGTCGGGGCAGTGGTGGGTGCGACCAATCCCCAAGAACTCAAGGATATCGCCACTTTCTATCGGGATGAGCGGGTCCCCCTGCTGATTCCCGGTGTGGGAAGCCAAGGTGGGTCGGCTCCAGAGGTGATGGAAATCCTGCGTTCCTGCGGTTACCCTGTAGAACTGGCCAGGATCAACAGCTCCAGTGCCCTTACTCATCCTTGGAAAAAGGGGCCGGCTCCTGAAGACTGGCTTGAAGCATGCGAAGAGAACCTTCGGACCCTGATACGGGAGTGTGCGGTATGAAGGATGTTCTCTCCTATCTGAAACATCGTCATCTCGATGCAACCAAACCCGTATTGCTGGGCACCGTCAGTGGGGTAGCCTCCACCAAACCTGCCTTGATACGTTTTTTTGATAAGAAAGTGCCGAGTATTGCCATCATTACCACCAAGAGTTTCCAGGTTGATGTGAACCCAGGCAACCGGGAGCCGGTCATCTGTGAAACTGAGGCTGGCTGCTTTGGCAACTCTGTTGGGTTGAGAAACCCCGGCTTGGAACAAGCTCTGTATGAGCTACGTACCTTGAAGCGCGAAAGTCCGCTCCGTGCGGTACTCAATGTATCGCTCTCGGCAAATAGTGTTGAGGACTTCATTACCCTCGTACAGGCCTTCGATGAAGTAGCTGACATGGTGGAGCTGAATTTTTCCTGTCCTCACGCCTCTGTCGGGTATGGTGCTTCGATAGGGTGTGATCCTTCCATTGCCGCACAGTATGTGCGGGAGATAAAGGCACAAACGAAGGAGTGCAAGGCTCTCCTGTTTGTGAAGCTCACCCCGAATGTGGAGGATATTGGCCTGATTGCCAAAGAGGTCATGGAAAGTGGTGCCGATGGGCTTGTGGCTATCAATACGGTCGGCCCGATCGTCCACATCGATCCGGTTGCACAGCAACCCATCCTCCAGAACAAGCTCGGTGGGAAGGGAGGATGTTCGGGAAAATCCATCTACCAGGATGCACTCAAAGCCATTGGTGCCATTCGCAAAGCCTGCGGTCCTGATATTCCCCTGCTTGGAATGGGTGGGGTGACGAGTGGGGAAGATGCTGCACGCCTCATTGCAGCTGGTGCTGATGCCGTCGGCATTGGTTCTGCACTCGGAACAGTCGATCAGCGTGATTGGAGTGCTTACCTTGATGCCGTCAAAGCAGAAGCCGAAGCTATCCTGCAGTACAAGCACCCCGGCACTTCTTCTGCGTCAGCATCATTTGTGGCCAAAGAGCGGCAGATGGCCTATCAGAAGCATACCGTCACCGGCGTGAAACCGTATGGCAAGGATACCGTCATTCTCACCCTGGATGGCAGCCTGGATTGCAAAGCCGGCCAGTTTGCCTTTCTCTGGATTCCCCAAGTAGGTGAGAAGCCGTTCTCGGTAGCACATAACGACCCACTCTCCTTTGTGATCAAGCGCAGGGGTCCCTTCTCTGAGCAGCTGTGCAATCTCAGTGAAGGGTCAAACCTCTATGTACGCGGTTTATATGGGGCACAACTTGAGAACCCGGTAACCGAGAAGGCTCTTCTTCTTGCCGGAGGAACCGGGGTGGCAGTGCTTCCTTCCTTGGCTAAGCAACTATCTGAGCAGCAAACATCCATGCGAATCCTGGTGGGTACCAGCGAAACGGTGGAAGGAAAGGCCTTGCTGGAGGACGAGCTCTCCTTGTATGGCGAATTTTTGTGTATAGCTGATGACGGGAAACCCGGCAGGGTGCTTGATGTGCTGGATGATCTTGTCCTGGATGCAGAACAAGCCTGCTATCTGGTGGGTCCGGAAATTTTCATGGCAATTGCTTGCCGAAAGTTGCTAGGGCGTGGCATGGCCTCCGAACGCATCTTCCTCTCCATGGAGCGAAGCACGCTCTGTGGGATCGGCATGTGCGGCGAATGCGCGTGTGGTGATCGCCTTACCTGTCGCTGGGGAACGTTTCTCAGCTACGACTACCTCCTGAGGGAGGCCCCGGAGTTGGTAACCTATGATTGATATGCATGTGCATCTGAGAGACTGGTCACAGCGTGATAAGGAGACGCTCGCCCATGGCATGGGCGTCGCGCTCAGCTGCGGGGTGGATGAGCTGTTTGATATGCCCAACACCGCTCCTCCTTTGACGGGAAGAGTAGCAATCCTGAAGCGTCTTGAAGATGCATCGCAGTGCAATGTGGCTGTGCGCTACCATCTGTGGGCGGGGGTCACCTCCGACTACGACCAGCTGATGGAGGTCGTGAAGCTGCATCAAGAGCTTTTCCCCCGTGTCATCGGTCTGAAGATGTTTGCAGGCCATTCTACGGGGAATATGGGCCTTACTGAAGAAGAGGACCAGAAACACGTGTACCAAGCACTTGCCCAAGCCGATTATCAGGGGGTGCTCGCACTGCATTGTGAGAAAGAGAGTCTGCTCAGACCCGATTTGGAGAAGAGCGATGATTTCAGTTCCCATAGCCTGGCACGACCGGTGGCAGCTGAGGTTGCTTCGGTCGAAGACCAGATACGTTTTGCCAGTGAGGCAGGATTCAAGGGGCATCTGCATATCTGCCACCTCAGCTCAATCGAGACGCTTCTGCTGGTTGAGGATGCTAGAGCTCGCGGAGTGCGGATCAGCTGCGGCCTTACGCCTCACCACGCCCTGCTTTCCACCGTGGATGCACAGCAGAGAGGCTTGTATGCAAAGATGAATCCTCCTCTTCGCAGTGAAACTGAGCGCAGCGCTCTCTTTGCTGCTTTGCTGGCAGGCAGGATTGATTGGATTGAGACCGACCATGCCCCTCACACACTAGCCGACAAAGAGGGTGGAGCTTCAGGTATTCCTGGCTTCAGCGGGCTGTTGCTGTTGGTCAAGGCTTTGGTGGAGGCAGGTGCGTCTGAGAAGCTGCTTATGCGTCTGTTGGGACAGCGAGTCTTGGAGGTTTTTGGGCTTGAAGAGAGGACAATCACCATCGTTCCCTATGATGAGCTCTCCCTTCGCTCTCTTGCTGCAGCAAAGGAGTATCCTTTCGACAGCTTTGCCAACTTACGATTGCGTTGGTGATCATCCTCCTGTATACTAGCTCTCCATGAGAGGAGGGAGCCTTGATAGATCTTCGAAAGCATTCGAGCCGACATCTTGAAACCAAGCTCGTCCTTCCTATACCCGAAACCCAGCGGTATGATCGTGAGATACATTATTATCTGTTCTCACCCCCGCAGCTGTATGTTAACCGCAGCACGTATTCTGAGGAGCGAATCCTCCATAAGTTTCAGAGCCATGGGAGGTACTCATCCCCAGAGATTACGCTTGAGGAGCTCTTGGATGAGCAGAATGCCCTCAGTCCTCTGACCATCCTCAGACACTATACCGCAGATCTCGAGAAGGATGTGACCAGCGTACCTGAGAGAAATGTGATCCATGAGCTTCAGACCATTGTCAATTCCATCCGCCACGAGAACAAAGCCTGCCTGCAGGATTGCAAGGATATGGTGAAGTTGGGAATGAGCAATGACTTGGGAACCACCTTGGATGCCTGGCAGGCGAACATGCAGGACCTGTGCCGGATTCTGCGCGAACTGCTCGATGTCATCCGGGCCAAGTTCAGTCCTGACAACCGTCTGATGCTGGCCTTCTTGTGGGCGGATGAGGCGGTGAGCATTCTCTGTGAGAAGCATGCCATCGACCTGTATATGACTTCCAGCGCCCTGCAGGAACAGATGCCTGCAACCCTTACCGGACTTTTGGCCTTCAGCCGAGAGGAGATGGAGTATCGTAGTGAGCAGGACTATCCGAGCGGCAGCAATAATCCAGAGACGGTGCAATACCGGAAGGCCGTACTGAAAAAGTGGACGCAATCAGCGCTCTACCTTGTTCCGGAAATTTCCCGGTGGCCCAAGCGTGTGTCGGAAATCCTGGCAGGCACGGCTGCCGGTATTGCCATGGCCTTTGCCACCCTGACCGCAATTTTTGCTGAAACGACGTTCATCCGGAACAGTCTGCAGTGGGCACTGATAGTCATTATCGGGTATGTATTCAAGGACCGCATCAAGGAGTGGCTCCGCCTCTTTTTCAATGCGGTATTGCCGAGAATGATGGCTGATGAGATCTCCTCCTTTCTCTCACCGAAGACCAACAAGAAAATCTGTTCAAGCCGTATCAAATTGAAGTTTGAGGAACCGGATACGCTTCCCACCATGGTGAAGGAGATTCGCAAGGATAAGAACAATCCGTTCAGGGATATGCTCCCCAAGGAAGACATCATCCACTATATGCGTGATCTGGTGATGCACCCGCTGTCCAAACATGGATTGGAACGTGAAAGATTCCCTCGGGAAAACAACTTCACCTTGGTTACCCGGATTCGTCTCGATGATTTTCTCAAGGAGATGGACGACCCCAATGATGTGGTGTTCAGGATGGACCCGAACGCTGATGAACTGGATCAGCTCAACAGCGAGCGAGTCTACCATCTTCACCTCGTGATTCGCGAGTATGCCAAAAAAGAGGATCTGGATGTCTACAGCCACTATACGATTGTCCTGAACAAGAGTGGTATTGTCCGTATCGAACAGATGCCGCTGCTCTAGAGCCCAATCTTTTCGGAGGCCTCGGTCATTGCATCGATGGTGAGTTGGATGATGTGTTGCAAATCGATTCCCAGCATTTCGGCACCACCGCTGATGAGGTCACGATTCACCCCAGCCGCAAAACCCTTCGAGGCCCACTTCTTTTTCACCGACTTGACGCTCATCCCCTGCATTTTCTCAGGGCGCATCAAGGCAGTCGCATAGACAAGCCCTGTCAGCTCATCAATCGTGTAAAGGACTTTTTCCATGAAGTGCTCTGGTTGTATCTCGCTGCAGATTCCCCAGCCATGACTGCAAACTGCATGGATGAACGCCTCATCGACATCAATTTGGGCAAGCAATTCGGGAGCTTTCTTGCAATGCTCTTCCGGGAACATACCCCAGTCGATATCGTGCAAGAGGCCAACCAGAGACCAATACTCTGGATCATGCCCATACGCTTGGGCGAATTTGCGCATGGTTTCTTCCACACAATAGGCGTGATAGACCAAGGCCTCATTGGGATTGTACGTCCGAAGCAAAGCATCGGCTTGTTCGCGAGTTACCATGATACTCCTCCTTGGTGGGAGTATAGGCTCTTTGCAGGGATTCGAAAAGGGAGAAAAAGATGCTCGTCCCCCTTTATTCTAGGACTGCTGTTGTGCTAGTATGGGGCCAGCGCCGCCGGTATGGAAGGCCATCTTGTTTTGGAGGAGGAACCTATGTCTAGTTTGGACGATGGGGGCAGTATAACACCCCTGCCTAGTACCCCAACAACCGCATCCTCCTTCTTCCTTGCTTAGGGCTGATCTGCTCAGTCTCCATGGAATGGGGAGAATGCCTCACTACCCATGGAGGAAATATGATCACCATCAGAAAAAATCTTGTGAGCCAGAATCCAGGAGATCCGATTCAGGAGGCTCCATACATCTGGGTTGATGCCCGTAACATCAACCGAGATGATATCTCCCAGCTCGAGGAACAGTATGCGATTTCCAGTGAATTGCTCGCAGATATCATGGACCAGGACGAACAGGCCCGCATCGAGAAAGAGGATGATTACATCGCCTTGATCGTACGTCTGCCCGCCATGGCCGATGATTGCAAGGGAATCAACCAGTACGCTGTCCCGTTGGGCATCGTTCTTACTCGCGATACGGTCATCACCATCTGCCAAAGCGACAGTATCGTACTCGAGGATTTCTCCAAGAATCGGTACCGCCAGTACCCTGTTCAGACCATGGAAGGGTTTGTGATCAGCATACTGGGTCGTGCGGTCATGGTGTACATTCGCCTGCTCAAGTACATCAACCGACAGAAGTCCCAGGTAGAAGAACAGCTGCATAAGAGCATCATGAACTTTGAGCTGATCCAGCTCTTGCAGATCCAGAAGTCTTTGGTTTACTTCTCCACCAGTCTCACCACGAACGAAGCGCTTTTGGAGAGGCTGGTGCGCACTCCCTACTTCAAGCTGGCAGGGGAGGAGGAACGGGACTTTCTCGATGACGTCATCACCGACAACAAGCAGGCCATCGAGATGGCAAACATCTACTCCTCGATCCTTACCGGGACGATGGATGCGTTTGCCTCGGTCATCAGCAACAACATGAACGTGATCATGAAGCGACTGACCATCATCTCCATCAGTCTCATGATTCCCACCTTTGTGACTGGTTTCTATGGAATGAACGTCTCCTTGCCTTTCATGGACAATCCCTTTGCCTGGATTGGTATTCTCTCTTTCTGTGGTTTGAGTGCTCTGATCGGGGGTTGGACCCTCAGCGACCGTCGCAACGCACGCTTGGTGCAGAGGTCGGTCCTTGGTGCGCGGGAATCGGGACGGGAAGCCCGAAGAAAAAAAAGAAAAAAGCGATCCCTTCCTGATTGATTCACTGGGTTTTGCAATGCTACTATCTGCCCGATTCAGGAGAGTACACCACCAATGGACAGCATTGCAGATCTCTGTTCCGCCTTCGAAGGCACCTACGCAGGCCAAGCCATGAGCGCTTTGTCTGCTCTCTATTCACAAATTGAACAAGAGACAGCAGATTTCTGCAAACAGCACCAGATTGCTTGTGGTGATGGTTGTGGGACTTGTTGCGAGCATTTCATGCCTGACATCACCACCAGCGAAGCACGCCTTGTGGCTGCCTACCTGTTGTTTGTCAAAAAGGACAAGGCTCTGTTGGAAAGGGTGCAAGCGTTTGCAGGCAATACCACCGGACCGTGTCCGCTCTATCGGTTCGACTCCCCTTACCACTGCTCGGTGTATGCAGCCCGGCCTTTGATCTGCCGCCTGTTCGGCGCTTGTGCAAATCAGGACAAAGAAGGAAATGCACTTTTCCGTCGTTGCAAGTACAACAAGGAAGAGACGATGCCTTCGCTTCTGAAATTCACCAGCGATGTGCCGGTCATGCAGGACTACTCGTATGCAGTTCGCAGTCTTGATGACGGGGAAGGGGCGGTCGGCTACCTTCCTGAGAAAGTAGCCTCCCTGATGGACCAGCTTCAGTTCTTGGCACGCATGCTGGATTTCGACGATTCCAATCCCGACGATACCCCGAATCCGCTGGCAAGCTAACGGATGACCCGAAGGATATAGCCTCCCAAGTACTCCGACTCTGGGAATGAGAGGCGAACAGGGTGGTCCTCGGCCTGGGTCAGCACCTTCAGGATCTGGATTTCCACCTCTGCATCCTTGGCACTCCAAGCCAGGATCAGGCGAAGTTGTTCGAGATTGATGGCACCGCTGCAGCTGAACGTGGCGATGATGCCCCCATTCTTTATCTTCTGCATTGCCAGGCGATTGAGGTCCTTGTACGCTTTCTGTGCACCCTGTGCCTGTGCTTTTGTCTGCGCAAGCTTCGGAGGATCAAGGATCATCAGGTCGTAGTGATCTGCAGGAATCTTGCGCATCTGCTCAAAGATGTCACAAACGGTAATGCTCACCTTATCCCGGCTTTCGGAGGGAATGTTCCCTTGTTCTTGGTTGATGTGCACATGCACCAAGGCTTGCTTGAGTGCTTGCTCACTGCTGTCAAACAGATCGACCTGTTTTGCCCCGGCTCTGAGTGCATGCAAGCTGAATGCTCCGGTGTAGGAACACCCGTCAAGCACCACAGCATCCTTTGCATAGGCCTCGATGGCCTTGCGGTTCTCCCGCTGATCACAATAGAACCCGCTCTTCTGCCCCTTGCCGGGAACGACTTCGTAGAGGATGTTGTCCTCCCTGAATCGTACTGGATCGAGACGTTTTGCTGGGGTGAAATACCCGCCATCCTGATAGTAGAGCAGGGTTTCGCTCAAATGCTCGATGCCGCAGAAAGCGCTGTCGGTACCCAAAAGGATGAGGGTGGGTTTGAGCAATCGCTCAAGGGTGGAGACGATCAGGTCGCGATGATCCCAGGCAATGCGAGCGCTGATGATGATTCTGAGCATTGTCCCGTATACATCAACAACGAGGCCAGGAAGCATATCAGCTTCCCCGAAAATGATACGAAAGGTAGTCGTGCCGGCTTTCTTGTCCTGAAAGAATGCACTGCGTCTGAGTACGCTCTTGGTGATCGTCTCAACCCACCATGCTTCATCAGGGATGACGTTCTCATCCCAGCTGAGCAAGCGCAAGGCGATGTGGCTTTGGCTGTCATACCAGCCATAGGCAATGAATTGGCCTTTTTGTGTCTCTACACGGGCAAGATCGGTGACGAGATCAGCTTCTTTGGTGAGCAAAGCTCCGGAAAAGACCCAGGGGTGGTGGCGGAGCAGTTGTTTCTCCTTGCCTTCCTTGATGATAATGGTTTGCATGGCTACACAGTAGCCGAAGGCCCTTGTTTTGTCAAAACGTTTGTTGACTTGCCACCAAGACATAACCGATAATGGCGATATGCAGAAACCGCTTGCCAAAGCTATCCTGTTCGATATGGATGGGACCCTGGTGAACACCCTGGAAGACATCAGAAGTGCCTTGGGCTCTGCCCTCAGTCTGGTTGGGCTTCCTCCTCCCTCCGTCGAAACAACGAAGAGCGTGGTGGGCAGAGGGTTGAAGAATGCCCTGAAGGGTGCACTGCAGGATGCCGGTGCCACCCTCGATGAGGATGTACAAGAGCATCTCTACCATGCGATGATGGAGTTCTACCGTGCCCATCCATCAGAGCGGAGTACGCTGTACGAGGGTATCGGCAGGTTGTTGGAAAAGCTTCACGTTGATGGCTTTATCCTTGGGGTTCTCTCCAACAAGGAAGATGAGTTGACAAGAGCCATCGTACGTGATGTATTGGGAGATTTCCCTTTTGCTTGGGTGCAGGGTCTGATGGATTCAGTTCCGCGCAAACCCGACCGAACCGCCATAGCACAATTCCTTGCCAAGCAGGGCTTGTCTAGCGAAGAGGTGCTCTACATCGGAGACAGTGAGGTGGATTGGCAGACTGCAGCCAATGTCCCTTGTTCCCATATTCTGGTTTCCTGGGGATTCAGAGCGAAAGAAAAACTGCAATCATTGCCTGGCTCAGTGGTTGTCGACACCGTACACGAGTTGGAGGAAGCAATCTATGGCATACAACGAAAAAGATCTCAGAAGCAAGGCTGAAGCTTACCTGAAAGCAGAACGAGAACCGGTATTCCGCACCGAAGTGGAAGCAGAGCTTGCTCGTGGTGATTGGGACGCGTTGTTCGACCGATTCTATACCAGCCTCTCCTTCGGAACCGCCGGGATGCGCGGGATCATAGGCGGTGGCACGAACAGGATGAACAGCTACATGGTGCGCAAAGTCACCCAAGGTCTGAGCGAGTATTTGATGACAGCCAGTGCCAATCCTTCGGTGGTCATCGCCTATGACAGCCGAAATTTCAGCGACCTGTTTGCCATGGAAGCAGCCTTGGTATTGGCTGCCAACGGAGTGTCGGTGTACCTCTACCAGAGTCTTCATCCGGTCCCGATGCTCAGCTTCGCCGTTCGATACTTGCAGACCACTGCCGGCATCGTCATCACTGCAAGCCACAATCCTGCGAAATACAACGGCTACAAAGTCTATTGGCGGGATGGGGGGCAGGTGACTCCTCCTCATGACTACTCCATCGCTGAGCGTGCAAATGCAGTGAAGCCCGAGGACATCAAGGATATCAACGAGCAGAATGCCCGTTCCAAGGGGCTTCTGGTCCCTGTGCCTGAGAAGGTGGACGAGGCCTACTATCATACGGCTTTGCTCAGCCTCAGACGTCCAAGTCTGGTGCAGGACAGTCCCATCACTGTTGCCTATACTCCCTTGCATGGTTCGGGAAACATCCCGGTACAGCATCTTCTGAAAAAAGTTGGGATTCGCTGCGTGGTGGTTGATGAACAGAGAGAACCCGATGGAAACTTCCCCACTGTCGAGCTTCCCAATCCCGAGCATCCCAAGGCTATGCAGATGGTCTTGGATTTGGCTAAGCGGGAGAAGGCGGACATCGTCTTGGGAACCGATCCCGATGCAGATCGTTTGGGTATTGCCATTCCGCTCACTGCAAAAAAGGATGAGTATCGCTTGCTCACCGGAAACCAGATTGCAACCCTGCTTGTTGATTATCTAGTTGAGGCAGACAAGCACAAGCTGCTGAGCAAGCGTCCGTTGGTGATCAAGAGCCTGGTAACCACCGATTTGGTCGCTCGCATTGTCGAGAGCCAAGGAGGTCGTTGCAAGGATGTGCTGACCGGCTTCAAGTATATTGCCGAACAGATAGCCGACCTTGAGGGGCCGAAAGGTGAGCATGAGTATTTCCTTTTCGGTTGTGAGGAGAGCTACGGCTTTCTTACCCTCAATCAGGTACGGGACAAGGATGCTGTCAGCAGCGCGTTGGCAAGTGTTGAGATGATGTGCTACTGGGCGAAACAGAACCTTACGCTGCAAGAACGCCTTGAGCAGATCTATGAACGGTGGGGGTACAGCACTGAAGCAGTCTTCTCCAAGGACTATGAAGGTGCCAGTGGCAAGGAGAAGATGGCCTCCATCATGGCGAATCTTCGAAAGCTGAAGACCGGTGATCAGCTTGTCGGCAAGAAAATCACCGATTTCAAGGATCTTTTGGATGGGAAGCAGGACAAGTTTCCGCCCTCAGATGTGCTCATCATGCACCTTGAGGGAGGAGATAAACTGGTGGTCCGTCCCAGTGGAACCGAGCCGAAGATCAAATATTATCTCTTTTTCACCGCTGAGGCCTCCGAACGGGCACAGCTGGAGAAAGATCTTCCCTCACGAATTGAACGCTATAAGGCGGCACTCTCGTGATTACTTGTTATTTCCTGCAACGATCGAACAAGGAGAACCTCTGTCTCTCCCCCTATCTGGACACCGAACGGGTGGACAGTTGGGAAGAAGGGGAGACAGTCAGTCTTCTTTCCAGCGGCATGCTGACCAAAACCCAACGGGATGAGGCGACCTACGCTCTGTATTCAGCCATCGACTTCAGTGTCGATCGCTGGATCCAGAACAAGCAGTATGTACCCCGTCTTCTGGTTACTGCCCTGATTTTTACTGCCTCCTACTTTTTCTTCTCTCTCGTCATCCGCGATCCTCTTCCCATGCTCGATGAGCTTGCCATCAGCTTTGGGCTGAGCTTGCTGGGCTGGTCCGTGCTTTCCAAGCGGGATACCCGCTCATCTGTCGCCCAGCGTAGGCGCTATGAGATGAAAGTGCGCAGCAGTGAGCGGGAAGAGGTGGTGGAAGAGCATTTGTTTGCTCTTGAAACTTATCTGGACGAAGCCTCTTCACTCGATCCTTTGGATCTTTCCAAGGCGCTTTGCCTGGTGGAGCAAAAGCAGCTGAAACGTATCTCCTTCGACGGGGATGATGCAATGCTGGCCGACATTACCTCCACCTTGATGCTCTATCTTGCGGTGAACAACAAACCACTGGGCAAACTTGCCGAGCGTATTCACAGAATGAGAGCGATGAACAAGCAGGATGTTAACCTCTCTGCCCGTCTCTTTCACCAGAGTATGCAGAAACGGTTGGATCTGAGCCTCTTGGCTCTTACGGTAGCCTTGTTGGAGAGCTGAGAGAAGCAAACAAGCCCTCCACCCGTCTTGGTAGGGTATGCAATTTCTCCTGTTGGGTTCGACACTCAGTGTGCTCCTCTCTCTCTACGCAGTCTGCTTGCAGAGCTCCTTGGTTTGCCATCCTCTGTCCTTCGCCCTGCTGCTGGGGAGCTTGGGACTCCTTCTGCTGGTGGTGTTTCGGTTTCCTGTGCGAAGCATGCTTATCTGCCTTACCGTCACCTACACCCTGTATGTTCTCGGAGGCTTCGCAGTTGGGGCAAGCAAGCCCTCGTTTGGATTCGAACCCTATAGACTTACCCACATTGGGGGAGTCCTGATCGAGGACTCCCTGCTCACCCGCTCCAACAAGCAGGTGATTCGGCTCACACTCCAAAGTGCCGCTACCCAGGAGGGGCATACCGCTGAGGCAAGTGGGGTGGTTTCAGCCCTGCTCAAAACGGATGAGCTGCTTGTCTCAGGTACCGCGATAGAGATGGAAGGAAGACTATCTGAAACAGGTGACCTTTTCCTCTGCTCTGCGTTTCAAGTGATATCGCTTACCTCATTGGGCACGATGCGACGATCTTCGTTCTCCCGTCTGAGCATGGTGCTTCAAAAGCGAATTGCTGATGCATCAGCGAGAAGCCTTGCACAGATGCTGCTGTTGGGCCAATCAAGTGAGGCTTCCTTTGCCTTGAAGGATGCAAGCCTGGGGGCCGGCTGTGCACATCTTTTGGCACTTTCAGGTATGCATCTTCAGCTGTTCCTGCTTATGAGCAGCTGGCTTTGTTCCTTGTTCTTCGGCCCTTATTGGGGCAAACGGTTTGGATTTCTCTTGCCGTGTGCATATGTGGTGCTGGTCGGCCCCAAGCCATCCTTGGTCAGGGCATTGCTGATGCACCTATTCTCCTTATTTCCGGTATCCCAGGAGCTTCGACCAGTTTTCTCCCTTCTGCTCGCCTATGCAGTGCACCTGTGGATATTTTGGTATGCGATCACCAGCTTTGCGTTTCTGTTCAGCTATGCTGCCATTACCCTGCTCATCCTGGGCAGGGCTCTTCCTTCCTTTCCGTTGAAAACCACAGCCCTTGCCATTCTCGGTACCGCTCCTGCCTCCATGATTTTGACCGGATCATGGAATCTTGCAGGCCTCCTGTTCTCGTATCCTGCAGGATTGCTGATTCATCTGCTGATGCTGCTCAGCCTCTCCTGCCTGGTTTTCGGTGGATTTTCCGTCGTGCTGCTCACCCGGTGCACAGCGTTGCTGGAAGACTTGCTTGCTTTGGCAACAGATCTTCCCCTCGTCTTCAGCTCTCAGGCATACCTTCTCTATCTTCTTGTTCTGTTGACCTGTATCGCCCTCATTGGCTATGCTGGACAGGCTCTGCACAAGAGAAGGAGATACCACAATGAGCTGGACCTTTGCCTACGATTCACCGAACGCAATCACCCGTCTTTTGGAGCGGGAGGATCTGGCGATGAGCAAGAAGTTTGGACAGAACTTCCTGATATCCCACCCAGTGCGTGAGCGCATTGTCGATTTGCTAGAGGTGCAAGAGGGTCAACAGGTTTGGGAGATTGGTCCGGGCATCGGATCGATAACCAGTTTGCTGCTTGAAAAAAGAGCGCATGTAACCGCATTTGAGATCGATCATGGGTTTTGCAGGATCCTGAGCGAGCAGGCCTTTGGCGATGATCCGCTCTTCCGCTTGGTGGAAGGGGATGCTCTGAAAACCCTGTCCACGCTGCTGCAGAGTGAGGGTGAGCCCTCCCGTATCTGCGGCAATCTTCCGTATAATGTCGGATCAGTCATCCTTGCAAAGCTTCTGGAGAGCAGCTTCCGTCCGCCACGGATGGTGTTTACCTTGCAGAAAGAAGTTGTTGACCGCATTTGTGCCCAACCAGGTTCGAAGGATTGGTCCTCTTTCTCCTTGCTAGCCCAGGCAGATTATGAGGTGAGCTTGGCCATGACCATCAACAGCGGGGCATTCTATCCCCCTCCGAAAGTCACAAGCAGTGTAATACTGTTCACCTTGCGAGGTGAAAGCAAGGTTGACCTGTCTTTGCGCACGTACTTCTTCACGTTGGTGCGGGATCTCTTCGCCCAGCGTCGTAAGACGGTGAAGAACAACCTGCTTGGGGGAAAGGTGGGAGCCATGGTAGGCAGAGATGGGGTGCAGTGGGTGCTTGACGATGCTCATGTAGACTCATCGCTTCGAGCTGAAGCCCTCGATTGGGATCAGTTTCTTGCCCTCAGTGCGTCTCTTTCCAGCTATCGAGCCAGGTGTACCGACGATACAGCACAAACGAAATGATGCCGCGCAGGCTCAAGTCGCTTGCCATGGCAATCCATATTCCCAGCAGACCCAACGTGGTTGTCTGCAGCAGAAGGTAGGCAAGCGGCAGACGCAGCAGCCACATGCCGGCAATTGAGATGGCAAAGGGCCGTCGTGTATCTCCAGCACCTCTGAATACGCCGAAAGCCAGCATGCTGAGCCCGAAAGCAGGTTCAGCGAACGCTTCAATCCTGAGGATCGTTGTCCCCAGCGCGATGACCTGTGCGTCTTGGGTGAAGAAGCGCATCAGAATGGGCGCAAATACGTAGAGCACCACTCCCATCATACTCATCAAGGCCGTTCCCAGAATCGTGCAGGTGTCAGCAAAGCGCTTCGCCAGATCCTTGTCTCCGCTTCCCAGCGATTGGGCAACCAGGGTGGTTGCAGCAGTGGAAAAGCCGGAGGGAGGCAGGTAGGTGATGGACTCAGCGGTGTTGGCCAAGAAGTGGGCGGCCAAGGCGGTGGTTCCCAAGGTTCCCACCATCTTGGTGAACACTATCTGGCCCAGCGAAAGGGTGGAGCGTTCCAATGCCACGGGGATGCCGAGACGAAGCGCACTCTTGTAGATTGTTCGTTCATAGTGGGCTTTTTCTTTCAGATGCACTTTGATTGGGCTGTCTTTGGTCATCAGCGTAGTGAGCAGGAGCAGGCTGGTGACGGTCACAGAGATGGTGGTGGCGATGGCAGCACCCTTCACCCCCAAGCCGAGGCCGGGAAGGGCGAGCCTCCCAAGGGGAACAAAGTCGAAAATGAAAAAGAGATTGAGCACTACATTGAGGATGTTGTTCAAACCGTTGAGCATCAGCGGTGTCTTTGCATCACCGCTGCAGCGGAGCAGGGTGGAGATGAGAATCATCACCAGATTGGGCAGGTACCCCAAGGCTATGTAGTGGTAGTAGGTGCTTGCAAGGGTTTGCACTTCCGCTTCGGCTCCGATCCAAGCGGGAAGGATTCGGGCAACCAGAAGAAATGCGATGGTGAGAATCAGGCCGAAGAAGAGTGAGGTATGCAAGGCTTGGCGGGTGATCAGATTGGCCCGGTCCTTTTTTCCAGCTCCCAGGTTGCGAGCCATCAGCACCGAGAAGCCGATCGCAAACGCGTTCATCCAACCATTCACCAGCCAGATGGTGGAGGTGGGCACGGCAATTGCTGCGGTAGCCATCGCACCAAGGGAGCCGACCATTGCTGAGTCGACATAGGTAACCGTGACCTGCAGCACCTGTTCGAGGATGGTAGGCCAGGCGAGGGACCAGATGATGATTCTCGGGGGAATCGAACGGTCGAGCAGATTGGGTTGGGAGCGTTGGCTTGCCATCGAGCGCCTCTCCTTCTGAGGCGAAGGTATCGTAGCGGAAAGAGGAGCGCAAAGCAAGGGCAGGAAGGCATGCCCTCCTGCCCGTCAGAAATCAGTTTGCTGCAGCTTGGGCGAGTGTGATGGCACTGGTCACCACGATGTCTTCCACCGAGCAGCCACGGCTGAGGTCGCTGATCGGCTTGGCAAAGCCTTGGAGTATCGGGCCATAGGCCTCTGCCCCAGCAAGTCGCTGGACAAGCTTGTAGCCGATGTTGCCTGCCTGCAGGTCGGGGAAGATGAGGGTGTTTGCACCGCCGGCAACCGTCGATGAGGGAGCCTTGCTCTTGGCAACACTGGGTACAATGGCCGCATCGAGCTGCAGTTCTCCGTCAACAGCCAGAGTGGGGAGCTTCTCCTTGATCAGGCGGGTGGCTGTGATCACCTTGTCCACCAGATCACCCTTTGCCGATCCCATGGTGGAGTAAGAGAGCATTGCTACCTTCGGCTCAGCATTGAGGAAGGTTTTGCAGGAGAGTGCCGAAGCTTCGGCGATCTCTGCAAGCTGCTCTGCGGTGGGGTTGGGGATGGTAGCGCAGTCGGCGAAGATGAAGGAACCATTGGCCCCATACTCAGTCTTGTCGGTGGCCATGACGAAGCAGGAAGAGGCATACTTGATGCCAGGCTTTGTCTTGATGATGTTGAAGGCTGCAAGCAAGACATTGCCGGTGGTGTTCTCCGCTCCTGCCACCATGGCGTCAGCCTTGCCCAGGCGAACCATCATGGCACCCCAGCGAAGTGGATCGGCAATACCGTCATATGCTTCCTCGAGGCTCATACCCTTGTGCTTGCGCAGCTCATAATACTCCTGGGCGAAGGCACTGCGGTCTTGGCTGGTGACTGGATCGACTACCGTGATGCCCTCAAGTGAGGTGTTCACCGATTTGGCGGCCTGCGCGACTGCGTCGTGGTTGCCGACCAGGATAACGGTCTTGGCAAGCTTTTCATCGACAACCTTGCGAGCTGCCTGGATGGTTCTCAGCTCAGTTCCCTCTGCGAGGACAAGCTGTTTGTTGGCCGCAATGGCTTGGGCCTTCATTTTTTCTGCAAACGTCATGGTTCTGCTCCTTGACAGGAAAGATAAAATTGGTTGCTTGCAGTCTACCACGTTCCCATCGCTTGGAAAAGGGCGGTTATGCTCTGTATTTCCTTGCTTCACTGTGATACTGTCGGCTCATGGTAAGCAGAAATCTCCTCTTTGTGCAGGTCATAGCTCTTGCATTCAGCACAAGTCTGTTTGGTGGGCTTGGGGAAGAAATTCGCATAGCCTGCTCCATCAACCTCGAACAGATGAGTCTCTTGATGGGGTTCAGCCAGATCGGTTCCTTGGTCTCCTTCTTATCGCTTCCGTTTCTTTCAAAACGCATCGGCCCTTACTCCTTGCTTGTTATGGGAATCCTTTTCTCCTCGCTCTCCTTGTTGGGGATGGGCCTCTCTCGTTCCCTCGTTCTTTTCGGTGCCTTCTTTTTGCTCAGCACCCTTTCAGGCTACCTGTATGGCACGAGCAACGTCATGGTCCTGATCAACCTGGAGCCTAAGCGGACCAAGACCAATATTCCCCTCATGCATCTGACCTACAGCATAGGGGGGATGTTCAGTGGTCTCTATATCGCATACCTGAAGCGTGGGCATTGGTACTACGGCTATTATCAGATGGCTCTCCTGTATGCCCTCATGGCACTCCTGTTTCTGCTCTTCAGGCCACAGCAAGCCCGCACCTGGGAGAAAGCCAAGTACCAAAGCCTTGGCAGTGGGTTCTCCTTGCTCAAGGACTCGGGCTTTCCTCGGTTCCTACTCTTTCTGATCACCGTCAATGCGGTGGAGTACTGTGCGATCATCTACCCGTTGGCCTATATCACTGAGGTGCTGGGGGGAGGGGCGAAAGAGATCGGAAGTGCCATCGGCATCCTGCACGCAAGCATCGCTTTTTCAAGACTACTCGTCATCCCCCTCCTCAGGCAAGGCGCTTCTCCCAAGCGACTCTTGTTCGTTCTCAGTATGGTCAGTGCAACAGGTCTCTTCTTGTTGTCGGATTCTTCTTCCCTTTTGCTGGCCTTGCTGAGCCTTGCCCTGCTTGGTCTTGGCATCGGGGCGGTGAACCCGGTCAGCCAAGTATTGGAGATAACCCAGTGGCCACAGGATCTTCTGCAGCTGGCAAACCTTCGCTCGATGGGATCCACCTTGGGAAGGATGTTCATGCCCTTGGTTGTGGGCCTGATTCTCACCACGTCCAGCCTTTCTGTCGTTTTTCTCTTTCTTGCTTGCTGCATGGTGCTTGCTCTTCTGGTGCTGCTTCGCTCCTCGTTCTGAGAGAAGAGCTGTACGAGTGCACACTTTTTCTGTACAATGCCGGCCATGGAAGCAAACTTGCGTATCGGCGTCTATGGCTTGGGAAGATTTGGCTCATTCTGGGCCAAGGAGTTGGCCACACACGGATTTACCGTGGTAGGGTACGGCAGAAGTGCCACCAGTGCCCCTGATGGCGTGCGTCTTGGGTCTGAGGACGAAGTCCTTACCTGTGACGTTCTCTTTTACTGTGTCTCCATCAGCGCCTTCTCTGCGGTCCTGGATCGGACCGCGGGCAGGATTGGCGAGCATACGCTGGTTATGGATACCTGTTCGGTCAAACTCTATCCTGCCAAGCTGATGCGTGAAAAACTTCCCAAGCAGGTGCAGTGCATCGCCACCCACCCCATGTTCGGTCCCGATTCGGGAAAGAATGGGGTAGCGGGGCTTCCCTTTGTCATCTGCCCGGTCAACTGCGAGCAAAAGGTCCTGCAGGACTGGGTTTCTGAATTCAAGCGATGGAACCTCCACGTTCTTTCCATGAGTTGCGAGCAGCACGATCGTGAGGCTGCCTGGAGCCAGGGCATCACCCACTTCATAGGAAGAACGCTCAGTGAGCTGAGCTTGGGAGAGACTGAATTGGCAACCACAGGGTACCGAACCCTGATGACAGTGGTTGAGCAGACCTGCAACGACCCGCTGCAACTTTTTTATGACTTGCAGCGTTACAACCCCTATGCGCGGCAAATGCGCATGGGACTGAAAGGAGCGCTGGATACCGTAATGGAAGCGCTCAAGAAGCAGGAGGATGGGCGTTGAACGTTTGTGTATATACGTTGGGATGCAGACTCAACCAGTGTGAGAGCGAGGCGATAGCAGACAGTTTTGCAAAGCAGGGATTCACCATCGTGGGGGAACAGCAGCACGCTGACCTCTATGTGGTAAACACCTGTACGGTTACCAGCAAGGCAGAGCAGAAGGCACGGCGGATGATCCGCAAGTTTGCCTCAACTGCCGTGACCTTGGCCACCGGTTGCTATGCACAGGTCAATGAAGAGGAGCTGAAACAACTCAGTGAGAATGTCATCGTCGTTCCGCTGGAGAAGAAAGCACACCTGCTCAAGCTGGCTGAACACCTGAAAGCCAGTGTGGTGGCAGGTATGGATCTCAAGCAAGGATGTCTCTCCTTCAGTGACGGAAAGGCCTCCGTCTTTGACTATGATGCGGCTTCTTTCTCCTACCACAGCAGAGCGTACCTGAAGATCCAGGACGGCTGTGACAACAGCTGTGCCTACTGTCGTGTCCATATTGCCAGAGGCAAGGCGGTCAGTCTTGGCTCTGGAGAGGTTATTGCACGAGCCCTTGCCCTCGAAGAGGCTGGCTTCCAGGAGATCATGCTCACCGGGGTGAACCTGACGATGTATGACCATGAGAAGGAAGGCCTGGGCGGCTTGCTGGAGCTTTTGCTTGCCCGTCTGTCGGACAGGGTCAGGCTGCGTCTCAGTTCGTTGGAACCCGACCACATCGATGAACGACTTTTGGAAGTGCTCAAGGATCCGCGGATGCAACCGCATTTCCACATCCCCGTACAGAGCGGGAGTGACCGGATATTGCAGAAGGTCGATCGCAAGTATAGCATCTCTGAACTCTCCAGGATTCTGGATCGTCTTCGCATGGCAAAGAGCGACCCCTTCCTTGCTGCTGATATCATCACCGGGCTTCCCGGAGAACGAGAGGAGGATTTTGAGGAGACCTATCGGTTCGTCAAGGAGCAGATGTTCAGCCAGCTGCATGTTTTTCCCTTCTCCCCACGTCCTGACACCCCCCTGTTCAAGGCTGGTGACCGCGTCCCTGAGTCGGTGCGGGATGAGCGGGCATTGCGCCTGCGTACCCTCAGTTCAGCATTGCACCACACCTATCAGTTGGATCAGGTAGGGAAACAAGCTGAGGTAATCTTGCAGAACCGCAAGGGTGGACACTGGTATGGCCTGAGTGGCAACTATCTGGATGTGAAGGTGCTCTGTGCACCTCCGTTTGCCCGGGAAGGCATGCTCATCAATGGCTCCTTCGGCCAAATGCTTGGTCAGGAGGGGAAGATGGAGTTCTTCTTCAATGGTCCCACTGCTTGAAACCTCGCGCCTACACGGCTATGTGGTTGGCCTCGATGCAGCGCGGCAGCTCCTGGCGTATGAGAGCCGAAACCGTGCTTCGTTCGCTCCCTTCTCGGTAACACACCAGAGCAGTTATTATACGCTTGCCTCCTTGCAGGACGTCTGTGAGAAGCAGGTTTCCCTGTACCTGAAAGGTCGCATGCTGCCCTTGCTCTTTTTTGCAAAGGAAGATCCTCTCCACATTTTGGGAACTGTGAGCCTGAACCATATCATCTGGGGGGCAAGCCGGTCGGCGAAGCTGGGCTACAGCATTGATGCCGATCATCAGCGGCAGGGGTATGGCAAGGAAGCGGTGCAAGCGGTTGTGGAGTATGCATGCAAAGCACTGCATCTGCATCGTCTGGAGGCTCATATCATGAGCACAAATATACCCAGCATAGCATTGGTCTCCTCATTGGGTTTTGCTTGTGAGGGAACATGCGCTGGGTATCTGTATGTGAACGGCAGGTGGGAAGACCACCTGCGCTATGTCTTGCTTGGAGATGACAGAAGGCCCTAGGACCTTCGCATCTTCAAGTCTCGGAAGGTAATCTCAGGTTCCTGGATGACCACCATGGTGTCCATCGGCACCGATTCCTTGATCCATACGTTTGAACCGATCACCGCATTCTTGCCGATGGTGATATCGCCGAGAATCGTGGCATTGGAGTAGATGGTGACATTATCCTCAAGGGTGGGATGGCGCTTGGTTCCCCGTATCAGGGCCCCGCAGGCATCCTTGGGAAAACTCAAGGCACCAAGCGTCACGCCCTGATAGAGCTTCACATTGTTGCCGATGACCGTCGTCTCACCGATGACGGTACCGGTTCCGTGGTCGATGAAGAAGGAGTCCCCGATGGTTGCACCCGGATGGATGTCTATTCCTGTCTCCTTATGGGCATACTCGTTCATCATCCTGGGGATGAGCGGGACATCCAAGACAAAGAGCTCATGGGCTACCCTGTGGATGGTTAGGGTCTTGATGCAGGGGTAGGAGAGGACGACTTCCCTTAGGTTTCTGGCAGCTGGATCCCCTTCGAAGGCTGCGCGTGCATCCATCTTCAGGCTGATGCGCAGCTGTGGCAGGATGGTGCACAGTTTGGTGATGGTTTGGTCTGCGAGCTCATTCGCCTCACACTCCTCGAGGGATGGCTTGTCATACCGAAATGCCAGCAAAAGCTGGTTCTTCAAGAGGGAGCAGACTTTGTTCAACTGGAGGGTGAGTATCTCTTCAAGGCTCATCTGTGCCTGGTCACGGCCACAGCGTCCAGGAAACATCAGTTCCAAGAGTTCATTGGAGATGTCCCCGATGACCTGCATCTGGGGAAGCGGTTTCAAGCCGTGGAAGTTTGCGTTCCCGGCAACACGATCGAAGGTCCCCAAAAATGCGCTTACATGGGCTGACGCATCGAATTGTTGTTCTTTGCACTGTCTCATGGATATACCATACGGTTCTTGTAGACGTTTGTGCAAGGGTTCAAGCCATGAACTGCGCCGTTCTTTCATGAAAGGTTTTGGCTAGATGGGTTGCCGCTGCCACTTTCAGGAAATCCCCGATGAGAAAGGGAAGCATTCCGACTTTCAAGGCAGTCGCCCAAGAGAGCGAGCGGGTGTACTTGAGAAAGGGGACACCGACCAGATAGACGGCGAAGGTAGCTGCCAATCCGGCGAGTATGCACAAGAAGATGTACCGCTTGGGCTCTTCCGTTTTCTGCTGCATATTGCCTGCAATCCCGGCAAGCAGGGCGGCAGGCAGCAAACCCAGCAGAAAACCACCGGTGGGTCCGAAGAGGATGCCCAGCCCCCCTCCGCTGGTGAAGACCGGAAGCCCCACCATGCCGAGTACGAGGTAGATGGCTGTACTGGCCAGTGCCAGCTTTGCTCCTCCGAGAAAGCCGGCAAGCAAGACAAAGAGCGTCTGCAAGGTGATGGGAACAGGGGGGATCGGGATGCGTATGTACGCTCCGACTATGATGAGGGCACTGAAAAGGGAGGTCAGCAGGATTCGTTTCTGTTGCATGCACAGAGCCTATCATGCACTTAGTTTTATTGTAAACAACACAAAGGTTGACAATTGGAAGGTCTCTGATTACCATCGCCTCATGACACCAAGCCAACATCTTTTGCATCTTCTGGCACAGAGGCGGGGAACCTACCAAAGTGGTGAGGCCCTGGCCCGTGAGCTGGGAGTATCGCGGGCAGCCGTCTGGAAAGGCATCGAGGCCTTGCGCGACCAAGGGCATACCATTGAAGGCATCCAGAACCGAGGGTATCGGCTGCTCTCACTCTCTACACTCTTGGATAAGGAACAGCTTCAGACGTTGCTCAGCGACCATGAGATTCATCTTTTTGACTCGTTGGATTCAACCAATCGCTATGCGAAAACCTTGGCCTCTGAGAAGCCAAACTGCAAGGCCGTGGTAGTGTCCACCCATCAGAGTGGGGGAAGGGGACGGTTGGGCCGAACGTTCCACAGTCCGCGTGGAGGGCTCTACCTGAGCGTACTGCTGCCGCTTACCTTCTCTGTTCAGGAAGCCCCCCTTATAACCAGCATTGCAGCTGTTGCGGTTGCCCGCTCGATTGAGCAGGTATGCTCGCTCTCTTGTTCCATCAAATGGGTTAATGACCTCTTTCTTGCCAACAGAAAGGTTTGCGGCATTCTCACCGAAGGTGTGCTGGGGGTGGAGAGCAGCAGGGTGAGCGCATTGGTGGTCGGCATCGGCATCAATGTATCCACACCAAAGCATGCCTTTCCCTTGGAACTGCAGGACTTGGCCACATCATTGTATGAGAGCGAGGAGGCAATTCCCGACGACTTTGATGCACATCTTCTGGTAGTCTCCATCGTCAAGACGCTGGAGGAGCTGGTTGAAAAGCTCCCCGATCGTTCCTTCCTTTCCGAGTACAGAGAGCGCTCGATGGTACTGGGAAAGCGGGTGACGGTCCATCAGGGGAAGGAGCGCTACCAGGCGCTCTGTGTTGCCATTGATGATGATGCGCATCTTGTGGTGGAGGATGAGGCGAACGCCCTGCATGTGCTCAGCTCTGCCGAGATAAGCGTTCGGCTTGAAAGCTGAGTTTGGTTTATTGTATAGTCGGTATCTACACAGAAAGGAATGATAGTATGCTGAAAGCGGTACGTGAGACGTGGAAGACCTTGATCGAGGAGCAGTTGGCTCTCTATGCGAAATCGGTATTGGAAGTGGATATTGCACTCCCTCCCTTGGCGGTGCAGACCCCTCCCAAGCCTGAGTTGGGGGACCTTGCCTTCCCGCTCTTTGCCTATGCAAAGACGCTGAGAACAGCCCCGCCGCTTCTTGCCCAGGAGCTAAAAAACCGTATTGAGGCGCTCTCTGATCGTCCTCGTGGCGAGCTCTTAGTTGCCGGACCCTACCTGAATGTCCGCATCGATATGTCCGATATCGCCACAGCCTTGCAGCAAAAGATTGCTCAGGATGGGCAGCACTACGGAACCAATTCCAGCATGGAAGGCAAGCGGGTTACCATTGAATTCAGCTGTCCGAATACCAACAAGCCCCTGCATCTGGGCCACATGCGTAATGATAGTCTCGGTGAGAGTGTCGCCGCGCTGTTGAAGGCTAACGGAGCCACGGTGCGCAAGGTGAATCTGATCAACAACCGCGGTGTGCATATCTGCAAGTCCATGCTTGCCTATCAGAAGTTCGGAAACGGGGAGACTCCCCAATCCAGTAACATCAAGGGCGACCATCTGGTGGGCAAATACTATGTGAAGTTTGCCCAGTGGGCGAAGGAAGATCCTTCTGCCGAGGAACAGGCCCAGCAGATGCTGGTGAAGTGGGAGCAGGGTGATGCAGAGACCATCGCGTTGTGGAAGCTGATGAATGGATGGACACTGGACGGCCTTGCTGAAAGCTACACGAGGATGGGGATCAGCTTCGATGCCTACTACTATGAATCGGAAACCTACAAGTTCGGAAAGGATGAGATCCTCAAGGGATTGGAGGACGGGGTGTTTTATCGGGAGGAGGATGGTTCGGTCTGGGTGGACCTTGAGGCTATCAAGCTCGATAAGAAAGTGCTGCTGCGCAAGGACGGTACGAGCCTGTACATGACCCAAGATGTCGGCACTGCCATCATGCGCCACAAGGATTGGCCTTTCGATTCACTCATCTACGTGGTCGCCAGCGAGCAGCAGTACCACTTCAGGGTGCTCTTCCACGTTCTGGACCTGCTTGGCTACCGCTGGGCAAAAGATCTGCACCACCTCTCGTACGGAATGGTGAACCTTCCTGAGGGGAAGATGAAGAGCCGTGAAGGGACGGTTGTTGATGCTGATGAGCTTGTTGAGACACTCACTGAGCTTGCCCGCAATGAGATTCGCGAAAAAGAACGGGAAGAGCTCGTCGATGATGTGGATAAGACAAGCCACAGCATCGCACTTGGTGCTTTGAACTACTACCTCTTGCAGGTCACTCCGACCAAGGACATGATCTTCAACCCGGCCGAGTCAATCTCGTTCAATGGGAATACCGGCCCCTATCTGCAGTATATGGGAGCTCGCATCTCCAGTATGCTGCGCAAATTTGAATCAGACCACCAGCACCTCCATGAGACTGCATTCGACAGCAGCTTGCTGAGCCTCAGTGATGAGCGTGAGCTGATCAAACAGCTTGCCCTCTATCCTGAAGTGGTGGAAAAGGCAGGCGCTGAGTACGACCCATCGTTGCTTTGTTCCTACCTGTATGACTTGAGCAAGCTTTTCAGCCGCTGGTACCATGACAACCAGGTGCTCAAGGCTGCAACGCCGGAATTGGTGCGTGCCCGCATCGAACTGTCGAAGATGGTCCTGCAAGTGTTGGTGAACGCCTTCGGACTCATCGGGGTGCCGTTTCTCGCATCGATGTGATCACGCTCTTTGATAGAGGGTGCAGAATCGGTTGACAAACCGCTCCTCCTCCCACTCCAGGTCCTCCTCCTCGTCGAGGAGGACTCTTCGTAGGAAGTGCTGGACGATGCAGCTGAAACTCAGTCTGGCAAGATCCAGATCTTCTATCACCAAACGTCCGCTCTCATTGAGGCTTTCGAGCAATACGCCGCTCTGGCCGGCCAGCATCTCGTCCAAGGTGGTCTTGATGCGTCTTGCCTCAGGATGGGTGAAGGCCTCGGACTCGATGATCCGATAGAAGTAACGCATCGGCTCTCCCTCGTAGACAGTATGCCAGTGCTCCATCGCCCTCATCAGGACTTCCGAGGCCTTGCCTTGGAGACTGATGGTGGCCATTTGCTGGTAGGCGAGGGTGTTGCAGTAGGCAAAGAGCTCTTCTATGAGCTCCTCACGGCTGGCAAAGTGATGAAAGATTGCCGCTTTGCTGATGGAATTCTCTTTGGCAAGAGCGGAGAGGGAGATGGCATCAAGGCCTTTCTCCGAACCCATCTTGAGCAGCGAGAGGATGAGGTTTTGCTTCGTCGGTGTGGTATGCATAGTTTATACTAACTTATCGGTCGGTAAGTTTTCAAGCGCTTTTTCTTTGTTTTTCAATCAATTATCTAAAAATGTTGTTGAACCTATTTGCAAAATTGTGGTATAAGGGACGAGCACAAACTAAACCTAAGGATGAATATCGACATGTACGCACTTGTAGAGATTCTCGGAAAGCAGTACAAGGCCGTCGAAGGGGAAACCGTTCAGGTTGATCATATCAGCCAGAGTGAAGCCGGTTCCGCTCTTGAGTACGCCACCGTTCTCGCCATTGTGGATGAGAACAATGCAAAGTTTGGCACCCCGTATGTAGCCGATGCGGTTGTCAAGGCAACCCTCGTTGGAGATCTGAAGGGTGACAAGATCAGAGTGTTCAAGAAGAAGCGCCGCAAGGGCTATCGAAGGACCCAGGGGCATCGCCAGCGGTACTCCCTGATCACGATCGACAAGATCATTGCATAAGGAGGACTGAAGATGGCACATAAGAAAGGTGGCGGTAGTTCCCGCAATGGTCGCGATTCCAATTCCCAGCGTCTTGGAGTGAAGCGCTTTGGTGGCCAGTTGGTCAAAGCCGGTGAGATTCTTGTCCGCCAGCATGGAACCAAGTTCCATCCTGGACAGAATGTTGGTCTCGGTTCCGATTATACCCTGTTTGCAAAAGCGGAAGGTACCGTGTTGTTTCACAGCAGAAACAACCGCAAGTACATCAGCATCGTAACAGAGTAAACGAAAGGCGAAAGCCGAAGTATACGAATGCATGTTTGGATTTTCAGACGAGACGTATCTTGATGTTGCCTCCGGAAACGGGGGCAACGGTTGTGTTTCCTTCCGACGGGAAAAGTATATTCCCAAGGGAGGCCCGGACGGTGGCGACGGCGGCCGTGGCGGGGATGTCGTGTTTGTCGTCAAGCAGAACCTCAGGACGCTCGCCCATCTGAAGCTCGTTCGGACCTATCGTGCCGAAAACGGCAAGAATGGCATGGGAGATCGTTGTTATGGCCGTGATGGTGCTGACATTGAGATACCTGTGCCCCCGGGCACGGTAATCAAGGATGCCCAGACCGGAGAGATCCTCAAAGATCTCACCGACGTGGATCGGTGGGTCTTCCTGAAAGGTGGACGCGGCGGACAGGGCAACTACCATTTCCGTACTGCTACCCGTCAAGCTCCCCGATATGCGCAGCCAGGCGAGAAGGGCGAGGAGATGCGCATCGGCGTGGAACTGCTGGTCATTGCTGACATCGGCTTTGTAGGGTTCCCCAACGCGGGAAAATCCAGCTTGCTCAATATGCTTACCAATGCACGGACAAAGGTGGCCGGTTATCCGTTTACCACCAAGATTCCCCAGCTGGGGATGTTCCGCTATGGTGAGCATGACATCGTGCTTGCAGACATCCCTGGGCTCATCGAAGGGGCCAGTGAGGGGGCAGGCATGGGGATCAAGTTCCTCAGGCACATCAGCAGGACCACCGGCCTTGCCTTTTTGATCGACCTCAGTGACGATCGGTACCTCGAGGCCTATGATATACTATGCAAAGAACTTGAATCCTTTGAGCCCGAGCTGTTGAAGAAGGCTCAGGTGATCATCGGGACCAAGACCGATGAACCGGGGACTGCCGAACGGCTTGAGGAATTGAAGCAGAAGTATCCTGACAAGCAGGTACTGGGGCTTTGCGTCTACCTCGATCAGGGTGTGGACGAAGTCAAGCAAGCTTTCATCAGGATGGTCTCGGACCAAGAGGCAGCAGCCAAGAAGGGTGAGGATGAAGGACCGCAGGGTGGCTTCACATCGGCACCGGATCTGGAAGCCTATTATCCTGAGGATATGAGCGAGATCTAGGAGGGGCTTGGTGGCACAGGCAGTACCCACTGCAATGGTGGGAGGGAGTTTTGATCCGGTACACCTGGGGCATTTGCATCTGGTGCATACGGTTGCTGCCTCCACCGTCTATCGCCGCTTCATCTTCGTTCCGGTGGCACGGAACAACTTCAAGCAGGAAGCACGGACAGCTGATGCAAACCATCGCATGAACATGTTGGGTCTTGCCTTTGCAGCTTACCGGCAGCACTATCCGGACGATCCAGAGCTCGAGTTTGTCTTTGAGGAGTGTGAGCTCCAACGGGGTGGCATCTCCTACACATACGATACGGTCAAGCATCTCTATCTCCACTACCCGATAAAGGGAAGGCTGGCAGTGGTCATGGGTGATGATCTCGTCCAGAGCTTGGACAAGTGGCATGCCTATGAGCAACTGAAAGAGTTGGTCAGGTTTGTGGTGATCAGGCGAAACAGTGCACAGAGCTTCTTCGCCGATCCCGGTGCAGACCTGCTCTATCTGGAAAACCCCCTGCTCGAGGATAGTTCCACCAAGATCCGAGAGGCGTTGATGGCCTTGGGTGAGGGGCAGTTGCTTTCTCCTGAAATCGCTTCCCTGATGCCTGAGGAGGTTGCATCGTATGTCCACGTGCATCGACTGTACCGCTCTTGAGGCTGAACTCAGAAGCACATTGAGTGAAAAACGCTTTGTGCACAGTCTGGCAGTGAGTCAGACATGCAAGGACCTCTCCTGCCAGTATGGTGAAGAGCTGGATCAGAATGTACTGTCAGCATGTGGTCTGATGCACGATATGGTCAGGGAGTGGGATGGGCGGAAATTGCTCTCCTACGCACATGATCACAGCTTGGTCTTGGAGGATGAGGAGTGGGAGTATCCTGTCCTGCTCCATGCTCCGGTTGCCGCAGATTTGCTGGCCAAACGAGGCTTTCCGGCCCAACTGTGCCTTGCAGTTCGGCACCATAGTCTGGGAAGTGTTGCAATGGGGCGAATGGGTTTGGTTCTCTACCTTGCCGACTACCTTGAGCCGAACCGCAGCCACTTGGACAAGCAAATCAGGCAACAGCTGCTCCAAGCTCCGACATTGGAGCGTCTCTGTCTGCTTGTGATGGAGATGGAAGGTCAGTATTTGCAGAAGAAGGGGAAAGCGCGAGCGAAAGTGAGTCAGACCCTCTACGAGTATGTACAAGGGGGAGGGAGACTGTGAGAAAGGGCGTTTTGGCCATATTCACCCTCCTCTTGCTTGTCTCCTGTTCACCGGGCAACCGCGCATCCCAAGCCTATTATGGCCTGTATGAGCAAGAGATGGCCTTGGTCGCTTTTTCACAGAAGGGGAGGTTGGCTGTTATCCTGCTTCCTTCCTCTTTGATCGATTCCTATGCTGAGCATACTGCATTGGATGCAAGCAAGGCGTTTGTCAATCTGGTGGGCCTTCCCCCAAGCAAGGTGGTTGCGACTTCCAAGGAAACGTATCTTGAGCTGCAAACGCTTTTGACAACGCTTGCAACCGCTGCCAGAGGTGTGGAAGTTGCGCTTGTTGATGATCAGGTACGTCTTGAAGTATTGGCAGAGAGTGCAGGATACTTGAGAAAAACAGAGTTGGCCGATACACTGGCTCAAGTCAGCGGCTTGGAGGATCCTCTTGCCTCCCTGCAAACTATCAAAGAGGTGCAGGTCCTGGATATGAGGACCGTGATGGAACAGAACACGGAAACAATCGACTGGGATGGCGTACAGGCATACCTCAAGCAGTATCTTGAGATGGTGAGGCGCTACCAGCAGAGGAGTAGAGAGAGATGAATGAATTGGTACTGGGCAATGCGAAGATGATCGCCCAATTTTTAGAGGACCATAAGTGTAAGGACATCAGTGTACTTGATGTAAGCGAAGAGTGCTCCTGGGCTGATTGCTTCATCATCGCAACCGTCTCCAGTGTGGGTCATCTGCGCGGTGTCGCACACGAGTTGTGGGGTGAGTTGAACACGATCGGACTGGAGGTCGCGAATCGTCACAAGAAGCCTTCCGGCGATGGCTGGGAGCTGGTTGACTGTGGTGATATCGTAATACACCTCATGAGCAGCGAGCTCAGAGAGTTCTATTCACTGGAGAAACTCTGGCAGAAGCGAGAGATGTAATCAGTCCTCGATATTCTCCCGGATCTTGATGAAGGTCCGGGTGATGGTGTCCACGACAGGGTCTTGCTGATTCATCAGATGGAAGAACAATTTCTGGATGGCCTCATACCCCTGTCGGTGCGGCTCTTGGCAGAGCGTGCAGGTAATGATTCCTTCACGCACCAGATCTTTGGTTGAAGGGATATCATCAAAACTCAAAACCTTCAGGTTTTTCCCTTTCCCTGTCTGTTTGACAGCCCTGCAGGCTCCTTGCACACCGGCAGCGGTGATATATACACAGTTTGTTTCCGGGTGTTCTTCCAAGCGTGAAAGCGTTTTCTGGTAGGCCTGTTCGTCATCATCGAGACTTTCATAGGTATCGATGATGGTGTGCTCAAGCCCACGTTCAGAAAGTCCCTGCAGAAAGCCCTTGATCCGCTGCTGATGTCCTTTCATGTTGAAGGAGCCGGTGATGATGAGAATGTTCTGCTTTTCCTTGCATGCAAGGGCGAGGAGCCCACTTGCTGTTTTCCCAGCCAAGAAGTAGTCGGGTCCGACGTAACAGAGACGGTGAGCATTGCTGATGTCAGTGTTTACCGTGACTACCGTAGTACCGGCAGCGGTCAGTCGGTCAACAGCCTCGATGACCGGTTCCACGTCAATGGTTGTCAAACACAATCCATCATAGTGTTTCAGATGCAGTTGCTCGATCATATGCAGATGCACCGAGCGATCGAAAGACTTCACTTCGTAGATATCAACACTCACTCCAAAATCAGAGAGTTCACGTTCTGCTTGGCGAAAACCTGCGATGACATCCACAAAAAAGGGGTTTCCGATACTGGGAAGCAGACACCCTATTCTCAGTGGTTGCTTGCGGGTGGCCAACGCTTTGCCTGCGAGGTTGGGGATGAACCCCAACTCCTTGGCAATGGTGCGAACCCGCTGGGAAACCTCTTCATTCACCCCTTTACGGTTATGCAGGACCCTATCCACCGTTCCTCGTGAGACCCCTGCTTTCTTTGCGATATCCCTAATTGTTACAGCCATGGTTTTCCTTCTCTGGGAGAATAGACGACTTCATACAGAGAAGCAAGACTGTCTAACTGGATTTCACGCGCTTTTTGCTCAGCACGTCAAATACAACCGCAGCGAGCACAACGATGCCCTTTACGGCACGTTGCCAGTTGGCATCGATGCCTAGGATGGACATACCGTTGTTCAGAACGCCCATGAAGATGGCTCCGATGATTGCTCCTCCAACCGTACCGGTTCCACCATAGGCGGAAGCACCACCGATGAAGCAGGAGCCGATGGCATCCATCTCATAGTTGGTACCTGCGGTTGGGGCGGCCGAATTGAAGCGGGCCACGCCAACCAAGGCAGCCACAGCAGAGAGGAAGCCCATATTGGCATAGGCGAAGAAGAGAACCTTGTTGGTGTCGATGCCTGAGAGTTTTGCAGCCTTCTCGTTTCCTCCCATGGCGTACAGATGACGGCCAGGAACGGTACGAGAGGTAAAATAGCTGTACCCAAGCACAATGACGGCCAAAAGAATCAGGACAACGGGAATGCCCTTATGCATGCCAAGCAGGCCGAAGACCACTAGGACAGCTGCACTGAGCAGGGCCACACGAATGATGGTGAAGACCAAAGCCTCGGTTTGGTATCCTTTTTTTGTTTTGGTGTAGCGGTCGAAGAAAGACCATGCACCGAAGATGATGCTGACGATGATGCCGACCGTGAAGGTAAAGGCAAAGATGGTCGAAGGATCATTAACCTTGGGAACGAAGCTGGTGAAATACCGGGTATAGGCTTCTGGGAAGGGGCTGATGGTCAAACCGTTGAGGATCAAAAGGGCAACACCGCGCCAGAGCAACATGCCGGCAAGCGTGACGATGAAAGGGGGAATGCGTATGTAGGCAATCCAGAATCCCTGCCAAGCACCGATTGCAAGGCCTGTGATCAAGCAGATGAGAATCGAGAGATAGATGTTCCATCGCAAATTCACGACCAAGGTTCCCGCCAAAGCTCCCACCAAGGCTACCACCGATCCGACAGAAAGATCGATGTTTCCTCCGGTCAGGATGCAGAGCAGCATGCCTGAAGCCAGGATAACCACATAGGCATTCTGACTGATGAGGTTGGAGATGTTGGCTGGGGCAAACAGCGAGCCCCTCCCACCGCTGGTGATGAGCACTTGGAAGAGCACCATGGTCGCCAAAAGTACGAGCAGCATTGAGTTCTTCTTCAGAGTTTCCTTTATGCCCAGGTTATGAATCATGATTGTCCCGCTCCTTTCTGATTCTGTACTATACATGTCATGATAGCTTCTTGACTCGCCTCTTTCTGGGTCATCTCCCCAACGATCTTGCCCTCACTGAGGACATAAATCCGGTCACAGATACCCAGGATTTCCGGCATCTCCGAGGAGATGACCAGCACCGATTTGCCTTCTTCGGCGAGTTGGTTGATGATGCAGTAGATCTCATATTTGGCACCGACATCGATTCCTCTGGTCGGTTCATCGAGCAAAAGGATTTCCGGTTGGGCGAATATCCATTTGCCGAGCAAAACCTTCTGCTGGTTTCCTCCCGAAAGGTTGTTCACTTCCTCACGGACGGAAGAGCATTTGGTATGAAGCTTCTCGACAATCTCCTTGGAAACCTGCAGCTCCAAATCTGAGTCGATGACCTGGTGGGTGCTCACCCCCTTCAGGTTTGCCAAGGTGGTGTTCTCCATGATTGTCTTGGAGAGGATCAGGCCATTGCCTTTGCGGTCTTCGGTTACATAGGCGAGCTTGTTGTCGATGGCTGCACGTACGGTATTCAGTTCAACCGGTTTGCCATTGATGCGCATCGTTCCGGTGATGTTGCGTCCATAGCTCTTTCCGAACAAACTCATGGCAAATTCAGTACGGCCTGCACCCATAAGCCCGCTGATGCCTACCACTTCGCCGCGATGTACTTTCACATTGATATCTTCGCAGACCTTTCTCCCTTCGTAGAGGGGATGGAAGACGGTCCAGTTCTCGACCTCAAGGCTTATTTCTCCGATGGTAGCCTTGCGCTTGGGGAAACGGTCGCTTATGTTTCGACCTACCATCGCCTTGATGATTTTGTTCTCCTCAAAACGTTCCTCCTGCTTGTCCATGGTAGTGATCACTTCCCCGTCACGGATGACGGTGATGCGGTCGGCTACATAGGAGACCTCATTGAGCTTGTGGGAGATGAGGATGGAAGTCATCCCACGGCTCTTGAACTGGAGCAAAAGGTCCAGCAGTTTTTTTGCCTCTGTGTCGTTGAGACTGGCAGTAGGTTCATCAAGGATCAGGACCTTCACGTTCTTCGCCATTGCCTTTGCGATCTCAACCAACTGTTGCTTGCCGACACCGATGTCCTTGATGGAGGTCTTTGACGACTCCTCAAGGCCTACCAGGGCGAGCAGTTCATCCGCTCGACTATAGGTCTTGTCCCAGTCAATGCGGAAAACGTGTCCTTGCTCATTTCCGAGAAACATGTTCTCAGCAATGGTGAGGTAGGGGACCAGGGCAAGTTCCTGGTGGATGATGACGATCCCCTTCTCCTCGCTCTCTTTGATGGAGTGGAAGTGGCATTGCTGGCCATGCACCAAAATCTCCCCGTCGAAAGTTCCCGATGGGTAGACGCCACTGAGTATGTTCATCAAAGTCGATTTACCAGCACCATTCTCGCCTACGATGGCATGAATTTCCCCTTGACGAACATCAAGACTCACATTGCTGAGAGCCTTTACGCCGGGAAAGGTTTTGGTAATGTTTCTCATTTCCAGTAATAGGGTATCCAAGTCGGACCTCCGAAATGGGCGGGCAACAAAGTTGCCCGCCGAAGGTTTGGTGCAATCAGATCTTCAGATCAGCTTCTGCATAGTATCCACTGTCGATCAACAACTCTTTGTAGTTGTCGATGGTGGCGAATACGGGTTCGCAGAGGTAGGAAGGAACAACACCCATCCCATTGTCATAGGTCTTGGTGTCATTGACATCAACACTCTCACCCTTGACGATGGAATTGACCATCTCCACAACCTTGCTGGCCAGCGTGCGGGTGTCCTTGAAAATGGACATGGCCTGCAGACCCAGGATCATGTTCTTGACAGCCGGCTTGTCGCAGTCCTGGCCAGTGATGATCGGGAAGTTGTCCTTCGTGTAACCGGCGGCAACCAAAGCATTGGTCAGGCCGTTGGCGATCGAGTCATTGGAGGAGTAGACTGCATCGAGGCGATTGCCCTTCGGGCCATAGCCATTAGCGGTGATCAGGTTTTCCATTCTCTTCTGGGCTTCTTCAGTTGACCAGTTGAGTGTTGCAACCTGGGCCTTGGTGGTCTGGCCGGAGCGCACGATGAGCTTGCCGCTCTTGATGTACGGCTCGAGGATGGACATTGCACCGCCGAAGAAGAAGTTGATGTTGTTGTCGTCAGGGGACCCGGTGAACAGCTCGATATAATACGGGCCGGGGGTGCTGTCGAGTTTCAGAGCATCACGGATGTAGGTTCCCTGAATGGTGCCAACCTTGAAGTTGTCAAAGGTTGCATAATAGGTAACTGCATCACTGTTCATGATCAGGCGGTCATAAGCGATGACGGAAATTTTCTTCTCTTTGGCCTGCTTCAAGACCTCAGTGAGGGCCGATCCGTCGATGGAGGCGATGACCAGAACCTTACATCCGGTGGTGATCATGTTCTCAAGCTGAGCTACCTGGGTCGGGATATCGTTGTCCCCTGCGTACTGTAGGTCAACACGGTATCCAGCGGCTTCCAGCTGGCTCTTCATGTTTGCTCCATCCTGATTCCAGCGTTGAAGGCTCTGGGTTGGCATCGAGACACCAATCTTTGGAACTGAGGCGTCTTCCTTGGCGCCTGCTGCGAAGAGAGTTGCTGACATGAGCAACACGATCAACAGTACACTTACACACTTTCTCATATACATCTCCTTTTTATTTCTCTGGATTTTCTCCAGCGATCTACAAAAAAAGTGGAGGGGTATACGTAAAACTGAAGCAGGATATTCAAGCAGGATTCTCTTGGTTCTGCGTAGTGCCCGGGCACATTCAAGTACCATGATACTCGAGTTTTCCCATTTGTAAAGGTTTGTTCTACAGAAAACATACATAGAGGAGTTTGTGTAACGTTGTTTTGGCTCAATCATAAATCTTGTGGGATTCTCTCAGCCACAGGGTTCCTGACATAGCCTTTCCTGCTTGCATCGAAGAGCTTGAGGAAGAAATAGTCGTCATCAGGATACCCATACCCCTGTCTCCTGAGGGTTTTGATTTTTAACCGACATGTATTGGTTAAAAATCTTATCCCCAGCATTTTATAATCCCCAGCTTTCTTCAGAAGCAACAAATGGCGTGCCCCGTAAACGATTAGCTACTTGAATGCTGGGGATAATATTGTTGTGACACTACATGAGCCCACAAAGTTTCGCAAGTGTTTCCTCCTTGTTGCTCCATACGGGTTTTTCCTCGAATTCCAAATCAGAAACCGAAGCTATGGCATTGCCAAGCATCTTCAAGGAGGGTTTTGCATAATATGTGCGGGTAGTCTCTAAACAGGAATGCCCAAGATGTCTTGCAACCAGTTCTATGGGGATTCCTTGCTGATACAGCTGTGTTGCCCTTGTTCTCCGGAACATATGGGGATGAATTCTTGCAGGAATCTCTGAACAAATGCATCTGGCTGAATTTGAGTACTTGGTTATTATCCGCTCTACATTGGAGTCTGACATCGGCCCAACAGAAGCTTTGATGCGTGTGTAGAACAACCATGGAATGTCCGTGTCGCAGGGGTGGAATGTCTTAAGATACAATTCGAGGTGGGGAACTGTTTTCTCGGATATGGCAATAATGCGTTCTTTTGAGCCTTTCCCCATTACACGCAGAAATGGGGGATTTCTCTCCAGTTGGAGGTCCGTAACTTTGAGATTCAGCAATTCCGAGACTCTCATCGCTGAATCGTAAAGCAATATAAGGATTGCGAGGTCGCGCATTCCCTTTCTTGTGTTGCCCGGCTGGGCGAATATTTCTGAGAGTGCTTCTTCGGATAGCACTTCCCCACAGGTCTTCACCACCTTCATCGGACGAATATTCCTTATTACAAGCAATACCTGCAAAAGAGAAGCATCTTTGTCTGCAGCAAACCTGAGGTAGGACTTCAATGCCGCCAGTCGTTGGTTGGAAGTACTTCGTTTGTTGCCATTTCCCTTCAGCCATTCAAGAAAACCATAAATGCAATCCCTGCTGCATTCGGTGAACCCAAAGTCCGAGATGGATTTTCCCAATCCATCGGTCACGTAGTTGTGGAACTGCCTCAGTGCGTCACGGTATGATTTGGCAGTCCATCTGCTGCAACCTGCCTGGGTCGGGAGATAGACATGCAGGAACTCATACGTAAGGGAAAAGAAGAGAGATCTATTCAATTTCATTTTCATGCCTCACCTCCGGAATGACTTTGGTCGCAATCAAGTCCTGTCTGAAGAAAATTGGGAGTGCATTCTCCACCATGTGGTAGTAGTACCAAGTGTCAGCTATACGTGAATGCCCAAGATGCTTGCACAAGTAAGGTAACCAGTTTTCGAGAGTCTCACCCTCCAGAATCCACCGGTTGACCCTGTTGACTACGAAAGTGTGACGCAGACAATGGGTTGTCGGCCTTTTGTCAACGGTTTTGGCATAAGGGGTGTAGGACCAGAATTCCTTGAATTTGCCTGAAATATTGGTTTTGTGGACATGCTTTGAAGGATCCAGGCTTGGGAAGAACCACTTCCTGCAGGGCTGGATGTCATTCATTTTCTGGTCGTATGAAATGCATAATGTCCTGAGATCTTCAGGCATGTAGAGTTTTCTGTCCTTTGCCCCTTTGGATTCCAGGATGGTAAGCTCAGCAGTTTCGAGATTTACCGAACTACACTGAAGGTGACAGGCCTCAGCAAGCCGCAGGCCACAGCAGTAGAGCATCCTGTAAATTACAGGATACACCAAGGAGAATTGAAAGAGATGCCGCTCAGGTGATACATAAGCATCGACCACGGCGAAAAAGGCAATGAGCTCTTCATCCGACAAGATGTGCGGTGGAGCAATCGGTTGCGAATGCAACCTTGGTGGTAGGTAAGCCGGGCATCCCTTTGCATTCAGGTACAGTGCGAATTGCCTCACCACAGAGACCCGGGCATTCCTCGTGTTTATACTTTCGGTTGGGGATTGCACAGCCCATGCTGAGACCAGTTGCCTGTCCAGCACACCATTGTCCATGTTTTTCATGATGCAGAAATTGTCGAAGTTCTTCAATGTTCGCTTATGGGCTTCATAGGAGTACCCGAAGGCTTTTTTCAATTCGACGAACTGCTGTAATTCATTCCTGAACTTGCTGGAGAGACCATATGAGGATTTCATAGGCGGCCTCCTTTGAAAGCAAGCCCCTCCAAGGGTAATGCACAGTTGCGCATGTGCGCCGTATCAGTGGATAGATAGGGGTCTACATTAGCAATGCCGACCTGCCCCAAAGCTGATGCAATGAGCGGGACTGGCGTGCCTCGGCACAGCATACGTGAAGCAAATGTCCTTCTCAGGATGTGGAAGCTACGAATGCCAAATATCGCCTTGCACGCTCCGCTGCATGAAACTGAGCTCCTAAGTTCCTCTCCCTGTCTGTGGGCAAGATGAGTGACAAATACATTCGGGACACTGCTGCTTGGGCGTCCTTCCGTGATATACCGATACAGACTGTTTGCAACCTCTATTGGCATTGGTTGCACAATCTTCACACCGGTCTTCCGTTGGATAATCGTAATGCAGAGCCTATGGAATGAAATGTCTTGGATTCGAAGTTTCCTGACATCACATCCTCGAAACCCCATGAAAAGTCCGAGCATTGCCATGGCTACATTCCTCAATTGCATCGAATCTAATGCTTTCCGACGGTAATCCCAAAAACAATCCATCGCCTCTTGTGGCAAGGTCTCGACGATGCTGACCACCCTGGCTCCACTTCCGGACAGAATAAGCTGAAGTGCTTCTGGAACAACCTTCTGTTCGCCGAGGAACTTCAGAAAGATCTTGATGTTGCTCATACTCTCGAGTCGACCCGACTGGGTACTCTGCTTCAAATCCTGACTGACATAATCGAGTAGGACATCTACATCAACATCATGCACTGCGATTCCTGCATGTTCGAAGAACCTCAGCATACGAACGACCGATGCAGAATCCCCATGGATGGTACTTTCGCTGATTCCATTCCGCCTTCTTTCATTCACAAAGAGGTCAATGAGTTTCTCATGCATAACATTGAGTGGCGGTCTGCCTTCCCTTTTATGATGTACTGACCCGATGGAGATTGTCCCTGTTTCCAGAATTACTGCCAGACATTCAAACGCTCGCCTCATTGCCCTGTGCTTAGCCTTTGACCAACGGCAACGGCCAAGCTCTACCCAAAGTGACGCAGTCTCCATCCTCACAGGCAAAGAATTCGCAGTCAGGAACAATTTGAAGTCGATAAGGAATTGCATGGAAGTCTTGACTGCTGTTCTATGGTACTTGCCTGACGAAAGACTTGTCGAAAGTAATTCGTGTGCATTTGCATACCTTTTGCTTTGTTGCTCGGAAAGGGCTGGTGAAGAACTGGATTGCAGAAAACCATTCCTCTTTTCTTCCCCAAGTTCGGACAAAAGAACCAATTCATTGAAGCAACAATCTTCAAGCACCCTATGGGATTCGATTGGGGCAATCCCCTTCTTCTCAAGATGCGTGACAAACCCTCGCACAAGACTTAGCTTGGAATGAAGGCTGTTGTGTGTCTTTGCATGAATCTCATTGTGGTATGATTTCAGTTGTTCCCAGTCGAATTTCCCTGTGCAGTTGTATCTCGTAAGGAACGTCAGGAAATTGACAATGCACCTTCGCGTTTCATCTACTGTCTTCTGCGTATGGGTGATTTCGTAGGTAGCTATGTATTCACTTACTTCATCTTGGCACCATCTTGGGAGTCGGGATAGTCTGGTGTTCTTTTCATATTGGATTCCCGCCGGAACGACTCCTGTTGTGTGTAACCCCTCCATAAGGTGGACGGCTCTTCGTAATTGGAGGAATTTATGTCGGGATACACTCTCCTCCATTGCAGAAAGCCAAAGCGCTGTCACCTCCTTTGAGTACTCAACTCGGTTTTCCAGCAGGTATTCTTCCAATTTGTTTATGGCAGCCCTGAATACCTTGGTGGGATTTCCTGAAATAAATCTCTTTGATAGCTCTACTTGAATAGCACCTGTCAGTGATCTGAATTCTTGATACATGGTAAACACCCTCCTTTTGGTGTATTTCAAGTATCTTTGATAGGAACTATCTCGTGAATATTATCCCCAGCATTCAAGTAGCTAATCGTTTACGGGGCACGCCATTTGTTGCTTCTGAAGAAAGCTGGGGATTATAAAATGCTGGGGATAAGAT
>Ga0334884_1000703_pt1 | contig 58305 bp, 45 predicted proteins | sample GraSluR1_MG_7_FD_207215 | JGI IMG/M metagenome (GOLD analysis project Ga0334884, IMG submission 207215) | Sludge microbial communities from methane-producing bioreactor in Wageningen University, Netherlands - Granular Sludge_12_05 R1 | ecosystem: Engineered > Bioreactor > Anaerobic >... | reverse complement strand
ACCAGATCATCTCCTCGGCAACGGCCGTCCCCGGAGCGGTGCTGTTCGGGTCTTACGACAACTATCTGTACAAGCTCAACGCCAGGACCGGAGCGAAGATCTGGTCCTTCCGGTCCGGAGCGCAGGTCCACTGCTCGCCCTGCGTGGCCTCCAACACGGTGGTCATCGCCGGGTGCGACGGGCACGTGCGGATGGTGAACCTCACGACGGGTAAGGAGACCGCCGCCGGGTATGTGGGGGCCAACTTCGCCGCCTCCCCCGCCTACGCCGGCGGCGCCGCGTTTGCCGGGAGTATGGAGGGCGAATACGTCTCGGTACGCCTCAGCGACGGCAAGGTGCTGTGGAAGGTGAGCGTCCGCCGCGATGGCGGTGCCAGCTACTCCTCGGCCGCCGTGGCGGGCAACCGGGTGATCTTCAGTTCGCGCAATAAGAGCGTGTTCTGCCTGCACCGGACCTCGGGCAAGACGCTGTGGACGTTCTCGGCCAATGACCGGGTGGACTCCTCCCCTGTGATCGTGGGCAACCGCGTGTTCTTCGGCAGCGACGACGGGCGGCTGTACGCTCTGGGGCTGAGTACCGGCAAGATGGTCTGGAAGTTCGAGGCCGGTGCGGGCATCACCGCCTCGCCGGCCGTGGGACACGGCAGGCTGGTGATCGGCGCCGGTGACGGCGCGGTCTATTGCTTCGGAAAGTGAGCGAAACCCCAATACCCATAGGAGATCCGAGCGCATGAACAAAATGACGCTGACCTTGACAGTCACGGTGCTGTGTGCGGGCCTGGCCTACTCGGCCGACTGGCCGCAGTTCCTGGGACCGGAGGCCAACGGCATTGCCCCCGACACGGGGATCAACAAGGACTGGAGCGCCAGGCCGCCGCAGGAGCTGTGGCGCGTCGAACTCAGCGACAATGGGTATGCGGGCCCGTCGGTGGCCGAGGGCAAGGTCTTCATCATCGACCGCGACGGCGACAATGACGTGGTGCGCGCGATTGACTTCACCACCGGCGAGGACGTCTGGACCTTCTCCTATCCTGACCCGGGCAAGGACAACTACGGCTACGCCCGGGCCACGCCGGTCTTCTCCGAGGGCAAGCTCTATACACTGGGCCGCATGGGGCAGTTGCACTGCCTGAACGCCGGCGACGGGACCGTCGTGTGGTCCCGGGACATCCGTCAGGAGTTCGGTGGCCGGCCGCCGAACTGGCTCTACGCCATGTCTCCGAAGATCGACGGCGAGAAGCTGATCGTCTGCCCCGGCGGTGAGACCGGGGTGGCGGCGCTGAACAGGGACACAGGAGAGACCCTCTGGACCGGCGGCCTCGACGGTCTTCCGGGCTATGCCACTCCGGCGGTGGCGGAGCTGCAGGGGCGCAAGCAGTACGTGATCTTCGCCGGGGTCGACCTCTACGGCGTGGATGCCGAGACCGGCGGGGAGGCGCTGTGGCAGATTCCCTGGGAGAACCGGTCCAAGGTGAACGCGGCCGTCCCCCTCGTGGCCGAGGATTTCGTCTTCATCACCTCCGACTACGGGCTGGGCTGTGCGCTGGTCTATGTCGGCCCCGAGGGGGCCAAGACCTTCTGGAAGAACGAGCAGTTGCAGGCTCACTTCAACACCCCGGTCTACTACAAGGGCTACTTCTTCGGCATCGGCAACGCCGGCAGGGGCGGGGACCTGATGTGCCTGAGCCCCCAGAACGGCCAGCCGGCCTGGCGGCAGGAAGGCTTCGAGAAGGGTGGCCTGGTGGCGGTGGATGACGTGCTGATCGCCATCGGCGGCGCCACCGGAGACGTGGTGATGGTCGACGCCACCGCAGAAAGCTACAGGGAGTTGGGTCGCATCAAGCCCCTGGGCGGCCAGAGCTGGACGGCGCCCATCATCGCCGACGGCAAGCTCATCGTCCGCAACAAGAGCGCCATGGTCTGCCTGGACCTGATGTAGCGGCCGACAGAGAGCCTGCCACCAGACCGTGGACGCCGACCCACAGCGCCCCTCGCGTGGCGACGCGTCGGAGGAATCGAGGGTGACATACACCCTCGTGATGCTCAAAGGACCGGCGGGCGGGTACTCGGTGCTCACCCCTGCCTTCGACGACGCGGGGACGCAGGGCGACGACCTCGGCGAGTGACTCACGATGGCGCAGGAACTCATCGAGCTGCTACTGGACGTGAGAGCCGAGGACGGCGAGGCTGCACCGGAGGACGTTACTACGGTGTCCTTTGACATGGGCGACGCAAACGAGGCCTTTGTCTGCAGGGTCTCGGTGAGGGAGCGGGCGAAGGTTGCGTGAGTTGGGCGTTGTGATGGCACCGCGCCCCACCGGGCCCAGTCTGGAGCACGTGAGGTTGGCACCATGGCGAGAACGTACACAGTTGTTCTGTTACGCGAGACCGACGGCCGTTACTCAGCCATTGTGCCCGCCACCGGCTGCGCATCATGGGGCGACAGCGTGCCGGAGGCGCTGGCTGCGGTCACGGAGGCACTGGAGCTGCAGATAGAGTGCATGCTGCAGCATGGCGACCCCGTTCCCGACGACACCGGCGATCTCGCCGGGGTGGATGTGGGCGACTCGGCCGAGGGCTTCATCTATCGGCTGACCGTAGGGCAGGCCGCCGCCATTGGGTAGGCTGCCGGTCGTCTCCGGTCGTGAGGTACTTCGGGCGCTGCTTCGAGCCGGCTTCGAGGAGAAGGGCTGGCGGGGAGGCCACGTCGTCTTGCGGCATCCGGAGACGCGCCGCAGTGTGCCGGTGCCGCTGCATGGCGGTCGCGACCTGCCCCCCTGCACCGTCCGCACGATCATCCGCCAGGCCGGCCTCACCGTGGACGAGTTTGTCGAGCTGCTCAAGTAGGGCCCGGCGCCTCCGTCGGTCCGGGCCGACAGAGCCTGCCAGATCACTCAAAGCGAGGCAATGCAATGGTTCGAGCGATCCGCGTCGTGCTCATCGTGGCGTGTACAGTGGCGAGTTGGACCGCCTGGGCCGCCGACTGGCCGCAGTTCCTGGGGCCCGAGGCAAACGGAATCGCGCCCGACACCGGGATCAACAAGGACTGGACGGCCAGGCCCCCCGCGGAGCTCTGGCGCATGGAGCTTTCCGACGACGGCTATGCCGGCCCCTCGGTGGCGGGCGGGCTGCTGTTCATCATCGACCGCCAGGGCAATCAGGATGTCGTCCGTGCCATGGACCTGAACACCGGTGCTCAGGTCTGGGCCTACGCCTACGACGATCCGGGCGGAGCCAACTACGGCTACGCCCGCTCCACTCCGGTCTTCTCCGAGGGCCGCCTGTACACCCTCAGCCGCAATGCACTGCTGCACTGCCTGGATGCCGAGACCGGTGAGATGATCTGGGCCATCGACCTGCGCACCGAGTTCGGAGGCCAGAAGCCCACCTGGGACTATGCGATCTCCCCGTTGATCGATGGCGAGAAGGTCATCGTCTGTCCCGGCGGCCAGACCGGCTGCGTCGCACTGAACAAGGAGACCGGAGAGACCATCTGGGCCGGCGGCAACGGTGGCCTCCCGGGGTACGCCACTCCCGTGGCGGCGGAGCTCGGCGGCCTTAGGCAGTACGTCATCTTCGCGGGCAAGGAGCTCTACGGCGTGGATGCCGAGACGGGACGCAGTCTCTGGAGCATCCCGTGGGAGACCGAGTACGATGTGAACGCCCCCACTCCCATCGTGGCCGATGGGTACGTGTTCATCACCAGCGGCTACAACCGGGGCTGTGCCTTGGTTCAGGTGACAGGCGACGGGGCCGAGATCTTCTGGGAGAACAAGGAGATCTCGTCCCACTTCAACTCCCCGATCTTCTACAAGGGCTTCATCTTCGGCATCAGCGACCCGGGCAACCTCGTCTGCCTGACGCCCTCGACGGGCCAGCCGGCCTGGAAGAACAGGGGCTTTGAGAAGGGCGGCATCGTCTGCGTCGATGACGTCATCATCGCGGTCAACGGCTCGGGCGGTGATGTGGTGATGGTCGCCGCCGACGCCTCCGGCTATAGCGAGCTGGGGCGCATCAAGCCCCTCTCCGGCCAGCACTGGACCGCCCCCATCTTGGCCGATGGCAAGCTGATCGTGCGCAACAAGCAGGCCCTGGTCTGTCTTGACCTGATGTAGCGGCCGCCGGCGCTGTAGGCCGGCCAAAGAACCCCACAGGGCGCCGGAGCTCGCAGGCTCCGGCGCCGTGTGCGCTATTCGCCGGCCCTCCGAGCGCCCGAAGAGCACCTCCGGGCGCCGCGTGTGCTCACTCGAAGTCGACCTCGCCCATGCTCTCCTTGACGATGAACGCCGTGCCCGGTGTCCACGAGGTCGTCTCCCCAAGGGGCTTTTGCTGCCTGCCAAACTGCATCCCCCACGGCAGCCGCCCTATCTCCGTATCGAGGACCGAGATGGGTATGACAAGCTCCACAGTCCACTCCGGCTCCCCGCGCTGGGCGGCCGCCCGCCAGTTGGCGCCATTGCCGAAGTTGTCGCTCTGGGTGCCCAGCGAGTTCACGGCGAACTGATAGGTTCGACTCGCCCCGGCGGGGCTGACGAAGACCTCCACATCGTCGTCCTGATACAGGGGCGAGCCCCGGTCGGTGTACTTGGCGACAACCTTGTCCATTCGCGATTCGGCGCAGCGAAACGCGATGTAGAGGTTGTCGCCGTCGTGGGCGGCCCAGACCGCGGTCTTCTCAGTCGCCTCTGCGCCACCCACGAGCTTGCGCAGCTCCGGGATCAGCGGATCGCGCTGCCAGACCGCCTCGTCCAGCGTGCCGTCGATGACGGGCGCCGCGTCGATGCGGGGTACGGTCACCCGCGGCACCGGGTCTCCCACCGAGAAGGACAGCGTCCCCGAGGTGTTGAAGCGCGCATCCTCGGAAGTCACCTGGTACGGGACGCGCTGCTCCCCGATTCGGGTGGCGGGTTGTACGTTCAGCGTGACGGCGTGCTCGACGGTCTCCCCTGCCGGCACCGTGACGGTGAACTGAGCCGGCTCAATGGCGATCAGCCCCGCGGGTCCGAGCTTCACCGTCACCTGTCCCTCGGTGTCGAGGTGACCGGTCAGCCGGACCACCACGTCCCTGCTCTCGCCGCGGAACAGGCGTTCCGGCCGGGCCGTCACCTGAAGCGGCCTGCCGGTCGCCAGGTCGAAGGGTAGGGAGACCACGAACGGCTTGCCTCCCACCTCCCCGCTCAGCACGACGAGATACGGCAAGAGCCCGCCGGGAGGGTCTGCCGGCACCATCAGGTCCGGTGCCACCCCCACCACCGAATCGCGAACCACGACCTGCACGGCACTGGCCCGGGCCAGCTCCGGCCACGGCGAAAGCACTCGCGCCTGCATTGGCCCGTCGGGCGTGATGTCATTCACCACCGTAGCGATCTTGGTCTGCCGGCCCCGGACGCAGTTCTCGCAAAGTCGCGCGGCCAACGCCGTGCCGCCCGCTAGAGCCACCGCCACGTGGCCTGCTGCGGTGTTCGCGCGGAAGACCAGCTTCGCCAGGTCCACCGGCGCCTGTGTGCTTGTGAGCTCCAGTGCGGAGAGGAGGTCCTCCTGCACGCCGGCCGCCAGGCGCGGCAAGTCGTCCATCGTCGCCGTCTGCGCCGCCTCCAAAGCGGCCTGTGCCATGGCGATGTGCAGGGCCGGCTCCTTGCCCACCTCGGAGCCGAAAGCCCGCTCGATCTTCCCCAGCACCCGGCCAGCCAGACGCAGTCCGTGCCGGGCCGCCTGCTCCGGTGTCCCGATCCACAGCGCCACACAACCCTGGGCAGGCACGTCCACCAACAGGCCGGCGGGGTCGACAGCCCGGAAGTTGGCGGTCCCCGGGAGGACGCTGCGGCAGATCAGACCCACGCCGTCGGCGATGCCCAGCCCCGCCCGGTCCAAAGTCAGCGTGCCCCGCACCGCCTCGTCGGTATAGTTGCGCAAGGTGAACAGAAGCTCGCCTGCGGCATAGGACCCGTAGCGCTCGACGATCAGCCCGCCGTCGGCCTTTGCATACGGCACCGGCTCCCATCCGGCCTCGGACAGCTCCTCGATCGCGGCCACGTACTGGCGATATAGCCCCCGGTAGTCCTCGAGATTCTGCGCCGCCATCTGCACGCAGTACACCGCCGGATAGATGGCGTAGGCCAAGCAGCGGTCCAGGTGGCGATGGACGTTTTCCGCCTCCGCATCACCGTAGCCGCCGGCCTTGCCCCAGGCGTGCCAGTGGCGCCAGATCTTGTGGTAGGCCGTGGCCCGCAGGTAGCGGTCCAGCCGACCGGGATGCGGCACGTCCCAATCGAACTCCGTCATCGGCACATCCACATAGGGCATGGTGAAGAACTGTTCGTAGCAGTTGGAGTTGCCGTAGGTGGCGATCTTGTGCTCCTGTGTCAGCGGCCACCAGCACTTGTGGTGGAAGTCCCAGATCGTGTTGAGCATCGCCGGCGCCAACGTCTCCTTGCCGAACGTCAGCGGCTGTAGCGTGGTCTTGAAGTGCTCGCGCCGGTAGTTGAGCTCCGACCGGTTCGCCATGTAGCCCTCGATGGCGTCGGCGGTGAAGGTCGCGCCCCACGGCGCATATTCCGGCCTGGCCGCCCATTTCTCTGCGGTCTCGGTGGACTTGCGCGCCAGGACCTCGGAGACCTCGGGGTCTTCGTTGACGCGGAAGTTCAGGCCCCAGCCCGCCTTGTCCGTATGGTTGTAGCCCTCATGCGGCCGCCAGTAGCGGGTGTCGCCGATGTAGCTGATCTTGCCGCCGCGGCCGTAGACGATCTTCTCGATCGTCTCGGCGGTAGGGACGTAGCCCCGCGGCCTGGCCTCCTCCTCCTTGACCATCTCTCCCAGGAGCGAGACCACCGTCTCGTCCGAGGGCATCTGCGGGTCGTCGTAGGGGACCTGCCGGTAGTCGTAGCAGCCGTGGACGTGGTCCAAAAACACATAGCCCTCACCGAAGTCCGACGCATCCGGTAGGCGGTGGGTATTGGAGATCACCAGCTCGTGAGTGGCGGGATCGAACCGCTCGAGGTTGGCGTAGTTGAGGTACCCCTCGAAGGTCGGGCGCTTGACGAAGCTCTCGGGAAACAGGGCGTAGTACCGCTCCATGGCCGAGCGCATGCCCCAGGCCGGGTCGTGGCGGTAGATCACCAGTGAGAACGGCGCTCGGCCGGGATGGTGCCCCGAGTCCGGCGTGAGGCCGGAAAAGAACGTCGCCGAGAACTGCCGGCTGCTCTGGTCGTGCTGCAATATGAAGCTCCGCGGGCCCTGTGACAGCGGCAGAGCCAGGCTGAGGCCCGCCTGCTTCCCGCTCACCGCCGACCAGGGGTACACGGAACACTGTCCCGGCCCGGACTGGCAGGTATACGTCCGCAAGAGCGCCGGCCCTTCGGCGATCTGCCGCCGCTCCTCGCTGTCGTCATGCCACGTCCAGCCGGCGAGGTCCACCGGCAGCGCGAACCTGACGCCGACCGCCCGATCGCGGCCGGTGCTGTCGCGCACCTCCCCGTCCACGCGGATGCAGCTTCCGTCCGCCTGATACGTCGCGCTCAGCTCAAGTCCCCGCGCCGGCAGCGTGCCCTCGAAGCTCAGGCCCTGCTCGGTCGCCGCGAGGCCCCCCACCACCGGGTCATACACATTCCCGGAGACCTCATACAGCGCGAAGTCGTCCAGCCACAGAGTCCCGGTGGAGTTGTAGATATCACCCCGAAACGACAACACGGTGGTCTGTGGCCCCGTGGTCAGCTCCCAGCGCAGCCGGTGCCACTCACCATCGGTCTTGGGAATCGCCACCCCAACCTGCGTCTGTGGGCCCGCCAGCTTGTTGGCATCATCGCGCTCAGAGATGTACGCCCCGCAGACCCCCACGTTCTGGCGCCTGACCCAAAGCTCGGCGCGATAGGCGGTGAGCGGCTTGACGCGGACGCCTGTCTCCAGATTGCTCCTGCCCGGTTCCGGGCCCGGCACTTGGAGCCGCGCCGAGGCGGCCCCGGAGTGGAAGACCTCGGTGTCCAGACTCTGGCCGCCGGCGAAGGTCCAGCCCTCCTGGCCCTGTTCGAAGCCGGGATTGACCACCAGGTTCACCGGCTCCGGCTGGTCGGCGAAGTCCGCGAGGAAAAACCCGCCAAGACCCGTCGTCGGTACGTCCGTCTCCCCACAAGAGACCCCACTCACCTGCCCGCCGTCGGTCAGCTCCAGCCTGAGCCCATCGCCTGTCTCCAGGGAAGCCGCCGAGCACGGGAGCCCGGTGTATGCAAGGATGGCCACGAACGTAGGCGCGACCAGAAGGCAAGCCCTCATCGCAGGTCAACTCCTTCACAGCGTGGGGCAGCGTTGAGAACCGGTTCCACACCGGCCCCGGGACGGCCTGCCGGGGAGAGGCAGTCGCGAGTCGGCGAGTCCCGAGTCACGAGTCAACGGCGAACGGCGTCTACGACAACGGCGTCTACGACAACGGCCTCTACGGCAACGAAGCCGTGCCGTCGCCGTTAGCCCCACAAGGGGCGGCATACACTAGCCACGGGCGTAAGCCCGTGGATTCGGGCCCCATTCCCCCTCCTCCCTGTCGTTCGCGCGGTCCGGCAGGACCGCGCGCCGACACACCGCGATGGGCATTTGGGTAGTCGACGGCATGACGGCTGTCCCTTCGCGCCGGTGCTCCCTGCGCGATCCGCAACGCACTTCCCCCGGCCCCCGCGCGCACCCCTCAGAAGGCCCCCGCCAATCCTGTGTGGAAGTGCTCTCCCGATCCCCCGCCCGAGGTGACCTGTGCCCCACGACACCATCCTGATCGGCCTGATGTCCGGCACCTCCACCGATGGCATCGACGCCGCGGCGGTTCGCATCACCGACGGCGAGACCCCGCGCGTCGAGCAGCTGCACTTCCTCACCGTAGCCTATGACGAGCCCATGCGCCGCGAGCTGCTGCGCTGCTCCGAGGGCGGCATGCGCGTGCCCGAACTGGCGAGGCTGAACTCCGCGCTGGGAGAGCTGCTGGCCCAGGCTGCCTCCGCGGTGATGGCCCAGGCCGGTCTGCAGGCGACAGACGTGCTGGCCGTCGGGAGTCACGGGCACACCGTGGCCCACCTGCCCCCCCGCGCGGAGAGCGCAGGCGCCGCCGCCACGCTGCAGATCGGCGAGGCCGCAGTGATCGCCGAGCGGCTGGGGGTGCCGGTGGTGTGCGACTTCCGGGTCCGTGATGTGGCCGCCGGGGGGCAGGGCGCGCCCTTGGTCCCGCACTTCGACCACACCTTCTTGCACTCGGCGACGGTGAACCGCGCGGTCCTCAACATCGGGGGCATCGCCAATGTGACCGTGCTCCCCGCCGGAGCGGGTGAGGAAGAGCTGCGGGCCTTCGACATCGGCCCGGGGAACATGCCGCTGGATGCAGCCGTGGCGCTGCTGGTGCCGGGGAGCCCGGGATACGACGAAGACGGGAAGCTGGCGGCCGCAGGGAAGGCGGACGAGGGGCTCGTGGCGTGGGTCCTCTCGCACCCGTTCTTCTCACAGCCCGTGCCCCGCTCCTGCGGGCGCGAGGAGTTCGGCGAACCCTTTGTGAGGCAGGCGCTGAGGCAGTCTGCAGGGCTGTCGGCCGCCGACATCCTGGCCTCTTTGACGGTCGCCTGCGGACGAGCCATCGGGGAGACCATCGCCGGCCTCCAGGGCACCGACGGCTGCCCGTGGGAGATCATCGCCTCCGGCGGCGGGGTGCACAACCTCACGTTGATGGCGACCATCGCGGAGACGACGCGCATGCCGCTGCGACGCAGCGACGACTTCGGGATCCCGTCAGATGCCAAGGAGGCCATGGCCTTCGCCTTCCTGGCCCTGGAGTGCCTGCAGGGGCGCCCTGGGAACGTGCCCGCCGCCACCGGCGCCGCCGGGCCGAGGGTGCTCGGCAAGATCGTGCCGGGGTGAGGTGATGGTGGCGGCCCCTCACCCGCCATGCCGGCCCCTCGGGCCGCTCTGTCGACCTGTCCCAGTAGGCGGCTCTGCGAGCCGCCGGGAGAGGTGGTACGGCCACCGCCCAGCCCTCTCACCTCACCCTCGCATTCCCCCACGCCGCATGATCCGAGTTGATCCCATCGCCCGCGTCCGTGGTCGCCAGCCGCAGGGCCTCGGCGCCCGTGATGTCCACATCAACCGCCACCGGCACGCCCTCCTGCCCACTTCGGATCACCGGGCTCTCGTACACCCGCTCCCAAGTGCCCCGACGCAGCAGCTCGACGATGAACACCACCGACCCCTCCTTGCCCGCGGAATCTTCGATGCCCACCTGTGCTGAGAACCGAGTGGCCCCGGCAAGGCCGGTCTTGAGCGGATATGTCACGAAGGAGCGCCCGCCCTCGGCCGCGGCCTTCGTGTGGGTGGTCAGGCCTTTGGCGAAGGCCACTTCGCCGATGACCAGGGGGCCGCCGGTGTAGTTGCAGTCCTTCTTCAGCCCGCCGTGGATGAGACTGTCGCCTGGCTGCAGATCGCTGAGATGGATGCCGCCGTCGGGCCCCGGGCGGGCGGCGGTGAAGGTCTCCTGCACCGTGGCGGAGCACCCCTCCTCCCCCTGTCCGGGCATGAAGGCAGCGGCCCTGACGACGGTGGTCTCGGTGAGCTTGACCTCTCCGGTGTAGAGGCGCGACTGCACCGTCGGCTCGGAGCCGTCGAGTGTGTATCGAATCTCGGCCCCCCCGGTGCGCGAGCCGATGCTCACCTCGACCTCGCCCAGGAAGCCCGTCCCCGCCGGCTCGATCCACGGCTCGGAGGCCGGGAGGCTTTGGCGGTACTCATCGCGGTGCAGGCCGATCTGGTCGAAGGGGATGGGCTCGAACCCGGGCACATGCCGATAGGCGGCGGCGTCCGGCTTGAGCGAGAAGTCCAGGTGTGCGGCGTTGACCAGGCCGGGGTCGTCCGTGGTCTCCCAATTGCCCTCGAATATCCCCTGCGCGCGGGCTTCATTGGCCAGGTGCATGGGTCCGCAGCCATAGATCACGTTGTTGCGCACCACATTGCGCTTCGGAGCCCCGGGCTCGTCATCCATCACATCCGCAAGCCGCGGGTAACGCGTGCGCCAGGGCTCCTCCAGATATGGCACCCCCGCCATACGCGTCTTGATGGTGTCGTAGTTCTCTTCATTGTCGGCCACCATGGAGATGCCGCGGTTGTCGATGTGCAATGGGATCGTGCAGTCGACGATGAGGTTGTTCTCGGCCACATTGTCCCGGCCGCCGCCGATGAGGAAGGCCCGGTACACCCGGTAGATCACATTGCCAAAGCACGTTGTGCCCGGAGCGGTGTCGTCCAGGTAGATGGCCTGGTTGCCCACGGCCGGGCCGCCGCCGATGTGGTGGAAGAAGTTGTGCCTGATGACATTGCCCTGCACCGTCCAGTCGCGGCCGGTGTAGATGGCCCCGGCGTCATCGCTCTCCAGGCACACGTGGTGGACCTCATTGAGCTCCACGAGGTGATCGTTGCCGCTGAAGTCCATGGCATGGTGGGGGGCGTGATGCATGAGGTTGTGGGCGGCCCGACAGCCGACGCCGCCGAGGTAGATGGCGTCGCGGTGGGTGCGGAACAGCCGGCCCCAGTGGTGGAGGTGGTTGTTGGTGGCGTAGTTGCCACAGGGGGTGAGCGTCGCCCGGTCGCCGCCGCTCAGCGAGATCCCCGCGCCGCCGAGGTCCTGAAGATCGCAGCCGGTGATGCCGTTATCCGTGCCGCCGTCGATCCTCACCGCGTCGGTGGCCAGATTGCGGATGGTACAGCCGGCGATCAGGTTACCCTTTCCCCCCCGGATGGTGGCCGCGAGGCCCCGGGAGCACTCCAACGTCAGGTCGCGCAGCACCACATGGGAGCAGTCCTGCAGGCTCACCAGCGGCGTCTCCAGCAGGGAGAGGCCGATCTCCTTGCCCGCCGGGTCCTCCGGCGGCCACAGGTAGAGCATGCCGCTCTTGCGATCGAGGTAGAACTCCCCGGGGGCGTCCAGCTCCTCCAGCAGGTTGAGGGCGAAGAACTCGCCTCCCGAAGGCCCGCCCACTCCGTAGACGTGCGGAGCGGCGAAGGTGATGGACTTGTCCTGCGGGTCGATGGCGGCGACCTTGATGCACTCATTGAACCACTTGAAGCACCAGTAGCCGTTGAGGTAGACCTCCTCGGCCTGCAGCCACCGCGAGGGGCGATCGCCCTCGTAGGTGAACTTGCCGGGACGATCGGGCTTCTCGTTCCAGCGCGGCTTGGAGCCCGAGTCGACGACGGCGGCGACCCTTGCGAACCCCTCGTTGGGCCAGCGGGCAAGCGTCAGCGGCCGGCCGTCGAAGAACAGCTCCGGCCAGCCGGCGTAGCCGCGGAAGGTCAGAGGCCAGGGGGCGCCCGGGTCCGTCAGGCCCAGGGCCGTGAGGTCGGCCTGCAGGATGTGCTCGGCCGCGGAGGGCTCCAGCCGTGCCCGCACAGCAGCGTCCGTCACGGGCTGCAATGAGTCCGGTGGTACCACGATGCCGCCCACGAGACGGGCCCGCTCACCCGGGTAGCCGCGGTACGTAACCGGTGAGCCGGGGGCACCGGAGTCCTCCTCCGTAAGTTCCAGGCTGCCTTCCATGCGATAGGCCCCGCCGCGAAGCCAGACGGTGATCCCGCCCTCGGGAAGGCCGCCTCGCGCCTTGAGGTCGCGCACCGCCTGCTGAGCGCGCTGCGGGGTGAGGAAGGGCCGCGCCTCCGTGCCCGGAGCTTCGTCGCTCCCGGAGGTGGAAACATAGAAGGCGGCCGGCGCGGCCAAGGCCGGCAGGCTCGTCAGGCCGGGGATCGCGAGGGTGGCGGACAGAAGGACGCCGGTCAGCATCAGGTATCGCCTCCGCAAGTGTCGTGGTGCCGGTTCGTCCGGTTCCGGGCGGCTCGGGGCTTGCCCTGACGTCCTGCGCCCCGCAGTGTCACAGGACGTCAACACCGGCCCGGACCCTCCTTCTCCTCTCCCCGGTTGCTTCCTCCATGCCGCTGTGGTAACTTCCCGCCGGGAAATGACGGTATCTCCATCCCGGGAGGGCCCTGGGCATGACCCACCTCAGGCTGAATGCGTCCCTCGTCCTGATCTGCAGCGCCCTTTGCACGTCCGCGGTCCGGGCGCAGGACACCATCCACCAGGAAGGCACCACCATGACCACCTTTGAGGGCCGGTTCTTCTCGGGCGACGGCGATGCCTCCTACATCGAGCTTCTGGATACGTGCGCCCGCGTGTTCTGGCCGGACCCGGAGCTGCAGAATATCTCCATGCTCTACAGCCCGGCCTGGAATGGGTTCGTCGAGGGCCCCACATGGGGAGCGTGGTGGGTCCAGAACAGCTACGGCCCCACCTACTGCGCCCTGCCCTTCCTCACCGAGCCGTACACCACGTTTCTGCAAAACTCCCAGGACCTGTGGTTCTCCCAGATGGGCGATGGGCAGCGCAAGGGCGCCCACGACTGGGTAGCGCCCGACGGCTGTCTGTGCGACGCCGCCGCTCCCGACTGGATCGTGTACAAGCAGGGGGATGGGAGGCTCCAAATCCATGACTGGGGGATGGAGTTCACCGCCGCGGGCCTGGTGATGCAGGCCGAGCTTCTGCTTATCAGCCGCGACACGGAGGCCATCGGCCACTATCTGCCTCTGCTGCGCAGGTGTGCCGAGTTCATCGAGTCCCGCCGCGACCCGGTAAACAACCTCTTCCTCGCCGGGGCGGCGGGCAACCTCCTCGCCCCCAGCTATGCCGGGTACCGCAGGCCCGACGGCACCTACGACATGGCCTACCTGACGGGCCTGTCGGTAACCTACATCGCCGCCCTTGATCGGCTCATCGAGCTGGAGAAGCTGGCCGGAGAGCCGGAGCGGGCGCGACGCTACAGGCAGCGGCGAGACCTGGCCAAGGAGGGTCTTGCGGCATTGACCACCGAGGAGGGGTATCTGGTCAAGTCCATGGGTCCCGACGGCACGAAGCACGGGGTCTATGGCGCCGACAGCTACGGGTACTTCGAGGCCGTCTGCAATCACGACGCCGTGGCGCTGCGTGTGGTGGACGATGTCCGGGCCCGGCAGATCTACGACAAGATCGCCTCCATACCCGGCTTGCGGCCCCATGACGTGATCGTCACCAACTATCCCTCGCTGGATGACATGTACACCGCGCCCGAGGGGCTGTGGGGCTTCGGCACCTGGGTCAACGGCGGCCATTGGACCACCTGCGAGGCCCGGATGATTCTGGCCTACTTCCGTCTGGGGCAGTACGAAGACGCCCGCCGGGCGATGGAGCACATCCTCAAGCTGTACAGGACTTTCCGCACCGACAATCCCCTGGTGCAGTTCGGGGCCGAGGTGTACCAGCCGAGGGAGCCCATCAACTGCGTGTACGACACCTGGGGCGCCCCGGCGGGGATGATCCGCGGGCTTTTCGAGTACCTGTACACCTCAGACGGCGTCACGGTGGTCCCGCACATCCCCTCAGGCATCACCCGTCTGGATCAGCACTTCCCGGTTCGCCTGGGAGACAAGCGGCTGTACCTGTCCACTCGGGGCCAGGGCGAGATCACGGGGGTGTGGGTCAACGGCGAGAGCGTCGAAGGCTTTGACGGCGATGGTGTGCTCCTCACCGCCGAGAGCCTGCCACCTGTGGCACAGGTGACGATCTGCCTCGGCGGCGCATCGCCCGAGCCGCGGCCGCGGGCCGTTGCGGCCGAGCCGCCTCCGGTTCCGCCGCCCGGGGCCGACTTCTGGGACCTCGGCGGGTACCTGGCGGTCACCTCGGGCAACCTCAATCCCCTGCGCATCGGCGCCGACAGCAGGGGCAGCACGCAGTTTCTCGGTCTCATGCAGCGGGCCCGGGTCTTCGAGCGTGAGCTGACGGCTCAGGAAGTGGCCGCTCTGGCCGTCGATCCCGAGGCAGATTTGGCCGAGGGCCGGGCGCCGCTGCTGGATTACCGGATGGGTGGCCTCCGGGACGGCGTGGTGCCCAATGCGGCGCAAGAGGCCTTTGCGGCGCGGGTCGTGGGGGAGCTGACGCCGGAGGAGGCACCCGGCGGCCGGGCTCTGAGGTTCTCGGGCAAAGGCTATCTGCAGATCGACTTCGACCCGCGGCTGAACCTCGCCGGACCCTACACGCTGGATGCCTGGGTGTGCCCCGGCGAGCTACCCCAGTCCGGCGGCCGGATCATCGACAAGGTCACCGCCGGGGTGGATGATGGCTACCTGCTGGACATGTTCCCACCCGGGAGCTTCCGGCTCATCACCGAGCGCGGCCACTGCCACTGCGCCGCCGGCGTGGAACCGGGAACCTGGGTCCACGTGGCGGCGACGTATGACCCGGAGGGCGAATTGCGGCTGTATGTGGGTGGGGAGCTATGCTCGAGCCTTGCCGCGGCGCAAAGCAGCGTCGCGGCCCCGGAGCCCTGGGAGGAGGTGGGCCTGTTTGCCCAGCGCCTCCGCGATGCCGGGATGGGCGCTTCGTACGAGGCCGCCCACGCGCGGCTTGTGGTCGATTACGTGGCGGCCATCCGTGGTCGCGCCGACCTGCGGGAGGCGGGCAGGCTCACGCCGCTGCCCCCGGCCTCCCAACTGGCGGCGGACAAGAGCTACCTCGACGCCGCCAACCGCCTCGTGCAGGGCCTGAAGCGCAGGGTAGAGGCTTACGAGCAGTCAGATGACCCGGCGAAGCAGAAGGTCTTGGAGCTGTGGCGGGAGAGCGTGGGGGAGTAGAACTCTGGCCGAGAGGTCCCTACCAAGCGGCCCCCCATGGCGGAAGTGAATCTGCAGGTGTGGCCGGGTGAGGCCGTCCCGCTCCATTGCCGCGGAGCCTCTGCGGGCACCTGGTGAATGGGAGAGCCGGAATTCGGGCCCGGGTGATCTGCTCCTGCCGTCGAGCCCCGCGAGGGGCGGTACATTGGTAGCCGCGGGCGTGAGCCCGCGGAAAGCGGCTCCCCCTCGTCCCGTCGTTCGGGCGGTGTGAGTGGGCCGTGCGCGGGGTGGGGCTGTACGTGTGTTCTCCCGCCTGCAGGTCTCTGGGGCTGGCGGAGCGCCCTCACTCGTGGGCCAGGACAATCACCCGCACCGCATCGCCGGCCAGGTCCGTCGCCCGGAGCGCAATCGTCAACGTCTCGGGTTTCTCGACCTTCCAGTCCGTGGGGAGCGCCGCCAGGAAGTCTTCCACCGTGCCGATGGGCAGGCGCGGGACCGCCAAAGTCCGATAGTGCATGGGCAGGACCACACGGGCGCCCAGGCGCGTGGCCGTTGCGACCGCCTGAGTCGCGTCGATAGTGTAGTAGCCACCCACGGGGATGGCCAGCACATCCACGCGTCCGATCTGCTCCACCTGCTCGTCGCTGAGCTCATGGCCCAGATCGCCCAGATGGACGATCCTCACTCCGGCCATCTCCCAGCAAAACACCGTGTTGGGGCCGCGCTTGGCGCCACCTTCATTGTCGTGGCAGGTGGCGATCCCGGTGAACAGGAGGCCGGAGGCCTCGTGAGCGCCCACTCCGCGGATCACCGTGGGGCTGCCCTTGACGTTCTCCACCGAGTTGTGGTCCTTGTGCTCGTGACTGATCAGGCAAACCCGGGGCTCCGCATCCGGGGACGGGTAGCCAAAGCCCTCGGGGAAGGGATCATTGAGCACACAGAGCCCCTCATTGTCGGTGTAAGAAAAGCATGCCTGGCCAAACCAGCGCACGGTCAGAGACTTCTCGGCAGCCATTTGTTTCTCCCCTTCCTTGCTCTCATCCGCCACAGCCGCCATTGCGGCAGGAATCATCAGAGACAGCGCCAACCACAGATGTCTCGCATCTCCGCGTGCTCTTTTCATATGCAACCCCCTCAGGTTCTTCCTGTCTCGACCCGCGACCGCTTCCGGGCACCCTTGCGGCCGTCCCCACACACTGTGAGCACCCTCCGTGCCCGCGGGTCCGTCTCCCGTCCGTCGTCTGTCACGCGAATGGAGGCCGCGACCCCCCACGGGACCCACCTGTGGCCGCCCGGCGGGCCTTCCGTCCGAATCCGCGAAGCCGCCGCTCAGCAGACTGCCCCCTGCAGCTCCTGCAGCATCTCCACGGCCTGCTGCACCATGGCCTCGCCCGTCCCGGGTTCCGACAGGCTGTGCAGACCGGCCCAGAGCTGGTAGCCACCCAGCTCGTAGGAGGCCCGGTCCCCCACATACCCGATGGTGTCATTCGCCAGCCCGATGACGTACGTGTGCCGGAAGGGCGAGCGGCGGCGAATCTCCAGTCCCAGCGCGGCGAACATCTCGCACGGCACCCCGACCAGGGCGACGTCTCCCAGCAGCATGACTTGGAGCGTGGTCTCCCGCTCCTGCCCCTGGACGGGAGCCATCTGCTCTCTCATCCGGGCGAAGGTGTCCTGCAAAGGCCGCGGATTGTCGGGCGTGTAGGCGTTCGCCCAGTACTCCACGGCCGCGCTTTCCCCGGCCTCATCGAAATGTCGCAGGCGGTAGGTGAACGGCCGCTTGCGGGCGAGCAGCTTCGGTGATGAGAACCGCTCCGCCCTTTGCAGTCCATCCTCCACGGCCCGGACCATGCGGTGCACGCACTCGGCGCCTGAGACGGAGCAGGTACGCGGCCCGGTGCCGAACTCGCTGGTGTTGTGCGACGAGCCGAAGGCCCCCGGGAGAAACAGCGTCACCCCGCCATGCCGGCGCGATACCTCCTGCGCCGTGAGCCCCTGGAAGGCAGGGGAGAGCTTGCCCCTTGTAAGCGGACCGATGTTGTGCACGGAATGGGAGAACAGGTTGCCGACAACCTCCCCATCCGGCCGCCGCACGGAGAGCACGGGGATGTCCGGGTCGAAGGGCCCCGTGGGGCGGACCACGTCCTCCCACGGGTAGGCATACCAGGCGATGGTGCCGTCGCGCAGGAGGTAGCGGCTGTTGCCGCCCACAGAGGCCTCCTGGCTCTCGGAGAACCGCAGTTCGGCCTCCGCCGCACCCTCCAGCGCGTCACAGGCCTGCTCGGCGGCACTGAGGATCGCCGGACCGATGCGGTCGCAGAACTCGGCGTCCCTTGTGCAGCCCAGGATGTCGATGGTGCAGGGCGCATGGTGGGTATGGGTGGCACAGATCATCAGGTTGCCGGGCGCAATCCCGCAGCGGGCCGAGACCTCGGCGGCGGCCCACTCGAGCACGTCCCGCGGGACGACGAGGGTGTCGCAGGAGATGAAGCAGAAGCGCTCTTCGGCCTGCAGCACCAGGGCCGAGGCCCGCAGCTCCGCCTCCTGACTGGGCGGTAAGGGCGAGCCGGGCCCGTAGCCGACCTCCGTGGGGATGGGCACAGCGGCAGCGGCGGCCAGTAGGCGGGTCACTTGTGCGCCTCCGGGGAGAGCGTTTCCTCGTAACCAATACTGTTCCCCGGCGACGGCCAAGGTCCCTTGTCTGCGTCGCGGCGGGCACGAGGCTGCTGTAGGGCGCGGGCCTGTACCGCGCCACGTGGGGCGCCAAGGGCCGGCGGGGCACAGGTGTAGCCCTACAACGGCAGCACCCGGAGCAGCACCTCAGGGCGCGGGCCAGGCCGGGCCGCACTCGCGACTGAGACTTCTCTTCCGGCCCGCCTGCGGGCAGGAGCCCACGGCCCGCGCGTTGAAGTACCCAGAGGGCACGATGTTGCTTGTACTCGCCCCACACAGCACTCTGCGGGAGGTCTAGCGTATGGAGTACCGCCGGCTCGGACGCAGCGGAGTCCGCGTGTCCTCGCTGTGCCTGGGCACCATGAACTTTGGCGCTTCCACCGACGAGGAGACGTCGGTGCGCATCATCCACCAGGCCCTCGAGGGCGGCATCAACTTCATCGACACCGCCGACGTCTATGGCCGTGGGGTGTCCGAGGAGATAGTGGGGAAGGCCCTCGCGCAAGGTGGCAGGCGCGAGGAGATCGTGCTGGCCACCAAGGCCGTGGCACACATGGGCAAGGGCCCCAATGACCACGGGGCCAGCCGCTATCATCTGATTCGCGCCTGCGAGGCCAGCCTGCGCCGCCTCAAGACCGACCGCATCGACCTGTACCAATTGCACATCGTCGACCTGAGCACTCCGCTCGACGAGGTCTTGGAGACCCTCGGGGTCCTCGTCAAGCAGGGCAAGATCCTCTACACGGGTACCTCCAAGTGGCCGCCGACGCTGATTGTGGAGGCGCTGGGAATCAGCGACCGCCGCGGCCTGCCCCGGTTCATTACCGAGCAGCCGCCCTACAACATGGTGGACCGCTGCGTGGAGAAGGAGCTGGTCTGGATGTGCATCCGGCAGGGCATCGGGATCATTCCCTGGGGCCCGCTGGCCTACGGGATTCTTACCGGTACGTACCGTAAGGGCCAACTCTTCCCGGAGGGGCACCGGTTTTCCGGTGCCAAGGAGGATAACGCCCGCATCACCCCGGCAGCGCTGGAGGTGGTGGAGAAGCTGCTGCCTCTGGCCGCGGCCCACGGCTGCAGCCTCCCGCAACTGGCACACTCGTGGCTGGTGAACCGCCCGGGGGTGGCGGCGATCCTCATCGGCCCGCGGACCGAGGAGCATCTGGCCCAGGCTCTGGCGTCTATGGACGTGCAACTCACCGCCGAGGACCTGGCCGCCATCGACGCCATCGTCCCGCCGGGAACCTATGTGAGCGACTTCTACCACGACAACGTCTACGCGCCGCTGGTTGCCGATCCCTTCCGGGACCGCTGAGCCCGTCCGCGATCGGTCGTCGCTGCTGGTCTCTGTCGTTGGTGTGAGCCGTAGGTCTTGGCCGTAGGTGGGGCGGGCTTTCCTGCCCGCCGCCGTTCGCCGTTGCCGTAGCCGTTCCTGGGACCGCGGACGTCTCGTCCGCCGCCGTCGGCCTTCAGCACCTACCACCGCCCCCTTCTCCGCACCACCACCCGCGGCCCGATGGGTTTTTCAGCACACCCCTTGACTCGCATAGGTAACCTGATTATACTAAGTACCGTGCAAACGCTTCTCATTCGCATTGCTCGGCGGGGGCGGGGGATCGGCGGAGGACAATGACCAGAGGCACCGACAACTGCCCGCAGAGACCGACGCTGACCAGGCACCGCGAGGCCGTGCTGGCGGTGCTGACGGCGGGCCATGTGCACCTCTCGGCACAGGACGTTCATGACGCCTTGAGGGGCCCGGCCCCCGACATCGCGCTGGCCACGGTGTACCGAAGCCTCCATGCGCTGGAAAAGCTCGGGCTGGTGAAGGCGGTGGATGCGGGCACCTCGGCCAAACGGTATGAAGCCGTGCGGGCGGCTCATGCCCATGTCCGCTGTACGCGCTGCGGCAAGATCGAGGATCTGACACTGCCCGACCCCGAAGACCTCGATCATCTCGCCCGGAAGCAGACCGGCTATGACGTGCAGGGCCACGACATTGTCTTCGAGGGCATCTGCCCTGAATGCCAGACCCAGACACCACAGAGTTGACCAAGGGGAGAGACCAGATGGAGTTGAAGGGATCGCGCACAGAAAAGAACCTGCTGACCGCCTTTGCCGGAGAGTCCCAGGCCAGGAACCGCTACACCTACGCCGCCAGCGTCGCCAAGAAGGAAGGCTACGAGCAGATCAGCTTCATCTTCACCGAGACCGCCGATCAGGAGAAGGAGCACGCCAAGCGGCTCTTCAAGTACCTCGAGGGCGGTGAGGTGGAGATCACGGCGGCGTTCCCGGCGGGCGTGATCGGGACGACGGTGGAGAATCTGCGCGAGGCGGCGGCGGGCGAGCACTACGAGCAGACCGAGATGTACCCGGAGTTCGCTCAGGTGGCCGAGGAGGAAGGCTTCAAGGAGATCGCCCGCGTATTCCGGAGCATCGCGGTGGCAGAGAAGCAGCATGAGAAGCGCTACGTGGCTCTGGCCGACAACATCGACTACGGCAGAGTCTTCGAGCGCGATGAGGCCGTGGTCTGGCGCTGCCGCAACTGCGGCTACCTGCACGAGGGCCCCAAGGCTCCCAAGGTCTGCCCGGCTTGCGACCACCCGCTGGCGCACTTTGAGCTGCTGGGCGAGAACTACTGAGGGCCCTGCTGAGCCGTGTGCCGGTGCCGTGACTTTGCCGCGTCGGTCGATCTGAGACGCACCTTCACTATCCGGACCCGTCCGGGGTCCGGCATTCAGGGGAAGTAGGAGGGAGATCGTGATGGCCAAGAGGTCTGAGATCTACACATGCCCGGACTGCGATCAGTTGCTCGAGGTGCTCAAGGACTGTGACTGTGGCGCTCAGTTCAAGTGTGGTGACCACGTCATGGAGCTGCTGGAAGCCGGGACGACGGACGCGGCGGTTGAAAAGCACGTCCCGGTCATCGAGAAGACACCCGCGGGGTTCAAGGTCAAGGTGGGCAGCGTCGCCCATCCCATGCAGGATGACCACTGGATTGAGTTCATCGAGATCATCGCCGACAACCGGGTTTACCGGGCCTACCTGAGCCCCGGCGACGCCCCGGAGGCCGAGTTCGCCATAGACGCGCAGAACGTCACCGCCCGGGAGCACTGCAATCTCCACGGGCTCTGGGAGGCGAAGTCCTAATGCTCAGCGACAAGATGCTGGAGGCTCTCAACGAGCAGATCAACCGCGAGCTGTACTCCGAGTACCTGTATCTGTCCATGGCGGCCTGGTTCGAGGACCAGGGCCTCCCCGGCTTCGCGGCCTGGATGCGGGCGCAGACCCAGGAAGAGCACTTCCACGCCATGAAGCTGTTTGACTACGTCAACGAGGTCAACGGGAAAGTCAGCCTCAAGACCATCGAGGGCCCGCCCGTGGACTTCGAGTCCCCGCTGGCGATCTTCGAGGCCTCTCTGGAGCACGAGAAGTACATCACCGCCAGCATCAATGAGCGCATGAAGCTGGCCATGGACGAGTCCGACTTCGCCACCGCCAACTTCCTGCAGTGGTACGTGGCCGAGCAGGTGGAGGAGGAGGCCAACGTGGGCGCGGTGGTAGACAAGCTGCGGCTCTCCGGCGGGCAGGGGAACGCGATCCTGATGCTGGATCAGCAACTGGGGACAAGGGTCTTCACGCAACCCACGGCGGCGGACGAGGCCTAGCCCGGCCCGCGACCATCGTCGTTACGACCGTCCGCGATGCGTCCCGCGCGCCCGCCCCGAGCGGGCGCGCAGGGCCACCGCACTCTCGGTGTCTGCCCGACCGCAAGGGCGGGCAGGGGCATGACAAGAGGCGATCGAGGTGTGTCTCAAGGGCAAGTGCACAGCCAAGGCCAAGCCGGGCAACTACAAGTGCAAGAAGTGCGGGGCCATCGCGGCCAAGAAGGGCAAGCTGTGCGATCCGAAGAAGATCAGATGATCGCCCGTCTGCCGGGGCCGCGGCGACCGGACCCGTTCCGGCCCGGACCCGCCGCGATCTCGCGTCTCACTACTGTCCACGCTGGCCTGCCCGTGTGGCCGGAAGGATGCCTCCCATGACTGCCTCTTTGCGGGACAATATCGACTGGGTCGGCTATGTCGACTGGAACGTCCGCGACTTCCACGGCTACAAGACCGACGCGGGCTCCACCTACAATGCCTACCTCATCCGTGACGAGAAGACGGCTCTCATCGACACCGTGAAGGCGCCCTACGCCAAGGACCTGCTGGCCAATGTGGCGTCACTCACCGACCCGGCGCAGGTTGACTATATCGTGTGCAACCACGCCGAGCCCGACCACGCCGGCGCGATGTCCGCCGTCGTGGCGGCCTGCCCGCAGGCCACGGTGGTCACCAACAAGAAGTGCGCCGAGATCCTGGGGAGCTACAACGGCACCGGCGACTGGCGCTTCCAGATCGTCGGGACCGGCGACACCCTTTCCTTGGGCTCGCGGACCCTGAGCTTCCTCGAGACCCCGATGGTGCACTGGCCCGAGTCGATGATGACTTACGTACCCGAGGACAAGCTGCTGTTCTCGATGGATGCCTTCGGCCAGCACTACGCCTCCTCGGGGCGGTTCGATGACGAGGAGCCGCTGGAAGATGTGATGGCCCAGGCCAAGACGTACTACGCCAATATCATCATGTGGGCCGGCAAGCCTATCGCCCGCGCCCTGGAGGCCGCAGGCAAGCTGGACATCGAGACCATCGCCCCCTCCCACGGCGTCATCTGGCGCAAGGACCTGGCCACTATCCTGGGAGCCTACGCCGATTGGGTAGTCTGCCGCCCTGAACCGAAGGTGCTGGTGGTATACGACACCATGTGGGAGAGCACCGCGATGATGGCGCGCGCCATCGTGCAGGGGGCGATGGAGGAGGATGTGGCGGTCAAGCTCCACTACATCCGGGCCAACGACTACACCCAACTGGCAACGGAGGTGCTGGACGCCGCGACGATCGCCTTCGGCTCCTCGACGCTCAACGGCACGTTGCTGCCCGCCGCCGGGGGCGCCCTGGCCTATCTCAAGGGCCTGCGTCCCGCCTGCAAGGCCGGGTTCGCCTTTGGCTCCTACGGCTGGTCGAAGGGTGGGGCGAAGGCCGTCGATGATGTCCTGCAGGAGATGAAGTTCGACATCCTCCGCGAGCCGCTGGAGACCCAGTACCGCCCGGGGCCGGAGGCGCTGGAGGAATGTCGTCAGGCCGGGAGGCTGCTGGCGCAGAAGGCCGCCCAGCTCGCGTCTGAAATGCGCAAAGAGGCATAGGCCGCCATACCGACAATAGAGGGAGCCAGCCATGAAGAAGTACGAGTGCACCGTGTGTGGCTATGTGTACGATCCCGAGGTGGGCGATCCCGACAACGGGGTCGAGCCGGGGACGGCCTTCGAGGACCTGCCGGACGACTGGGTCTGTCCCGAGTGCTTTGTGGGTAAGGACGACTTCGAGCCCGCAGACTGAGGGCGTCCACCGGTCAACAGAGCCAGGCTGCCAGACCATCGCGAGCCGGCCCACAGGGGCCGGCTCTATTCGTTCTGTGGTTCCCAGACGTCCCGCAGGGCGGGATCGGGCTTGACGGCCCGAAGCGGTCCCGCAAGGCACGGCCGCCGTCGTTCGTTCCCGTGGGCGCTGCGTGGGCGCCTGATCGGCTCGGGTCGATCGTGCGCTAGAAGAACGCCTTGCGGGCGCGGCGGCCGAACTCCTTCATTCCTCTGGACACGTCCGTTTCCCCGGCGAACGTGGAGTACCACAGGGCGCCGGCGATGGCCAGCAGGCCCAGGGCGATCATCATGTCGGTGCTGGTGGCGCCGCTCTCGTCACGCCACCAGGCTCTCAACCGGCGGGTCATGCGCCCATCCCTCCCTGTGCCACCGGGAACAGGGCTTCCCGGGGGCGGTCGCTGCAGGCCACGGCCTTCATGGAGGCAGACTGCAATCGGCGGGCCAGACGGGCGCAGGCCGCCGCCATCTGCGACCCTTGGTCACCGTGAATAGCATGGGGGCGGACCCGCGCGGAGGGGCCAAATCAGCGGCATACCCGCCTGTGGCGGTCCCGCCACAGCCTGCAGGGCATCCGCAGCGGGCGCATTGGCCGTCGTGCCGGTCCTGGGGAGCGTCGGGTCAGGAAGGAGGCGGCAACGCCGGCTCCGGCGGCAGGATCGGCCCGCCGAGGCCGCCCTGGGCCATGTGGAAGACCACCACGACCGCCAGCACATACAGGGCCACCGTGGCCAGCAGCGGCAGGTCGGTGAGCAGCACCTGATCGGGGGCCTCGCCACTGCCCTTGCTGTGCACCAGGTACATGTACCGGAAGATGCCGTAGAGCACGAAGGGGATCGTGAGGATCAGATCGCGGCTACCCACCTCGCTCACCGTGCGGTCGCTGATGGTGTACAGGCAGTACGACATCACCGTGCAAGCCGTCACGATGGAGATGAGCTGGTCCAGCAGCGCGGGGGTGTACTCCATCAAGACCCTGCGCGTCGCGTCGGCGCCGTTGTTCTGGTACAGCACCAACTCCTGGCGCCTCTTGGCGAAGGATAGGAAGAGCGCCAAGAGCAGCGTGCACATCAGCAGCCACGGGGAGATGACGACCCGGATCGCTTCTGCCCCCGCCACCGCCCGCAGCACGAAGCCGCCCGAGACCGCCAGGGCGTCCAGGATCACCATGCGCTTGAGGGCGAAGTGGTAGGCCAATGTCAGCACGGTGTACGCCGCCGCCGACAGCCCGGTGCCGAAGTTGAGCTGGAAGCACCCCACCAGGCCGCCGACGGTGAGCGCGACGGCTATGGCGACCGCCAGCCGCGGCGACAAGGCACCGGAGGCGATGGGGCGCTGGCGCTTCCGGGGATGGCGCCGATCCTCCTCGGCATCGACCACATCATTGATGAGGTATACGGCGCCCGAAAGGGCACAGAACAGGACAAAGGCCGCCAGCGCCTGCAGGACGGAGGCGGGCTCGGCGATCTTCTTGGCGAAGATCAGGGCCGCGAACAGAAGCAGGTTCTTGGTCCACTGCTTCGGTCGCATGGTTCTCAGGATGGCGGCGGAGGTGTGCATGTGCGTGGCTCTGGCCGAATGAGCGGGTTGGGTGGCGAATCAGGATGGCGCCGACGGACCCCGGGACGTGGGGCACCGGCCCGCGCGATGGCTGTATCTTACTCCTGCACCGGGCGCATCGTGGGGAACAGCACCACTTCGCGGATGCTGGGCTTGTCGCAAAGCAGCATGGCCAGCCGGTCGATCCCCACTCCCATGCCACCGGTGGGCGGCAGGCCGTACTCCAGGGCTTTCATGAAGTCCTCATCCAGCGGATGGGCTTCTTCATCGCCGCCGCGCCCGGCCTCCACCTGGGCCTCAAAGCGCGCGCGCTGGTCCAGAGGGTCGTTCAGCTCGCTGAAGGCGTTCCCGCACTCCTCCCCACCGATAAACGGCTCGAAGCGCGCGGTGAGTTCCGGGCTCTGCGGATGCCGCTTGGCCAGGGGCGAGATCGCCACCGGATAGTCGATCAAGAAGGTGGGCTGGATCAGCTTCGGCTGCACGTACCGATCCAGGCACTTGTCCATCAACTCGATGAGCGAGAGCTCACCGGTATTGGGGATGTCCAGGTCACTGCAGGCTTTGCGGGCCTCTTCGTCCGACTTGAGGGCACCGAAATCGACGCCGCAGCCCTCTTCGATAGCCTCCAGGAGAGGAACTCGCCGCCACGGGGGAGTGAGGTCGATATCGTTGCCCTTGTAGGTGAACTGCAGACAGCCGTTGGCCGCCTCGGCCATCTTGCAGACCAGGCTCTCCACCAACTCCATCATGTCCTGGTAGTCGGCATACGCTTGATAGGCCTCGAGGATCGTGAACTCCGGGTTGTGCAGGGTGTCGATGCCCTCGTTGCGGAAGGCCTTGCCGATCTCAAACACCCGCTCCATGCCGCCGACCACCAGGCGCTTGAGGTACAGCTCCGGGGCGATGCGCATGTAAAGCTGCATCTCCAGGGCATTGTGGTGGGTCACAAAGGGCCGCGCATTGGCGCCGCCGTAGAGGGGTTGGAGGATGGGAGTTTCGACCTCGGCGAAGTCCCTGGAGTAGAAGAACTCCCTGGCCGCCTGCACCATCTTGGCCCGTTTGGCGAAGATCTCGCGGGCCTCGGGGTTCATGATCAGGTCCAGGTACCGGTTGCGGTAGCGGGCCTCCACATCCTGCAGCCCGTGCCACTTCTCGGGCAGCGGGCGCAGGGCTTTGGAGAGCAGCGTATACTCCGAGACCCCCACCGTCACCTCGCCCGACCGCGTCTTGAACACCTCGCCGCTCACGCCGATGATGTCGCCGATATCCAGATCGCCGAAGGCGGCGTAGCGCTCTTCCCCAAGCTGGTCGAGCTTGGCGTAGACCTGCAGGCGACCCGACACATCGTGGATATCGGCGAAGGTGGACTTGCCGTGGCCGCGTCGGGTCATCAGGCGCCCGCAGACTGAGACGGTCTTGGCCTCCAGCTCCTCGTAGCTCTCGACCACCTGCGCGGCGGTGTGGCTGCGCTCGTACCGGTGGATGCCAAAGGGATCGACGCCCTGCTCCTGCAGCGCCCGCAGCTTGGCACGACGAAGCTCCTCCTGGCTCAGTTCCTCAGGCAATCTCGTTCATTCCTTCCGGCGATTGGTCTCGATGGGTGGTACGGGGCCGAGGCGGAGCTTCGGCCGACGGGGCCGCCGCTCGGCCGGAGGGCGCAGCCTGCGGTGCACTCGATCACCGATAGTCGTGGACCTACCCTATGTGGCAACGCTGGCGTCGGCCATGCGCTCCCGGATGCGCTGGATCGTCTGCGCGTCCACCCGGCGCTCGAAGGACCGGAAGCCCGCCAGCTTGAAGCCGTGCTTGCGGCCCAGGGCCGCGATCTCCTGCACCTGCTCGATCCTGATATCTCGGCCCAGCGAGTAGTCCTCGAACTTGCCCTCGAGGGCGAGAATCATCGTCTCAGCCATGCAGGCGTAGGCTTCCTTGGGCGGGAAGCCGAAGTTGAAGTTGAACTCCACATCGCCCGGCACGGCAACGGCGCCGCCCTCGATGACGAGCACATCGTCGCGCATTTCGGCCACCCTCTTGGACACATCGCGCGGCCGCGCCACGTCGCAGACCACCGCTCCAACGGCGAGCATCTCCGGCTCCACGACGGTCTCGAGCGAGGAGGTGACGGCGATGACGATCTGGCAGCCACGGAGGGCCGCCGCCACGTCGGTCTCGGTGCGCACCACGCAGCCGGGGTCGCCGATCTCCTCGGCGAGCTGAGCCAGTTTCTCGCCGGTGCGGGCGTTGAGCACGACTTCAGCCACCTGGGGGGCCAGCATCTTGGCGGCCACCTTGCCGATAGAGCCGGTGGCTCCCAGGATCGCGACGGAGCACTCCCGGGGGGTGTGGCCGAGCATCTCGGCCGCCGCGACGGCCGCCTCCATGGCGGTGGCCACGGTGTAGCTGTTGCCTGTCGTGACGGCGATATCCAGCTCCCGGGCGATGGTGATCCCTGCGTCTCCGACGATGGAGGTGAAGGCACCCAGACCGAGGATCTTGGCTCCGAGAGCCTGGGCCGCGCGGCCGCCCTCGATGATCTTGGCGATGGCTCGGTTGGGGTCACCCTCGGCGAGCTGACGGGCCGTGAGCGGACAGGCGATGAAGTAGCCGTCCACCTCGGCACCGGTGGCCGAGCGCACGCCCGTGATGTGGCTCACCTGCTTGGGGGGGACGAACCTGAGGCTCCACTCCACGACGGGGTCGGGCAGCCATGCGGCGAGCTTGTACTTCCGGGCCACATCCCGCGCCGTCAGCGGGTGTACGGTGAACGCGAATGTGCTCAACTCGGCGGTCCTTTCCCACACTGCTAACAGACGGCCGGCTGCCGATAGCCGCAAGACAACGACCGGCCTCATGCCTCCGCAAGAGGATTCAGTATACCAGCCCGCGACAAGCTGCGCAATGGCGGCGAGCGACCTGAGATGGACGCTCAGGATGACACCCTCACGGCAGAACCGGCCTTTCGGCCGGACCTCCGGCACCGTAACGCCGAGAGAGCAGCGAACAACCGCCGTCGGCGTCAGGCGGTGGCATGCCTCTATTGGCCCTACTCCACCACATGCACGTACACGGGGATCCTCATCGTCTCTTCTAGCGGCACATCGGTCTTCAGTAGCACCTCGCCCTCGAAGACTCCGGGCTTCTCCGTGGGGACGACGATATCCAGCCGATAGCCGCCCTCCGTCTCGGTCTGGGTGACCGTGATGCGCGGGTCGCCGGGCGCGACCTGTAGCAGCCTGAACGGCGCCCCGGAGCGGGAGGTGAGGTTGATGGAGGCGGCCGGTTTGTCCCCGGGCTTGGCGAAACCGAAGAAGGCGGAGGGGGGCTGCAGGCGCAGGTCGGGCGCCACGGTGCCCCTGATGGGGATGGTGATGAGCGGCCGGTCCTTGTGGGTTGTGCGGATAGAGAGTTCGTCGGCGAACTCGCCCACAAGGGTGCCGGGCTGCAGGGAGACGGTGATGCGCCAGCTCTTCCTCTCGTCGTCGCCAATCTTGGGCTCGCCAACCGCGAGACCCAGCTCCTGCCCCCTGCAGGACACCTCGCCAAGGTCCATCTCGGGCGGGCCGCTCACTGAAATGGTGGACGACAGTGTATCTGCCTTGTCTCCGACCATGTCAAGACGCACGGGATAGACGCGCAAGTCGTGGGGCACCTTGCCGTGGATCGAGACGAAAGCCACCGGCTGGGTGAGGTCATTGGTGGTGAGCCTCACCGACCTCATCACACTGCCCGAGTAGGTGACGGTGAACTTGGCCGTCAGACAGGTAGACTCGCCCGGAGCCAGCACCTCCTTGCCGATGGTGGCAGGAAGCGAGCCACAGCTACCGGACTGGAGCGCGATGGCCAGCTCCTGGTCGCCAGCGTTTGTCACCTCGAAGCTGTGCTCGACTACCTGCCCCACCCCGACGATGCCGAAACGGTGATGGAAGCCGTCGAGCCGCAGCTTGGCGCCGCCGGCATCCTCCTCGGTCTGCCGCAGAATGAGAGCGTGCCCCGAGTAGCGCTCTTCCACTTCCTCGCGCGGGACGACGATGACGCGTCCGCTATCGAGCAGTTGCACCCACTCGGGCGACGCGCGCGCCATGACGAGGAAGTGGTCGGGATCCTTGAAGTGGATGATCTTGGGGCCGCCTACCTCGCAGAGCGCATCTAGAGGCGCCCGCACCCCGCGCAGCGCGACGCCAAGCGACGCGGCGGCGTTGCTGACGGCGGCCATTGACGCTGGTCCCTGCCAGGCCGCGATGATCTCTTCTCGGTCACCCTTGTCCACGGGGTGGCTGAGGAGGTCACACATGTCAAGCACGCTTGCCACGCCGCAACTGGCCTGCTCCCCTTCGGCCGACACAGCCGGAAGCGCTGAACCGCACCCTATCAGAACACAGATCAGAATGGTCGTCCGCCGCGTCTTTGCCCCTCGTACCGCATGCTGCGGCGCCCCAGACGGGCACACGCGACTGAGCCTAGCGCGCCCGGTATTCCGGCGTGTCAGGCAGTGGCGCGGGCTGTGCAGAAGCGTGGGGCCCTTCCGGGCACCGTGTCTGGCTCTCAGGCCGTGCTCGAGTCTGCCGTCAGGGCGCCGAGCATGCGCGACGCCGCATACTGCGGCCACGTCGTGCACGGGCGGCGTTGGGGCCATCGGCTGCGCTCAGCGATTGCGTCGATGGGCCCCGAGGATCTGAGCGGATGCCGCCACCATGGCGGCGGACGAGGCCATTGTCCTACGTCCCGCCCTGCCAGCCGGCGGAAGCCGACGCAGCCAACCTCCCGTCCTGCAAGGCGTTCATCACCAGGTACTTGCAGGGACTCTCGTCACACGTGCTGGTCCACCAAGTCTTCGTCTCGGAGAGAACGATGCGCGAGGTGCAGACCAGGAAGGTGTGCCATGTGTCTTCGGGCACCAGGCACTGGACGTCCTCCACGACGTACTCCCTGCAGCACCAAGCAGTGGTCTGGGGGACCTCCCCGGGGCCCATCACAAGCGGCTCCACCGTGCAGCCGTCCTGGATCACGATGCCGCCGAGGGTGACACAGTGGCGGCCCGGCTCGGGGAACCGGAAGGTGCAGCGGTTCCCATCATGCACCTGGCACGTGTTCTCGCAACAACCCGCTGTCTCGCAGCACAGAAATGGGTTGGGCATCGCGCCACCGGTGATGCATCGCGTATCTTTGTCGCTCAGGCCCTCGAGCTCAGCAGCGGCTGCGTAGCCGGAGGCCACGGTCAACAGTGCACCGCACAGCAGCAGACGGAGTGTCATAACCATCACCTCGTGTCGAACGGCAGATTGTGGAGACGTGCACCTGCCTTACTTGTCCGAAGTACTGAAGTCGTCCCTACCGTGCAGCGACTTGGCGACTCGCTTCGCGTACCCCAGCACGTCATCACCAATGGTCTCAACTCGATCCCATCCAGTGCTGCCGGCCTGCAGTATCTCGGTGCCGGCAGGAAGAAACGTGTCGAGCGTGAACACCGCGGCCTGGTCACTCAGGTCAGTAGTGAAACTGCGCATCTCCAGTGAGTACGTATCGCGCCACACCCGGGTACCGTCGTCGGCCGGCACATGAACCCGGAGCGTGCCTTGCTTGGGGAGCCAGCCGCCCGCGGTGCCGATGCGCTCGTAGTCGGCGAGGAGAAGCTCCATGACTGGCTGCAAGGGGCCGCCCTCGTCTCCATAGGCCAACAGTACCTTCCGCAGCCGGAAACCCTCATCCTGGTCGACCCAGAACGTCCACCGCTCCCTTCCGCGCCTCCCGGCGAGAACCCAGCTTTGCGCCCTTCCTGTCTGGTTAGCGCCGTCCTGTGGGGCAAGCTGCGCGCCTGAGGCGCGCATCAGCTCGCCGATACGGTCTGCGCCGAAGCACCTTCCGAGCATCGTGGGCATCAGCAATGCGTCGTTCCCAGGCCACAGGTGCCAGATCGCGTCGAGGTACAGCATCTGGGGGGACGGCGTGATCAGGCAGCGGGATGCTTCGCCGACGTACAGGAACGCCCTCTGGCCGTCGTATGCGTGCGTGGTGGAGGTCCAGAGCCGCCCCTCCTTCGCCAGGGGGAGCACGGTCTCGACGTCCTGTCTGAACCGGACACCGTCGAACGCCCATGAGACAACCCAGACGGACGCGGCAGGTCTGGTGACAACGGCCGACGCGACGCTGCCGTCCGCGGACACCTCAACGGCTGCTTCGTCGGGGGCCCGGAATGCACTGGATACCAGCCTCTTCACGACATAGATGCCTCGGCCCCTTGGCACCAGCGACTCGTTGTACTCCAGCCCCGCGATGATGGTGCCGACCGTGTCCGAGTCCGCGTCGCCGGCCCACGCGGCTCCGTGGCCGAAGGCACTGAGTAGCACCACCAGACCCGCTAGCAGTGAGGCGCCGTGGGGCAAGGGCCGCTGGGCGCTCAGACGCGGATCGGGCTGGACCGGCAGTCTCTCCCTGTGCGCTATAGCCATGCTTGCCCCCTCGTGCTGGCCCGATCGTGGGCCTATCTGTGCCGTCCCGTCTGGTCAGCCAGGTCCGGGAAGGGCTAACCCGGGCTCGCGAGAACGTGCGCATAGACCGGGACCCGCAGTTCGCGCTCCCCCGGCTTGTCGGTCAGGACCGTTACAGTGCCGCGGAGCACGCCCGGGCCCAGCGGCGCGAGCACCACCGTGATGCGCCAGCCATTGTCGGTGTGCGCTGGCTCGCCCACCTCGATTCCGCCTGTGTCGCTCCGTGCCCCCTCCACGGTGAACGGGGGCGGCACCCTCACCGTCACCTCCTGTCGCGGCCGGTCACCAGCGTCTACGAAGCCGAAGAAGAAGTGCTGTGGGGCCACGGCGACAGACGGCATCCCTGTCACCGCCACGGGCACGCGCACCTGGCCCTGCCCCGCGTCGGTGCTGACGACGATATCCGCCGCAGGGCTCCCGGTGGGTTCCCCGACGAGGCTGACGCGATACCGGAAGTGTGTCACTCGGTCATGCTTCTCGGGCTCGCCCTCCGGCTCTACCGCCAACCAGCCGGCTGTCGGGCGCACCAGTGGCGCCGCGCACCATGAGATGGCCATCAGCTCCGCCGTGCCCCCGCCCGCCCTGATAGCTACGGCCCGGGGGTACACTCTCACAGGCTCCGTCTCCCATCGTGCAAGCTCGACAAGCAGCCGCTTCGCCGAGCGGGTGGTACCCGCCAACTGGGCGGCAGTGCCCGGGTCCCGGGGCGCACCGGCTATCTTGAGGGCCTGGCAGAGCCATTCGCGCGCCCTCCGTCCGTCTCGCGCCGCCAAGCGATCTTGCGCCACGGAAAGACACGCGACCGCCTGCGCTACCACGCCATACGCCCCGCCCGCAAGCTCCGTGAGCATTGCATCCGCCTCCGCCGCGCTGCCCTTGCCCTGCAGCACTGCGCTCAAGTCCAGCATCGCCACCGCCTTCCCCCACCCGGCCGTTGAACCGATGGCCTTGCGGTACGCTTCCTCCGCCTCCTCCACCTGCCCCATCTCCCGCAGCAGCCGTGCCGCCTCCACGAGGCCCTCTCCTCGCACGTCGTACGCATTCTCTTTGGTCGGCGCTCCCCACTCGGCGCAGTTCATGAACCACTCCACGGCGCTCCGTGACTCGCCCCGGTGCTTGTAGCACTGGGCGATGCGATAGGCGAGCAGGCCCTTCGTCACGCGGGGGCCGGCGAGCTCGCCGGTCTCCAGCCGGGTGAGGATCTCCTTGAGGCACTTCTCGGCGCCCTCCGTCTCCCCCGGATAGAGCTGCATCTCCGCCAGGATGAACAGTTGCGGGATGGGAAGCGTGGCGGTACCTGCATCCGCCAACCCCAGGGCGTCTCGGGTGCCGTGCCAGACCGGACGGGTGCGCTCGGGGGACTCGCCCTCCTGTGGGTACTCTCGCCGGAACTGGGCCCACACGGCGCACATGTCTTCGAAGGTCAGTCTCTCCTGGAGGATACGGTCCTTCCACTCTTCGGCGCTGAGGCCGCCGGCGCCCGCCAGGGCCACCAGGGCGTTGCGCCGCGCAGCATTGAGGGCGCCGATGGCGACCACATCGGGTAGGAGGTCTGCGGTACCGAGGTCAACTCGCGCATCTTCCCCGGCCGGGCGAGTCGGCCCCGGAGCCGGAGCCGCGCCCGCGCCTACGCCGCCCAACGCGATGGGCTTCCTGCTCAGGGCAACCGGTGGGGCGGTGTTCTCGGTTGCCGCCGGTGCCGCCGGAGGAGTGCGCCCGAGCGTGACTTGCTCCGGGCTCGTGACCTGCAGTTGCGACCAGTCGACCTCGACACACTGCAGCATCAGCCGGACGGTCTGGGGCAGGTCATCCACGTCCGCCGCCGAGGCCCGTCCGTACATCGGCCCCGTCAGGGACACCGCTGCCAGCGCAATCCCAACGCTCACCCGCCAAAGTCCGCCTGTCACGTCCGTACCTCCTGTCGGTGCGTGCATCTGTTCCAGGCCGTCACGCCGTTTCCGTGCGGGGAGCGCGGGTCGTTTGCGCGGTGGGACCCTATCCGGCCCACGGTCGCCACATTCTGAACGCCAAAGAGCGACCCACGCCACCGGCCAGCGTCGCCTCACCCCCCCGACCCCGCCTCTCGGCGTCTCTTCGAGCCGCTTGTACTCCGCCAAACGGCAGGCGGAGACGGGAGGAGGGGGGAGAACGGCGCAACGGCCCCCGTTCCGGGCGCGGCAATGGCCAAATGTGGCTCCACAGCGTTCCTGCACAATGTGAGTTCCCAGCCCGACTCGGCGAGCCGCAGGGCTCGCCGCCTGGCCGTCAGTTCGTCGCCCCGCAGACCTCTGAGCCCAACCTCGTCATTGTGAGCCGAGCCCTCGCCCGCGCGGTCCTCACGGACCACGCGAACGACTGGGGAAGGGGGGGAGGGATGGCTCGATTCCACCGGCTCACGCCGATGGCAAGCCTATGCCGCCCCTTCGGGGCTGTACGTCACCGGCCATACGGCGACGGCGAGTCGGGCCGGCGCCTCTTGCGCGCGCCGCTAAAAGTCCAGCAGCGGATTGGCTCCCTCCCCGGTCTTGGAGTATGTCACGAACTGATTGGCCCGCACCAGACGCAGGTCCTTGGCCTTGAAGCACCGCGCGATATCGTCGATGCAGTCGGCGATCTTCTCGGCGTCGCCCGCCGAGCCCAGGCGGAGGGTGGCCACCTCCAGCGCCTGGTCCACCTTGCCGTGGTACAGGAGGGCCACCACCCACAGGTGCTCGTCGCGGCGGCAGTTGTCCCAAAGCTGCTTCCACTGCTCCTCGGAGAGCGCCTCGGGCCAGGGCACCTCCTGCAGGGGGTTTTCGGCCTCGGCATCTTCCTGCGCGGCCAGGAACTGGTTGGCCTTGAACACCTCGGCGTTCCCCACGAACGACTTCACCACAAGCTCGGCGACCTTCTCCACCTCGGCATCGGCGAACTTGCAGCACGCGTAGGCCCCCTTGGCCGCCGACTGCATCTCACGTCTCTTCCCCGCCGCCTGCAACGCGGGGATGACCCGGTGATGGAACTCCCAACTGTCCAGCACCTCCGGAGTGTCGATGATCGCCTCCTGCAGCGCCTTGAGCGCGGCTTGTTTGTCGCCCAGCTTCATGTGGGCATCGTACCGGTAGGCCGGGATCCAGTGGGCGTCCCGGCTGGGGATCTGCTTGCCGTACTGGGCCATGGCCTCATCCAGGAACTCCAGGGCCTCCTTGGGCTTGCCCAGGGCGTACAGCAGGATAGCGAATTTGCGGCGTACCCCCTGGCTGGCCAGGTACGTGCTTCCGTATTCCCGCAGGGCCTGCTCGGTGAGCTCGAGGGCCTTGTCGTACTGCTTGTCCTGCATGTATACGGAGCTGATGTTGAGCAGGGCCTGCCCGGCGTAGAGGCTGCCGGGGTAGGCGTCGATGACATCCTCCTTGTAGATGCAGGCCACCTCTTCGGGCGACTTGCCCTTGGCCTTCTCCTGGGCGGCGAACAGGGCCGCCTGGCCGGGCGGGATGTCGGCGGCTGCGGCGATGCCTGCCACCAGTAGCATGAGTGCAGCGATCAGGAGCGGGGCGGGTCTCATGGCGTATGCCTCCTCCGACCGGGCGATGACGGGACATGGGTCAGTAGACGCCGAAGATGTGCAACGAGACGACGGTGAGGTAGGCGGCCCTGGGGCAGCGGGGGAGACGGTGCGTCGGGGCAAGCGCAACGGGGCACGACGGCTCAGTAGCGGGAAGCCAGCGGTGCTGCGCCGACCGCCTGCGCGGCACCCCCATGGGAGGAGATAGCACGCATGCGACCACCGTCCGCGGCACGAGAGGTATGATAGTCGGCGGTACAGGAAGCGTCAAGGAGAAATGGCGGGAAATACGCACTTTGGAATGAGTCGGATTCGGAAAGCAGCCAAAGTGAAGTAAACAATATCGTTATGTAGTGGGGGCCTCCATTCGCGGGTGAATAGGCTCGCAGCTCAGTTCCGCCGCATTGCCGCACCAACGCAGTCAGGCACTTCTCAGCCTGAGCGCCGCGCCTGCGGAGTTAGTACGTCAGACGCCCGCGGGATCGTCCCACACCTCACACGCAGCGAAGCTCGCCGAGACCGCTGTTGCCAAGCTCCCCGCTGACAGCCAGTTGGCCGCCGGCGCCCGGGGGATGGCGGAGAAGCTGCGGAAGTGAACCGAGGACGTCCGCGGGGCCCGCCTCAGACGAACGAGAGGGACCCGAAGCGCTGTCCTCCGCCCCCCGCCTGCACACGCCACCGTGGCCGCTGACCGCGGACGCTGCGCGGTGCGACTGAACCCGAACCCCGCGAGGGGAGAGGGGGGCTTTTGGCCTCCTAGCACCGCGGGTCGCCGGAGGGCGGGACTCGGATGTCATTGCCGTGTCGGCAAGGGCCAGTGCCCAGACGGCTCAGGTACCCGTCGAGAAGTACCGGCCCGCAATAGGGCTAAAAGAGTGCAGAAAACCAGAAAAAGGGGGTGTCTGTGTGCAGAAGACGGGGGGGTGGGGGGGGGATAACACATCGTGTGGGCAGAAGCAGAGCATTAACGAAAGAAAAACGTTGACAAGACTGATAAAACACGCTAATGTACGTCTATCGCAACCAGAGAGAGCGAAACCTCAGTTATGTCAGTAGCGCGGTTGCGGCACTACGCGGGGCGGGCCCGGGGCTTCCACGAGCAGAATCGGCACAAGACGGATGCCGGCGCATTCGGAGGAGGATGGGGATGGTAGGACCTCAGGAGATCGTGATTGTGGCGGCTGTGGCGGCGGTGCTGTTCGGGGCCAGTCGGCTGCCTGCGTTCGGCCGCGGCCTGGGCGAGGCCGTCAGGGAATTGCGGCGGGCGGTCCGAGATGTCAGTGAGCCGGTGACGGATGTCAAGGAGGAGATCGTCGCGCAGGTCGGCAGGGGGCTGCAACCCGACCCAGATCCTGAGCAGTAGAGACACCTGTCCGACAGGATGGGTGGGCGAAGGGAGGCCGGGACCTGGCTTGCGGTGTCCCCGGAAGTGATGCTGGTGCCGCTACCACATACTGCTGTTGCGCCCAGATGGGGGTCTGGGCTATGGCAAACAAGCGCAAGAAGCACGGTGCCGACCCGGAGGTCGGGGAGCAGGCAACGTCCGGAGGGGAGCAGATGTCGGGAGGTGAGCCGGGTACGGGCGGTGTGTCGCGCCGCGGGTTCATGGTCAAGACCGCGGAGGTCGCGGCGATGAGCCTCTTCGGCGTCGCCGCACTCGACGACGTGCTGCGGGCGGTCGCCGGCCGCGTGCGAGACATCGGCAACGGGGACCAATTCGCCCGGTCGGTCGCGCGTGAGCTGGAAGGGATGACGGCGGTGGCCTGGGGAGAGCCATACACGTGTCCTATGGCAACTCATAGCTGCGCGGATGGCGAGCACTCCTGCGCCCCGCCATTCACGTGTCGCTCTGGGTTCGGTGGGGCCTTCGAGTGCGACGCAGCGGGGTGGAGCACCTACTCGTGTGGGCCCGATGAGCACCTCTGTGCAGAGCTGTTTCAGTGCGCCGACCGGTTCGCCTGCAGCCCGTACTGGTGCAACGCCCAGAGGTGGGACCAAGGGGAGTTCGAATGCAACGACCCGCCGCCAGGACAGGACCTCGGTTTCACATGCACAGCAGCGAACCGTACGTTCCGCTGCGATGGGGTGGACTACCACTGCAACTCGCAGGCCGAGCTCAACCAGTCATACACGTGCACCGGCGCCGACTTCGCGTGCAGCCCCGCGGACGCCGAGCGGTTCGATTGCGGACGGGTAAACCCAGGGGCCGATTTCACGTGCACTGCCGACGACTTCTCGCCCGAAGAGTGCAAATTCCACTGCTTCAGCGAGACGAGGTTCAAGACTGCCTAGACGAGTCCCTGCGCGCCCGCGGCCACCCCCCTCGGCTCGCGACACGCGCTACTGCATAGCGGCGGGAGGCCGACGATGGGCACGGGCACGCTCGCACTTCCGGACCCTGGAGCTGTAGCCAGCCGGGTGGCCGCACGCAAGCGGCCGGGTGCCTCCCAGCCGCCGGTCTCCCAACTGGAGCTGTTCCTCACGGAGGACTGCTGCCTCCGCTGCGACTATTGCTTCGTGGGACACAAGCGGCCGAGGTACATGGCATCTGCGACGGCGCGCGCGGCTGTGGAGTTCCTCCTCTCGGAGTCCGGCCGCACGGAGCAGCTCTCCATCACGCTCTTTGGTGGCGAGCCCATGCTGTGCTACGAGGTCGTAGCAGACGTCGTAGCCTATGCGCGGCGTAGGGGGGGCGAAGCGGGGAAGGCCATTGCCTTCACCATGACCACCAATGGGCTGCTGTTCGACGACCGTTGGGGTAGGCTGTGCCGCGACGAGGGCGTCACGTACTTGCTGAGCGTCGACGGCACACGCGAGGCGCATGATCGGCACCGGAAGGACGCCGCTGGGCGGGGGAGCTTTGACCGAGTTGCCGCCAATATCCCGATGATGAAGCAGTACCAGCCATGGATGGGTGCCCGCATGACAGTGCACCCCGACGTCGTGACCATGCTCGCAGATGGTGTTGAGCAGCTCCAGGAGCGCGGCATCAACCAGTTCATCATCTCGGCGGCCACCGGTGCTACATGGCACCCCGAGGCGCGCACGAAGTGGCTAGAGCAGATGCTGACGGTGGCTGAACACTACACGTTGGCCAGGGAATCAGGAGTACCCGTAAGGGTCTCCCGCTTCGAGCGCAGCGAACTGTCCCCCGGCCGGTACCGCGGCGTGTTTGGGTGCCGAGCTGGCAGGAACTCCATGAGCGTTGACGTGGATGGCGGCCTGCACGGGTGCTCGAAGATGATCCCCCTCAACCAGTTTGACCCGCCCTACAGACTGGGCGACGTCTGGTCAGGCATCACCGACCACGCAGCGAGAGCCGAGCTCACCGACATCACCTCACTGCGCCGACCCTCTTGCGCAGTCTGCCCCAACGCCGATGAGTGTGCGGGGGGCTGCCCCGCCGTCAACTGGGAGGCCCAGGGCAGCATTTTCGCACCCAGCCCGGAGACGTGCGCTCTTACCGCCGACTTCATCTCAGTGCGCGACCGTTTCGCGGCGATTCTCAACGGGTGCCCGTAGCACCCGCAGCAAATCCAACTGCCACGGCCCGAAGCCGTGGTGTCCGGAAGGGGCGGCGAGATGCACGGCAAGCTTGGCGCATTCATCTTGCTGGCGTGCGTGGGGGCGGCCGGTGCGTCCCAGGCAACGGGGCCCTGGGCGCGTCTGGGTCTGTGCGGACGACTGCCGCCCACGGGCGACCAAGTGCGGCAGGCCGAACAGGCGGCGGCCCAGGACACCGGCGAGTGGTGGTTCGCGTGGGAACTGGCGTGTCTCTATGCCCGGGCGGGACGGACAGACGATGCTCGTGGCGAGGCGGCACGATGCAGCGAACTGGACGGCGTCGATCCGGGCATGGTCCGCCGTGCAGAAGCCCAGATAGCTCTGGCCGACGGTGACCTGGCGGGCGCGGAGTCTTCGCTACGGGAAGCCGTGGGGCAGGTAGGACGGTCTGCGTACTCCTGGGCGCTCTGGCGGGACATCGGTGACCTGGCGCTCATGGCGCCGGACGGCGGGACACGGGCCAGGGAGGCCTTCGAGACGGCGCTCCTCGTGGCGTTCGCGGCGCCCAGTTCGTGGCGGGCCTGGGACGAGTTGGCGACAGACGTCGCCCGCGTCTCTCCGGCCGCCGACAGGCCCCTGTGGCTGACGACGGCCTCGGCCCTGTCCTGCGCGGAGGGGCGCGGCAAGGAACAGCAGGCGCCCATGCGACGACAGATGGCGCAGTCACTTGAGGCCGTCTCAGCGCTCTACCCTCCCCGCGCTGCATCCCTGATCGCGGAGGCGTACCTGTACCGATGGCTGCAAAGCCCCGCGGAGGCGAAGGAGGCGCTCCGAGCGGCCATCGCGGCCGACTCCGGCTGCCTGGCGGCGCACCTCGACCTCGCCGGCCTGCTACTCGGGGGCGCGCAGACCACCGAGGCGCAGGCCGAGTATGCGCAGGTCGTCCAGTTGGCGGGCCCTCTTGCGGATGTCGCCGGCGAAGCCCACCTGCACTTGTCCCGGATCAGCGCTGACGCCGGCGAGTGGAAGTCGGCGCTGCAGCACTACTGCTCCGCGTGGCTGAACCTGGAGCTGGGTCTCGACACCTGGGAGCCCGCGCGATTGGCATACCTGGCTCTGAGGGCCGACGATGCGGCCCCGGCTCTGTCCGTCCTTCAGGAGCACGACCACGACCTGCGGGTCGCCGGCTACGGACGCGAAGCGTGGACGCTCGACGGCGTCCGGGCCACGCTGCAGGGCGCTGCTCGTGACTACGCGGCGATGCAGGCCACCGTTTCCGATGTCGCGCAGCGCTGCGCGGATCTCGACGGTGCAGACGCGCGTGTGATGGCTGGCATGTGCCGAGAGATCGCCACGATGGGCGCTGAGGCCGCGGCGCCTTGCTTGAGAGTTCTCTTTGTGCGCTCAGGGGACAACACCATCGATTCTCAGATGCGGGTGGAGTGGATCGGACAGGCGCGCGAGGCCGCGCCTGGAGCTCCACTGCCGAGGATACTGCTGGCCATGGAGCTCCTGGCCACAGACAGGCAGAGCGCGACCGCACTGCTGCGCGAAGCTCAGGCGGCCCTGCCCCCGGACAGCGTTCTGTGGCGGTGGGCGGAGGGACTGCTGAGGTAGAGCCCCGCGAGACAGACGAGCACACGCTCCGGCAGCCATGGCCAGTGACGCCGCTACGGGCGCGCGTCGGTTGTCCGCGAAAGCCTGCTCGAGTGCCAGGTGGCCCACGGGGGCGGGCGGGAGACCACAGTGCCGAAGCTACTCGTCAGTGCCATCATGCCCGTCCACAACAGGCCGGACTTCCTCGCCGAGGCCATCGAGAGCGTCCTTGCGCAGACGTGCCCGGTGACTGAGCTCATCGTCGTCGACGACGGCTCCACGGATGGGACGCGGGAAGTACTCGCTAGGTACGAGAACAGGGCCGTCATCCTGCGGCGACCCCATCGGGGCCAGTCGGCGGCCCGCAACACGGGCCTGGAGCGCGCCACCGGAGCCTACATCGCCTACCTGGACTCAGACGATCTGTGGGCGCCGACCAAGGTCGAGACCATGCTCCGCGTGCTCGACAAGCGCCCGCAGATCGGTCTGGTCTATTCGCGCACCATCGAGTTGCTCTCGGACGGGACGACGGTGGTCGCCGAGTCCGAGCCGAGCACCGTACGGTTCGTGACCTCGATGCACCGGGCTGAGTGTCTTCAGACTGTAGGTCTCTTCGACGAGGAGTTGGACGTGTTCGAAGGCTTCGACATGTGGCTCCGGATGTGCGATCACTACCGCGTCCTCGGCTTGCCCGAGCCGCTGTACTACCACCGCCACCATGGCGCCAACACGACCCTACTGCGCACCGAACGAATGGCGGCCGCACGTTCTCGCATACTGCTCAAGCGCTGTCGCAGGGCGGTAGAGCTGGGAGCGAAGGGAGCCCGGATGCCCCTCGGGCCGGTCGGCGCTCTGGCGCCTGGGCAGCAGGACGTCGACCTCACCTCAGACAGGAGTTGATACCGTGGCCGAGCACGAGCCGGCACCTTCCATCGTCGATATCATCGCGGATGCCGTGGTCCGCAGGATCGAGGAGCAACAGCACATCGAGGCGCTGGCTCAAGCGGTGGTGGCATACATGGAGGAGCAAGACCGACAGGCCCGAGCCGGAACCGGCGGTCCGGAGCAGCCCGGCCGCGGCGGACCCGATCTCGCCGCTACGCCGGGCGCCGCAGCGTCAACGGACGCCCCAACCGGGCCGGCACCGAAGACGCCGCGACGTCGCGGATCGGCGGGTGCGGGAGGGGACAGCAAGGCCGAAAAGGCAGGCAAGGCGCCGAAGAGCGCCAAGAGGAAGGGCACATAGTGCCGCTTGCGCCGGCCCCGTGAGGGGCTCGGCGTCCCCCTGGATGCATTCATCCCGCGGCCCGCGAGGATCCCCATGGAATTGCATGAGCTTGTCCGGCACTTCGGTGAGATGATCGGAGACGCGGTCGTTCGGCGCCTGGAGCACCGCCGCAAGGTCGATCTGGTTGCCCATCGCGTCATGGAGATACTGCGGGAGCGTGGCCTGGAGGAACGCCTCCTGGCCGCCCCTCCGGAGCAAACGGAGACGCCCGACTGAGCCGCTGGCGTGGCAGCCACTCCCAGGCTCGGGCGTCGCGGGCCCCAAGCCCGAGGGAGTCGGGAACCGTCGCGGGGAAGGTGCGGACCGCCCGCACTACCCTCGAGCAGGGGGAGATCGCGATAGGTACACTCACTCACAAAGACGCGCGCAGGGCGGCCCTGCTGATCGCCCGGCGACGGCAGAGCAGTTCAGGAGTGCCGGTGGCTCTTCCGCATACGCCGGACGGCAGCGATGCCGCGCGGAGAGCGAGGCTCAGGGCGCCCGTCATCGCCATCGTGTCGCTGGCAGGCTGGGGACTGACAGGCGGCGGGCAGCGGCCACAGAAGATGGCGGAGGCCTTCGTCAGTCGGGGGTTCTCCGTCCTTCACATACAGGACTACGAGCTAGTATTCATGCGCCCGCCCGAGGGCGTGGCCGTTCTGGGCTATGCGGAGCTCGTGACCGGCGGGCTGCTGGGCGAGACGAAGCGCCCGGACTACGAGGCGCTGTGGGCCCGCGTCGACGAGATGTGCGATACCAGGCCGTCGCTGGTGGTGTTTGCCGCCTGCACCCCGGCCATGGTGCGCCTGGCACGGGAGTGCAAGCGACTCAAGATCCCGGTCGTGTATGACATCCTCGACGACTGGGAAGCCTTCAAGCAAGAGGCTGGACACAGATGGTATGATCCCAAGGCTGAGGAGCGCATGGTGCGCCTGGCAGACAGGGTTCTGGCTGTCAGCCCCGCCCTCGTGCGCAAGGTCGGCGACGGCCGCGCGCGCCTTTCCCCCAACGCGGTGGACTGGCGGATCGTGGCGGCTCCGGGAGGCCAGTCCCCGCCTGCGGACATGCCCCGGGCCGACAGCACAGTGGTCGGGTATGTGGGGACGCTCTCCGGCCCGTGGCACGACTGGGACGTTGTGGAGCATGTGGCCCGGCTCAGGCCGGAGTGGACATTTGTTCTCATCGGCCCGGGCGGGCCTACGCTACCCCCCTCCCTGACGTGTCTGGACAACGTGCACGTTGTCCCGCCCAAGCCGCACCTGCAGGTGCCTCCCTACGTTGACTGCTTTGACGTGGGCATCGTCCCGTTCCGGCGCTGCCAGCTCTCCGACGCCGTCTCGCCTCTCAAGGCCTACGACTACCTGGCCAGAGGCTGCCCTGTGGTCAGTTCGCCGATGACCGGGTTGGAGGCAATCCCGAATGTGGGGGTGGCCGAGACGCCTGCGGAGTGGGTTGGCCGCATCCAGGATGCGGCACGAGCGCGTCGCGAACGGCCCCTGCGATGGCTCTGGTCCAATAGCTGGAGCGCGAGGGTGGGCGAGGTGCTCAGTGACCCGGACCTTGTGTCGCGACGCCCGTCGCCGGTGGAAACGGCACTACTGCAGCGGTTCAGACTGGGCCATATCTACCCCACCGAGACCGCCATGCGCGTGTACTGGCGCATGCCCAGTTCGTGTGGATATCGGTGTCCGTACTGCCGCACGGACAGGGAAGCCCACAGCGCGAGTGCCCGGATCACGCTGAAGCGCATGCAGGAGGCGTGGGACCGGTTCTCCTCCGACCACGGGGCCTGCCACATCAGCGTGGGCGGGCTTGAGCCGATGCACGGCCGCAAGAGCCTCGGCATCCTCAGCCATCTCTCCCAACACAACACGCTGGACGTCAACACGAACCTGGCCTTCCCCCTCTCTGCATTGAAGACTCTGAACGCCGACAATGTCGTGTTCTCCGTCAGCTTCCACCCCAGTGAAGGCGTGACCGCATCCCGGTTCGTGACGAAGGTGGGCGCCGTGCGAGCAGAGGGCTTCCGCGCAACGGGGGCTTCACTGGTGGCCTATCCGCCGTACCTGCCGTTCGTCGAGACATGGATGGGCGTCTTCGCCGACGCCGGCATCGACTTACACGTGCGCCCGTGCTATGGGGCGTGCTCGGGCCGTGTGTTGCCGGCCGGGTACACGGCGCAGGAGAGGGCCGCCTTGGAGCCGTACCTGTCCGAGGAGGCCACGAGCATCCAGCTCAAGGGTGAGGAGGTGCGTGGCCGGCTGTGCGCTGCAGGCTGGCAGTACGTGCTCGTGCAGGTCAACGGCGACGTCTACCGCTGTCCGGCGGGAGCGGACGACCTTGGTGGACAGAACATCTATGAGGGGTCAGTGTGCGTTCGGGATCACCCCACGGTCTGTCCGTTCGATACCTGTGCGTGCGAGGACCTCTTCCACTACCACATCTCGGAAAAGGAGCGCCTCGCCCTGCTGGGCGGCGCAGGCTAGGCACATGGACCTGGTAGACCCTTGCCGTGGCGAAGGCTGCACAGGCGTGCCCCTCGGGTGCTCATGGTTCCTCACAGGCGCGTGCAACTACGCGTGCCCGTACTGCTTCGATCAGGCCAAGCCGAGTGAGCATCCCGAGATACGCATGGCCGATGTCGAGCGCGTGTTCGGGGCGCTCGTACGCCAGCGCGGGCCCATGGAGTGTTATCTCAGCGGGGGCGAGCCGACGCTGCATCCACTGTTCGAGCCGATCCTGCAGTTCCTGACCTCGCTGGGCAACGTGGTGTTGGTGAACACCAACCTGAGCCGGGGGGCGGCGCCGTTCCTGCGGTCCGCCGGCGCACGGCCGTGTGCGATCAACGCCAGCTTCCACCCATCGAGTGCCGCCATGGCGTCCTTCGGGCCTGCGGTAAGAGAGCTTGTTGAGGCTGGGTTCCATGTAGAACCCACCATCGTCACCTACCCGCCGAACGAGCCCCATATCGACGGCTACGCCCGTGAGTTGGCTCGCTATGTACCGGATGTTCCCCTGGTGCCGCTGGCGTTTCTCGGCACGTACCGCGGCCGAGCCTATGCTCCGCCAGAGCCACGCCCGCCGCGCGCAGAGGCCATCGGTGGGGGCCGCGGGCCCGGGCTTCAGAGGCGGGGCGAACGCCTGTGCCGAGCGGGGTGCGACTTCTTCGCCATCCAGTGGACCGGCACGATTGTGCGCTGTGTGAGCCACGTTGCGCTAGTGGGCGGGCGCTGGCCGAACCTGCTGCTGGCGGACGGCCCCCTGCCGTGTCCACTGGACCGGTGCTACTGCAACTCCATGCATCACCTGTGGGCCTGATCGCCGGCCCGCCCCAGGGGTGACACTATGGCAAGCAGTGACGGCGAGAACGCCTGCATGGCCGCGCCGGCCGGGCCCGCGGGCGTGCTTGAGGCAGTGGATCGGCGCATCGGCGCTACGCTGTGCCGGCCCGACGTGCGGGCGCGGTTCAGTTGGTACGTCGGTGTCAACTGCAACTTCCGGTGTCCGTACTGCGTTGGGCCCTGGCGCGCGGCGCCCGGCCTTCGGCTGCCTGTGCAGGAGGCCATCAATGGGTGGCGGCGCTGGCACGAGGAGCGCGGCGTGGCGCAGATCTGCTGCACCGGCGCGGAGCCCATGTTCGACCGCGAGGGAGCAGCTCTGCTGGGCGAGATCAGTCGTTGGCACGTACTGGACATCAACAGCAACATGAGTTTCCGCATCGAGCACCTCGATCTGTTCCAACTGAGGGAGAACGTCTACTTCACCACGTCCTACCACCCGATGACAGGCGGGGGCAGGAGTCAGCCCCTGTCTGAGTTCCTGCAGAAGATCGCCGACGTGCGGGAGCGTGGCTTCCGCGTCAACGCCGCTAGCTGCGTCGCATACCCGCCCGCCATCTCTGCGCTGGCAGACGTGAAGCGCGAGGTCGAGGGCGAGGGACTGGGGTTCGTCGTGCACCTATACCGCGGGGAGTACCAGGGCAGGCGGTATCCGGCGGGGTACACCGATGCTGAACGCGACATGCTGACTGAGTTGTTCGGGGGCCGGGCAGCTCTGGACGCGGCGGGAGCCAAGACGCGTCGCGGCCAACCGTGCTGGGCGGGCTCCAAGTACTTCCTCATCCATGCTGACGGAACGTCCTACCGTTGTCCGGACGTGCCAACGCCACTGCCGGGAAGCCTGTACGACGGTACTCTCTCGCCTGCCGCCGTCCCCCAGCCCTGCCCCCTGGAAGCGGGCTGTCACTGTCAGGAGCTGTGGGTCTACCATGCTTCCGAGGACGAGGCCGAGGCGGCTCGCGCGGTGGCCGCCTGCGCCACGGCGCGGTGATGGTCCGCAACGGCGCGTTCCCGAGCAGGTACGTCCTGCCATGGCAGGACCGCGAGATGGCCCACCGCGCGTACCAGGGCCGCTGTCCTGGCTGTGGGGCGGAGGCCAGTAGTCGCTCGGCATGGATAGCGCCACTGCAGATCGTGGTCGAGTTTCTCTGCCGGTGCGGAACGCGCTTCCATGATTGCCGCCCGCTCACTCACTTCGGAGTGGGCGAGACGCTGGCTCAGGCCGTCGAGGGCGAGCCCGGCGCCAACCAGTTGGCCTCCGGCTACTTCGAGGACGCACACGTCGGCCGCTTCCGGCGCAGCGTCGAGGCAGCCGAGGGGGCGACTCACTGCGTCGACGGGGCGGGGCTGCTGGTGCCTGCACTCACCTGGAATGTGTGGCACCTCATCGTCGACTTCCTGTACATGGCATACCACCACCAGCTCGACGGCCCCGCGCGGGTACTCGTGCTCGAGCCCTTTGGCGACATCGCGGGTCTTGCGCTGCGAGACGTGGCCACCTTCGAGCACACCACCGTGGCTCGCCTGCGCGCGGAGTTCGCCTACATCGGACACCGTAGGACGCCGTGCGCGGATGCGGACCGGCTGTACTCCGTGTTCACCGCGGGCTACACACACTCGCTGGCAAGAGATCGTCGCGCCTTCATGGACCTTCTCGCCTCGACTGTTCGGCCCTGTGTTCACGGGTTCCGTCCAGCCCTTTTCCTCACGGTCAGGTTCGCCACCAGGCGTTGGCTGCCCCTCCTGGCCAACGTCGCGGAACTGGTGCGGCTGTACACCAAGGCACACCCGGCCGGGGGCCTGATCCTGCACGGCACGCCGCGACTGGATGGGTTTGCTCTGACCGAGGAGTGGCAGACGCTGTGTACCCAGCCGCAGGTTGTACCGGTCCTGGACGAGGCCCCCCTCGTGCAGGCCGCGTGGTGCGCCTCAGCGGACGTGTGCTTGCAGGGCAGCGGAGCCGCCCTGGTGTGGCCGGCGCTCTTCGCCAAACCCACCGTCATCATGGGCTACCGCCACAACATCCTGGTCGAGCAGGCGGGTGTGGCAGAGGACACGACGGTCTACCTCCGCGCGCGCGGGCTTGAGCGCGACAACCCGGTGAGTCTCTCGTACCACGAGCCCTCTCCGAGTCAGGCGATGGACGCCGTCGACGAGCTGCTCCGACGGTACCCTCGCGGCAGCAGCAGACCCTAGCCTGCAGTCTGGGCAGGCCGGCGCGGGGGGCTGTCCCACACCTCACAAGCCGCTGTGGCCAGCGTGCCGAAGGCCTCCGGGGCCACGTGGGCCACCCGCCCCTCGTAGCCCTGGGCCTCCGGGAGGTAGGCCTCCGGAACCGGGATGTAGCTTGCGGTGTAGTCGCAGTTCTCGGCGCAGATCACGCGATGGTTGATGTAGTGCCCCCGGATGGTGTGGTCGATCTCCAGGAAGCACTCGCCCGGTAGGGCGAAGAGCAACACATCGCCCCACTCCAGGCTTGTCACCTGCGCGGGCAGGAAGTCGCCCTGCGCGTGGCGGCGGCAATGCAGGCGGCAGAGGGCATTCAGCAGTGGCCCGCCGCCGGGCATGCTCTCGCCCCGCTCCTTGGCCGCGCTGTATGTGGCGATGCCCTCCTCCACCAACCGCTCCAACTCCTGCTCCGAGGGGAGGCTGTCGCGCAGCGGCAGGAGCACCTCCTGCGAGCGCAAGCGGAGGGCGTCTCCGGCGACGGGCCGACCATCGGCAAGCGCGCAGAGGATCGCCTGCGCCATGCTGTGGCCCATGTGGAAGGCATCGCTCTGCCGCGAGCGGGTGCCGGTGTACTTGCCGGGGTTCACGTTTCCGCAGGGGCCGGTGAGGTAGATGCCGGCCGAGCCGGGGAGCGCCGCCTCCACCTCGGCCAGGGCGTAGCCCGGGAAATCGGCGGTGATGTAGGGGCCCTCGTCGCCACCGGTGGCCGTGGGGTGGCAGCAGTAGTTGGCCAGGACGATGTCGCCTTCCTCGCGCCCGAAGCGCAGCGTCCGTACCAGCGGGTCGATGTAGCCCTCGGGGTAGGCCCGGCGCTGCTCGGAATCGTCACGGCTGCCGCGCATGACGATGCTCCCGTCCGGCTGCCGCAGGCGACGGTTGCCGGCGATGCGGCGGACATTGGCCTCCCCATAGTGCAGCACCGCGGGCCGCAGATCGGCGAGGGCCTCCGTCGCCGCCTCCACGGCGGCGGCCTGAAAGCGCGTCCAGAACTCCGGACTATAGGAGACAAGCCCTCGGGCGCGGAGAAACTCCCCGTTTTGCACCCGGATATTGGGGCTCTGGTGGGTGTGGGTGGCGTGGAGGATGACGGCCTCGAGGGGCACGCCGGTGGCCCTTGTCACCCGGCGCCGCACGGTCTGGTCGGCGTAGCGGTACAGGCCGATGACGTCGGCGGCGAGGATGAGCGCCTGGGTGGAGCCGTCGCCGAGGGCTACAGCGCGGAGGTAGATGGGATCGAGGACCTCGAGGGCCTCGTTATCCAGCCCCAGAGCGCACGGCGTCCCCACAGGGGGCGTGATGTCCCGGCGGGCGCTGCCTGCGTGGAGCATGTGAAGCCTCGCTGCGGTGATGTGATGGGTAGCGGGAGAGAGGTTCGCTCATGGCCGGGGAGTGACCTGCGGGGTAGGGGAGAGGCGCGCCGGCTGCGGAGCCGATGGCGCCGGTGGTTCGAGAGGTCGCGGCGGCTGGATGTTGTAAACGATGAACGTGCGCCGCCGGCGGGCACGGCAATTGCTCAGGGACAGGTGAGCCCCTGAGCAATCGCCGCCTCTGACCGCCGCCGCTCAGGCGGCTCGGCCGGTGACTCTCACCGCCACGTGCTTGTTGACAAGGCCGCTGATGGCGCGGAACTTGGGGATGCCGGAGACGAGGATGTCCAGTTGCTCTCTGGGTCCGCGGTCCAGGACGAGGACGTCGCCGACCTGCAGGGCCTGCAGCTCCCGGAGCGTCATCTGTGTGCCGGCAAGCTGCACGGAGACCTTGACTGCCGCCCCCCTGAGTTCGGCGGCGGCGGCTCGGGTCGCGGGGTCTTCGGGATCGGCCTGCGCGCGCTTGACATTGGACTGCTTGAGCAGGGCGCGGAGGGCGACCGAGGGCATCGCGACGCGCATGTGTCCGCCGACGCCGGCGATCGTGAAGGAAATGGAGGCGACGATGATCGCCTCCTGCAGCGAAGTGGAGCCGAAGCGTCCCGTCGTCTGGCGGACTTCGATGACGGTGGGGTCGACGCCGGCCAGTCCCTGCCAGACGTCGGTCCAGGTGTCGAGGAACTCCATGACGATCTGGCTGACCAGAGCGCGCTCGAGCATGGTCAGGTCGCGGTCGGAGTTCTGGATGGCGACATTGCCGTCACCGCCGAGAATGGCATCCATATAGGCGTAGATCGGTGCCGCGTCGATTTGCCAGACCATGGGGGCCTCGTCTCTGCCCAGTTGACAGATGGCCATGACGGGGCTCTCCGGGAGGCCGTCGAGGTACCCATCGTAGGTGGTTGGCAGGAGCTTCTCCAGGGTGAAGCCCGCTGCGAGCCCCGTGGACTCCGGCACGTAGCGCTGGAGGGCGCGGCAGAGGTTGGCGCAGTGCTCCTGCAGCTCGCGGAGTTGGTCGGCCGAGAGGAACTGGGCCTGACGGAAGTCGTAGTCCGCGATCTCTCTAGGCTGACGTGACACGAGGCGTCTCTCCATTCAGGCTCGCCGGCGCAGGCGCCGGGGGCCGGGGCGGTGATGCAGTGTATAGTCCTCATGTGATGGCACACCCGACGGCGTCCACCGATGGACGCGGCGACGGTCGGGGGCCGGCGGCGGCCGGTAGGTACCGGCCGGTGGATAGTGGGCCGGGCACCGCGCGCAAGCGGCGCCCGACCGTGGGTATCGTTCCGCCGGCTTCTCAGTCGACGTACTCGACCTCCGCGGGCTCGAGGGAGATCTCTCCGGCCGCGTCGAGAGTGCGGGCGACCTGCAGGATCTCGGTCTGAGCGCGCTCGGCTTCGCTGGCGGGGATCGGTCCGAGTAGCTCGATCTCCTCCTCGAGGACCGACCGCGCACGCTTGGACAGGTTCTTGAACACGACCTGGCGCAGGTCGTCGTCGATTCCCTTCATCGCCAGCGCCAGCTCGCTGCTGGGAGTATTGCGCAGGATAGTCTGCAGGTCCGGGCCAGGGAGCGCCAGCAGGTCGCTGAAGCTGTAGACCATCTGCTCGATGGTGTTGCCCAGTTCCTCGGACCGGGTCTTGATATCGGCGATGACGCCCTGCGCCAGCTTCCGGTTGAGTTGGGAGACCACGTCGGCCAGGAACCCGATGTGCCCATCCTGGGTGCCGCCGCCGCTGGTGGCGATCTTGACAAGACGGTCCGTCGCCCTGGCGAAGGCCTTGAGGGCGCCGGCTGTGGGGGGGCGCGGAGAGGCGATGCGGAAGGCCACCTCACCCCTCATCTCCTCGGGCATCTGAGCCATGAGCTTGGCGACATTGGTGGGCGAGAGATGGCGGGCAATGAGGGCCACCGCCTGCGGCATCTCGTCGCTCATGGCCCTCCAGATCAGGCTGGGGTCGGCCTTGTCCAGGAGCGCCAGTTGCTCGAAGCTCTCGTCGGAGCCGTCGCCCACGCTGCCCTGCAGTCCCAAGACGGCCTCCCGCAGTTGGGTGGCCAGACGCGTCGGACTGCCGCCGCCGAGCTGGAGGCGTTCCATGCTGCGGCCCAGGGCCCGGCGCTTCTCATCGGTGGGCACCGCCCCGATATTGCTCAGTGCGTTGATGAGGTCATGGGCGGTCACCGGGTCCACGCGGCGACAGACCGCAATGGCGTCCTCGGCATCGATCATCGACAGCACGATGGCCGCCTTGCGTAGTCCCGGTTCCATGGCAGGCTTCTCGCGAGAGGAGCCCTTGGCTCGCGGTGAGTCGGTGAGGATGTCTTCGGCGGCAATATCAGCCATAGCAGTCAACACGATTCACAGTAGTGCCTGCGCCGCATGGGGAGCAGGTTGGTGTGGGGCAATGATCGGCCCACCCGGAGGGCACTTGACGGGCGGGCCCGGTAACAGTAGTGGTACAAGCGGCAATTTGGCTTTTTACCCCGGGGCCGCTCAAGTCCACCGGCCGATTGCCGTGCTAGAAGGTGACACGACCCAGTGTAACTCTAGGCGACCGCGAGTCGTCGGGGGGATGAGGTAGCACCATGGCAGAGAGTGCCCGCGCTCCGCAGCAGTCAATACTCAGCAGCGTTCTGCAGCGAATCCCGCCGTTTCCCGCCGCTTTGGCGTCCATCGTGCGCGCCTGCTCGGCGGAGAACGTCAGCGCATCGGAGATCGCGCACGCCATCTCCATGGAAGAGGTGTTGGCCGCGAAGGTCGTGAGGGCCGCCAACGCGACGGATCTGGCCCCGGTACATGCCATAGATAATGTGTCCGCGGCCGTGGCCCGCCTGGGCGCCTCGTCCATCCGCGGGATCGCCTCCGCCTACTATCTGACCAACAGCTTCAGTTCGGCCTTCAACCACGCCGGGCTGGACCGCGAGGCGCTGTGGCGGCACAATCTCACGGTTGCCACGGCCAGCTCCGGTGCCGCCGGGTCGGGTCGGGAGCGGGCGAATGCCTACTTCGCGGGGCTGATGCACGATGTGGGGAAGATGATTCTGGCCGCCGAGCTGGGCCATGTCTACGCCGAGTGCATCGCGGAGGCGCAGCGCACCGGCGATGGGCTGGTGGAGGTGGAGCGCCGCCGGATCGGTATCGACCATGCCGACATCGGTGCGGAGGCCGCCAGGGAATGGCATTTCGCCCCTGATATCGTGGAAGCCATCCGCCGCCACCACCAGGTACTGGGAGCGGGCCTGCTGCCCAGGGTTGCCGCGGACGTACTGGTGGGCAACCAGATCGCGCGGGAGATGGGCTTCACGGCCACCACCGAGCACAGCGGGGGCAACAGTGCCGCCACTCTCAGCAACATCAGCGCCGGGATCGGGACAGGTATCATGTCTCGGGCCCGCTGGGCCCTGACCAACGAGCTGCCCAAGATCGAGGCGATGCTCACCGGGTTCACAGGCTAGACGCCGCGGTCCGGCGCCGGTGGATTGCTATAGCGGGCATTTCCAATCCACAAATGTTGCTCAATCCCGCGCCGGCCTGCCACCGCCGAAGACGGGCAGTTTCCCTCTGGGAATCCGAGTTTCCTGGGGCTTTCCACTCCGATTCGATCCCTTGCGGAAGTGTACTCCTGGCCGACGGCACGCAATTGCGTGTCGTCGGCCAGTAAAGTTCCCGCAACAGGTGCCGATATAGGCAGTGTCCGCCCTGGAGTGATGGGATCGCGGCCCTGAGTCACCGGTGTTTCGCCGGCGTGGCTTCCGTGGGCGCGGGAGCCGATTTCGGGGGCCGTGCCGTTTCGGGCGGTCGGACGATGTGACTTGAGACGTAGCGACGGACCGAAGGCACTCCACTCTCCAATCCTCGACGAACGGTCAGGCCCCGACGCGCCGGGCGCGGACATGTCTCCGCCCGCACGGGACCAGCACCACACGCAGCAGCGCACGATGCTCCCAAGGTCCGCGAGGTCTTCCTGTCCACGGTTGGACCGCACCTATCTGTTTCGCATGTCGGGCACCGACTGCGCAAGGGGCACGCTTCGCCGCGCCGAGCGGCAAGCGGAGCAGGAGAAGCAGTCGCTGTCGGGCGCAACCCTGGGGGAGCAAGCCATGCGAGAAGGCTGCCGGGCCCTGGTCGTTGACGATGATGATGCTCTGAGAGTGATCGCCGCACAGACGCTGACACAGGATGGCTGGAGCGTGATGGAGGCCGCGTCGGGAGTGGACGTCCCCACCATCGCCCGGGAGCATGCCTTTGATCTGGTCGTCCTGGATCAGCGGCTTCCGGACGGTGACGGCATTGACCTGCTCAAGGACCTCCGCGACGGAGGGTTCACGGGGCCCGCGGTGGTCATCACCGGCTACCCAACCATGCAAAGCGCCATTGAGGCACTGGGCAGCGCGGCGACGGATTACCTGTGCAAGCCCGTTGAGCCGGCGGAGTTGCTGAGGATCAGCCGCCGAGTGGTGGCGGGCGGGGGAAGCGGCGAGGACTGGGGCTTTCTGTGGGATGCACTGGCCAAACGCTTCGGGTTCAGCAATGTGCTGAGCCGGGATCCGTCCACCCGGGACTGCTACATCACCGCCGCCAGAGTGGCGGCCAGCCGGGCCTCGGTTCTCATCGAGGGCGAGACCGGAACAGGCAAGGAGTACCTGGCCCGGGCCATCCACTACATGAGCGACCGCCGCGAGGGGCCCTTCGTGGCCGTCAACTGCGGCGCCATCCCCGACACCCTGTTGGAGAGCGAGCTGTTCGGGCACGAGAAGGGGGCCTTCACATCCGCCAGCGCGGCCAAGAAGGGCCTCTGCGAGATGGCCGACGGCGGCACGTTGCTGCTGGATGAGGTGGGCGAGCTCAGCCCCACGGCGCAGGTGAAGCTCCTGCGCTTCCTGCAGGATCGGCAGGTCACGCGACTGGGGGGGATCAAGCCCATCGATGTGGACGTGCGCGTCCTGGCGGCCACCAATCGCGATCTGCTGACGGCCATCGGCGAGGAGCGCTTCCGCGAGGACCTCTACTACCGCGTGGCCGTTGTCCCTCTGACCCTGCCGCCCCTGCGCGAGCGCACCGGGGACATCCCCCTGTTTGCCCAGCATTTCCTCGAGAGCATGCGCAGGGAGACCGGTAGCGGCCCCAAGGAGTTCGAGACCGACGCCATGGAGCGGCTGCAGAGCCACGATTGGCCCGGCAACCTGCGGGAGCTGAACAACGTCGTACAGCGCTGCGCTCTTCTGGCCCATGGGTCCAAGGTGCGGGGGCAGCACGTACGCCTCAATACACGCCATGCCGATGCAGATCGATGCGGCCACGGCGCCGAGGATCTCCGGACGCTCGCGGAGATAGAGAAGGAGCACATCGGCCGAGCACTGGAGGCCACCTCAGGCAGCGCGCGCCAGGCCAGTGAGATTCTGGGGATCTCGTCCAAGGAGCTGCGCGCCAAGGCCGCCGAGTACGGTCTGCCCGCACCCGGCTAGGTCGGGCGGCGGACGGGCGCAGAATCTCGCATGCGGCGACCGGCGAAAGCCGGTCGCCGCATGCGTTCTGGGTGGGCGTCGGGGGCAGGTTGTGTCTCGCGCCGCGTCGATCGCCGTGGAGCCCACAGACCCGGGGGGTACCGCCCGTGCCCGGTGACGAAAGGGCACGGGTCGGATCGCTCCTTCCCGTGCCCTGTGCAGGCGTGCCGCCAGTTGAGCCGCTCGTGACGCGGGCCTAGAGGAACCGCGCCAGCACTTGGCCGCAGCCCATCCAGTTCTGGGACATCCGGTAGTCGACCACGGTCAGTCCGCAGTCGGCCAAGAGCCGCTTGAGGCTGCGCAGCGAGAAGAACTGTACGTGCTCGCTCTCGGCCCACATGGGGTCCTTGTCGCGGGCCAGGCGGGTCCAGGCCCCCTCGTGGTTGGGCGTGGACAGCCACAGCAGGCCGGAGGGCTTGAGCAGAGCCGCCATGCGCCGAACGACGGCCACGGGGTCCAGTACATGCTCGATGATGTCTCCGGCCGTGACGATGTCGAACTGACGGTCTGCGAAGTCGTAGGTGGCCACATCGCCCTGGATGAAGTCACAGCCCGCGCGCCGAGCGTACTCGGCGTACAGGGGCACCAGGTCCATGGCAACGGCGTTGTAACCGAAGTCCATGGCGACGGCACACATATAGCACTGGGCTGAGCCGATATCCAGCAGGTCGCCTCCGGGCATGAGCTCCCAGAAGCGATGGACGATGTCGGAGTACCTGCTCAGATGGAAGTAGTCCACCGCCAGCAGCGTGTCCGGCGGGGTGTCCTCATACAAGCGGCTCAGGGCCGCCTGAGTAGGCCTGGGGCTCACGAAGCCGTGACCGCAATCATCACAGCGCATCCAGCGACGCACGGGGGCCAGAGCCGGGTGGTATGTGGGCCAGGCCAGGCAGTTGATGACCTGCATGGGCTCACAGCCGGTGTGCCCGCAGATGGGGCACGAGGTGGGCTCTTCCTGATCGTAAGGGCCCCGGCAGACCAGGTCATGGTGCTTGGCGCCCTCCGGCGAGATGCGCGCGGCGAGCCCGGGGTTCTGACGTATCGCCTCGTTGTGGTACTCCCAGGCCTCGTCATACAGCCCTCGGGCGTTGGCGATGACGCCCAGACGGTAGAGCATCAGGCCGGGCTCGACGCCGGCCCGCAGGAGACGCTCGTAGTGCTCGCCGGCCTCCTCGTACTGCCCCTCGGCCGCGGCCGCTTCGGCCCGGCGGAACAGCTCATTGGCCACGACGCCCGTCATGGGCGTGTCGTCCACGTTGGTGGTTCGGGGTGCCGACTGTGCCATGGTGGCTCCTTTGCGTCCGGTACTTCGCGAGTCCGGCTGAGGCGGCGCAGTGACGGCGTGCGCCGCCTAGACCAGGGTGATGTCGATCTGCGGCCGGTGGATGAGCTCCTGTTTCGGCTCCCGGGCGGGCTTGACGGCCACCAGGTTCCCGGTCATCTCGACCACCACATTGCGCCCGTGCATGACCTCTTCGTAGATCTCCGCCGCCGACTTGCCGGCATACCGTTTCTCGCTGACCCGCAGGATGATCTTCTCTACCAGCCAATCTCCCCGGTAGCCGTAGTCGGCGCGCCAGTAGGTGGGCTGGGAGAAGTAGCTGAAAGACCCCAGATAGTACAGACGCACGTGAGTGGGGTCCTCGGCCGCGTCGTCGCTGGAGCCGTACGGGACGGTGATGTAGGCCCGCGCGTCGGGCTTGGCGATGCGGTGCAGCTCCTGCATCAGAGGCAGAGGGTTGTGCAGGTGCTCGAGCACGTGCACTCCCAGGAACTCCTCGATGCTGTCGTCCTCGAAGGGCAGGGGGGTCTCGGCGCAGGCGTCGAGGTCGGCGACAACGTCCACGCCTTCACCGGGGATGATATCGAGGTTGATCCAGCCCTGGAGAGTATTGCGCCCGCAGCCCAGATGCAGCCTGTCCATCGTCAAGACGGTCGGTGCCATGCCAAGTCCTCCTGTGTGCATCCACTGCGTGGGCCGGTGTGTCTCTCGCGTCTGTCGAGGCCCGCAAGAGAAGCCCGGGTTCGCCGGGGAGTGCCCTCCTGTGAGCGCCGGCGAGATCCTTCGCTGTCGCGCCCGCGGGACAGTCGCTCCGGATCACATCCTCACGGCGGCCCGGGCTTCCCGGTGGGGCCCTTACACCAGCGTCGTCACTTCGATCTCAGTCTGCAGACGGGTGACGTGGGCCAGGTTGTTGCGTACCTCGATGCTCCCGGGCTCCAGACGCAGCGCCTGCTCGAAACAGGTCTTGGCCCCCTGCAGAGACCCTGCCCGGTACATGCAGGTGCCCGTCTGCAGCCAGGCATGGGCGTTGTCCGGCTGGAAGCGCAGCCCCTGCCGGTAGACGCCCGCGGCGTCGGAGTATGCCTGGAGCCGGAACATCAGATCGGCGCAGTTGAAATAGGCCCGGGGATCGGCGGGGGTATGTTCGATGACCGTGACCAGACACCGCAGCGCCTTCTCCGGCTGCTGCTGCTTCTCGAAGGCATCGGCCCAGTACGTGAGCATCGTGGTGGTGAGGCCTCCCGCGGCCGCCATGTACTCGAAGGCGGGGACCATTCGCTCCGGCTCGCCCAGGACGCGACAGACCGTGGCCCATTCCAGCACTGTGGATGGATCGCGTCCTCCGCGATCCCAGTACGCCTGATAGGTCTCCACGGCTCTCGCCGTCCGTCCGACCTCGCGATGCAGACCGGCCGCCAGGGCCAGAGCCGTGAGGCCTTCCCGCTCCGCATGGAAGCAGCTCTCCAGATAGCCCAAAGCCTCATCGAGACGGCCCGTCTTGCGTAGCGCCACCCCCATCAGCAGTTGCGTCGCGGAGTCATCGGGCACCACCCGCAGCGCCCGCTCAAGCTCCGGGAGTGCCTCCTCGTAGCGCGCCATCTCCACGAGGATCATGCCCTTGAGCGCATAGCGCCGGAAGGAGACGATGCTGTGGTCGCCCTGGTCGTTCTCGTCCCAGCGGGCCGCGATACAGCGCTCGACGGCCTCCAGGGCCTCCTCCGGACGCTTGGCCGCCAGCAGCGCCGCCGCACGGTGGAACTCCGTCTGCAGGCCGCCGTAGCCCCGTCTGTCCGCCTCGTCACAGACCTCTAGAGCCTCCGCGGGCCTGCCGGTCTTCGTCAGCTCCTGAGCGAGCAGGTGGAAGTTGGGTGCGACGAATGTCATGTACCCGGAGGAGTTGTAGTCGGTGAAACGCGCGCTTTGACGACAGGCCTCCACGGCCTGCTCGGACATGCCCGCCATGGCGTAGGCGGCCGCCAGGTTGTACCACTGGAAGGCGTTCTGTGGCTCGTCTTCAACCTCACGCCGCAGCATGCGCAGGTTACGGGCCTGCTTGTCCTTGGTCTGCACCTGCTCGGGGCTGTACCCGTAGTGGTTCAGTCCCGGGCCGGGGAGGACCGACACGGAGAGCCCCAGTTCGCCCAGGGCCTCCAGCACCTGCTCGTGGATGCGATGACGGAAGCGGACCTCAGGGAGTCGCCGGAAGAGGCGGACGGGCTTGAAGAGGTAGACGTTGGCCCCGCGATCGCCGTCGAGGATGTTGCTGACCCGCAGACAGTGGCCGCCGAAGTGCGGCCGCACGAGGCCGGCCTGCAGCGTCTCGCACCCGCCTTCGGGGGCCACCTGCTCGTCGGCGTCGATCCACAGTACCCAGTCACCGGTGGCCAGGTCCAACGATGCATTGCGGGCCGCGGCGAAGTCATCGCACCAGGGGAAGTGCCCCACCTTAGCGCCGTAGCTCTCGGCGATGCGGACCGTGTCGTCGGTGGAGCCGGTGTCGACGACGACGATCTCGTCGGCCACTCCCTGCAGACTGGACAGGCAGCGGGGCAGGTTGTCCTGCTCGTCTCTGACGATGAGGCAGGCCGTCAGAGTGACCCCCACATCGCCTGGGTGCACACCGGTCTGAGCGGTGAGTGTCGACAGGAGTTCGGCGGCCTGGTGGTCGGGGACCCCGGTCTTGACCGAAAGCAGGCGGCGGCCATGGAGATGGTCGATCACGATCTGGCAAAGCCGGCGGTGCTGTCGGGCGCCTCGAGACCTTCCAAGAAGCGGAACGGCCTCGCTCTCGCGCAGTTGATGGCACAGGATCAGGCCGAGCTCGGCGTTGAG
>Ga0334884_1000701_pt1 | contig 58344 bp, 55 predicted proteins | sample GraSluR1_MG_7_FD_207215 | JGI IMG/M metagenome (GOLD analysis project Ga0334884, IMG submission 207215) | Sludge microbial communities from methane-producing bioreactor in Wageningen University, Netherlands - Granular Sludge_12_05 R1 | ecosystem: Engineered > Bioreactor > Anaerobic >... | reverse complement strand
ATAGAGAATATATGAATGTTAGGCAGTTGCGGCAGCATTATGCTCTGTAGAGGTTTTCTTTCGATCTCCACGCAGCGATAGTAAAGCATACATTTGATTCTCTCGATATTGCCGGTATTATCGTATCTTGACGGAAAGGAGAAGGCTATCTCTTCACCGGTCGAGGGACCTCCACACCAATCGGAGAAGGCGACGGAAATCCTCTGTGTAGTTCCATCTTCATAAACCAGAACTGCCTCTCCCGCGTAATTTCCATGATTCGCCGAACCGAGTATGCATATGCTCTTATAAGTCTGAGGCACGAATGTTATAGCCTGTCCGACAAGGCGCATATTGTCGTTGCCCTTTGTGTTCAGTATGAACCTGGTTTCGGGAAGCACCAGTTTTCCGTCGACAAGACTCTTCTCGATTTCGACTGCTGGATAAGAAGCTCCGAAGATACCCTGAGGATTATCGAAGTTTGAACTCTTTCTATCGTCGGCCGTGGCTATCCCATCGTTGTTGAAGAGAGAACTCAGATCCAGATGCACAAAGTCTCCATCTTCAATAAGATCTACTGCCAGGGTCGGAATCTGAATGACCCTTCTTTCAGCGGAGATGATCCTTCCCGGAAGACTTGAAAGACCCTTCTCGAAGCCTATCTCTCCTTTGAAATTCAAAACGACCGTCTCATCAATTTCGGGAATATAAAAAGCAACCAGTTCGGGTAGGAGTACTATCTGATCAATATCGAATCTTCCGCTTTCGACTCTTCCACCAACAGTAAGTGTTGCCTCCCGTCCGGTTCCAATGATCTTTCCAATCCTGGCTATAGCTCTACGAACCGGCTGAATCCTTCTTTCAGCTCTAGAATCGCCAAGCCTGAGCGTGAAAGAGATCTCGCCGGTCTGAACTTCGCCCGCGGCAATGAACACGGAGTAAGGAACGGGTGGAAGTGACAGGCCTTCTCTGAGACTGAAGACTCCCTTCACACTAAGCGCAGCGTTTGCAGATATACCCACTCCCTGGAACACGTCAACTTCCGACAGGCCCGCTCTCATGGTTTCGGCTTCGATGACTTTTGCTGGAGTAAGCGACTCGATAGAACCAGAGAAGTACTTTTCGTATTCTTCCGGAAGCCTTGCGATTCTTTCCAGCGAAAGCAACATCGAGATCGTAGATTCCGCTCCGGCGTTCCTGTTTATGTGAGAGAATTCCATTCCATCGTAACCCTCACCGTTTGGTCCTATCATGGCCTGGCCGAGTGAGTTTAACCCTTCAAACCAGCTCCCCAAAAGTGCCGTTATTACTGCAACTTCATGAGAACCGGTAAGCTCGAAGAGAGTAAAACCCGAACCAATAGCAGCTTCGGCGGCGTAGGCGATCTGCGGAAAGACTTGCAGAAAGCTCGACATAGAGTAAATAGGACCGGCAGACAGGAGGAGCATGGAGCTCAGTTTGAAGGCATCGGTCGAGAGAGCCAGTAATTCGTCATCCTCCAGAACTGCCGAGGCAAGAGCCATCGCTTCGAGTTGTCTGGAACCCCAGCCATGCCAGAGCGGGGTCGCCTCTCCCGGTGCGTTTTCGTCTACAAAACCGTGGAAGATCGAGTCGCTGTCCTTTATCAGTTTAGCTTTTAGAGCACTCGCACAACGCTCAATAAAGCCTTTTACCTGTATATCGTTGCCAATGTAGTAAAGCTCTATCGCTCCAAGCAACGCTACTGATGAGATATCGGTATAGCCTTGTATTAGACCGTTTCTCTCGAAGTTTAGCAGCGTTCTAAAGGTCCTCCAGGCGGCCTTTGCAAGCTCCATCGAATAAGAAGAGTCTATCTCGCTCAGAACTCTCGATCCCACCGACAGAGCCCATAGCCCTCTTGCGGCCCACCAGTTTCCACCTTTGCGCGAAGTAGGACCGTTGCGATTTATGCTTCCATCGGAAAAGACGAAGTTGTAGAAATCACCGTCATTATCCTGCATCTCGAGCAGAAAGTCGAGTGCTTCGCGGGCCCTGATGTAGTATAGTTCACTCTTTGAGGTTTCGAAAAGCCTTAGATAAAGCAGGGCTGCTCTTGCAACGTCGTCTACGCAAGTTACACCCTCACCCGGTGCTTCTATGTGTCTGTAAGATCCATCGGGTCTTCTATCTGCATATATCCAGTATCCTATTTTCGTCTTTCCTTCAATATTGAATTCGTCCCTCAAGAATTCCAGGTGACTCAGATTAAGCCCAACATCTATACCGAAGATAAGTACGGGAAGTATTATCAAAGCAAGGATCATCGATTTCTTCATCGTAATCGGCCTCCTTTCAACAGATAAGGGCGAGCAAGTGCGCCCGCCCTTTATGTTAGCATTCACGAACAGGTCTTACTACTCGCCGACTCTCACTGACTGGATTTCGGCTTTCTTTAGTTCCACAAACTCTATTGAATCGGTGATGCTATCGGCCGAATAGACTGAATAGACTCTGTTGAAACCAACGACATCTCCTGCGATGAAGTGGGCGACATAGTCCTCCCACTTTGAAGAGATAGCACCTTTAGTACTCGCGAAGGCGTCTATCTCTCCGGGCATCCATTCAAAGTATCCGTCGCGGAATTCCCTGCTCTCGTAGACCCAGGTCAGTCCTCCCATCCAGTCCTGGTAGTTGGCAGTTATCATCGGAACTACCGGATTGATCTCGGCGACACCTGTCTTCAGCGAAGGAGAGTAGTTAGATCTCCAGCTTTCCTGGGAAGCGAAGATATAGGTCGCACCCCACCATAGAGGTCTCATGGAATCCACCGCCGGGAATACAATGTAAGGTCTGTTGCCGGCGTACATGATCGCGTTTCTCTCTAGCCAGTATTCCAGAGGGGTTATGTTTAGCTGATCGGCCCATAGAAGTCTCCTGAACACTGGAAGGGTATGTACCGTGTCTTCGGCTATATCTGTAAGTGGCCTGGTAGCCATAATCTGAAGTTTCATCAGATCGGTGTATGTACCGAATTCAAAGATGTTATGTGTAACTATGTCCCCGTTGTTGAAGATAGTGGTTATTATCTTCTGTTTCAGACCGAGGAATGGTTTTCCTTCCAGTGTACTGACGACGGTCACGCCAACCGGTCCGGCCGGAAGCACGGCGACTTCTATTACCGGGAAATCTCCGGATGTCTTCTCTTCGTGTCTTCCATACTCGCCATCGACATAGTAAGTCGATCCTACCCAGCCGGCGATCCTTACAATACCGATCTCATCGATTATCGTTCCTTCGACATCTCCAAAACCCGTTACCCTTACGAGACCTTTGGCATTTACGGTTGCCTTCAGCCCTCCGACTTCAACAAGCCAGTTTCCATCTTCTGGAACGACTTTTCCAGTCGAACCGTAATCTGGAGCTTCAATATCAAAATCATCACTCACCAGTATCTCGGCGGGCCCTGTAATGAGAAATGAAAAGACATCTCCGGATGAGAGTCTTCCGCTAAGATCGGCATCGTCGATCTGGTAAGGGACTTCCACACCGTCCTGAATTACCCTGAGCGAATCCCAGTTCGCGTCGAAGTCTACCCCAACAAGATCGAGAAGACTACTCATAGACAGAGAAACCGCAACGGGTCCTCCGGTAAAAGAACTTACAGAAACCGGTACCCTTACTGTCTCAGCGATCAAAAACACCGAAACGACTATAAAGAAGAGAACAAAGAACTTCTTCATGCAAACACCTCCCTGTGATCGTATGAAAACGCTTACATATCACTGTGATTATAGAATCAATCTCTTAAGATGTTCTAAGACTGTTATGAGATCTCATGAGTTATCTAGAGCAACTATGACCGTTGAAATAGAAGAATCTAGCTTTTTTGTATAATATAACGGCTTAACTATATGATAGACCGATATTTAGATTTATTTTGATATATAGAGAGCCTAATGTATGAAAAAAGCTGTTTAGAGTCTCTGATCATCTTTATTTCGTAAAGATCGATCTAGATTCGATATGAATATCTAAGTCTCAAGAGGTTATAGTAGTTTTGAAGGTGTAAGCGTTTACATATGGAGTGTGTCTTTATGGCTGCTAAACTATCAGATGTCGCAAAACTGGCGGGAGTATCTACTGCAACTGTATCAAGGGTCCTGAACAACAGCGGTTATGTCTCCAGAAGCAATAGAGAGAAAGTGCTTAGCGCTATTGATGAACTGGATTATAGACCTTCCAGAGTGGCGAGTTTTCTAGCCAGCGGGAAGCTTGTCTTCAATATAGGTGTACTCTCGGGAAAGCGTGTATTCAAAATACTTCAAGACGGTTCCGATCAGTTCTATACAGTAGTTTATGAAGGGATTAAAGAGTTCTGCCGGGCCAACAGTATGAAGGTCTGCCTCTTTCCCGTCAGCGATTTTCCTGAAAACCTGGACGGTTATCTACTGGTCGGGGGAGAGACAAACGAATCAGACGTCAGAGAGACGAGGAAGACCGGAAAGCCGATCGTGCTTGTCGATCAGTATCTTGCCGGTGTGAAAGTTGATTGCGTAGTTTCCGACGGCTACGACGGGGCAGTCTATGGCATCAAGCAGTTGCTGTCCAGAGGCCTTAAGCGGATAGTGAATATCCACGGCCCACTCTCACACTTTGGATTTAAGGACAGATATGACGGTTATGTGTCTGCTATGGAAGCGGCGGGCTTTCTGCCGAGGGCTTACGAGTTCGACGAAGAAAAGGATAATATGAGTGCCATAATCGATTTGCTGCTTTCCAGATATGGGCTTCCAGACGCGATTTTTGGCTGCAACGACACGGCGGCAATAAGAGCGATGGAGGAATTGCAGGCCCGGGGTGTCACAATCCCCGATGAAGTATCTATAATCGGCTTCGACGATATAGTCAATTCCGCGGCGACGTCTCCCGCACTCACCACTTTCAAGATCTTCAAACGTGAAATGGGGGTCGTCGCGGCCAGAAGATTGCTGAACCTTTTGATGCACAGTGAACCTCATCCAGTCAAGATATCACTTTTCACAGAGTTCGTGAGGAGAGAAAGCTCTCTTACTTAAAGGAGGTAATAGCCTTGAAGAAGTTAATTCTCTTACTGGCAATGATCTTTGTATCGATCTCCATTATTGGAATCGAACTGGTATTCTGGACCGCTCCAAATCCTCTGCAGGAGAGGTTCTGGAAAGAGACAGTGGCCGAGTGGAACGCGAACAATGCCGATATCCAGATCAAATGGTCGACTATACCGGCAGCGGGCAGCTCCGAGGAGGCTATATTGACGTCCATTGCTTCTGGCAGGATGCCGGATATTTGCACCAACATCTTTTCGGGTTTTGCTGCTCAGCTCATAGAAGCGGATATACTCGTGCCCCTCGATTCCTTTCCCGACTTCTGGGAGCTGATAGATGCTCGAAAGATGAGACCGATAATCGAAAAGTGGAAATTCGGGAGAAACTATTACGTTCTGCCTATATACTCAAATCCGATCATGATGTGGTGGAGAATGGATATCCTTGAAAGCCTCGGTTATACCGTTCCGCCCAGAACCTACTCGGAAATCTACGAAGTCAGCCAGAAATACTCGATCATAAACGAAAGATTCGGCACACTTGTAGTTATGGGCAGAAACTGGTGGGACAGATGGTTTGATTTCATCACGTACTATTATGCGGCAAGCGGTGGAGCACCTTATCTAGATATCGAAAAGGCGAGGGCTCTGTTCAACAACGATTCCGGTAAGGAAGTGGCAACCTTTGTGAACGAGATGTTCCGTAATAATTGGACGGCCGTGGATCTAGGCTCCAATCCCTTCTATACAGGGGTCGTTCTAGGAGGAATTTTCGGACCCTGGGAGATAAATCAGGCTAGGAGTCTCTTCCCGGACGTCTTCAAAAACATAGTCATAACACCGCCTCCCGTTCCGGATAGTTACCCTGAAGACGACCCGATCTACACATTCGCCGACACCAAAGGACTTGTAATGTTCGCAACCACAAAACACAGAGAGGCCGCCTGGAAGTTCATAAAGTGGGTCTATTCCGATATCGAAAAAGACAGAAGATGGATGGAAATGACCAACCTCCCACCGGCGAGAGAAGACCTACTTACAAATTCGATATTCAAGGAATACATGGACGAAAATCCCTATTTTGCCGCTTATGCAAGCCATGTCGCCTATGCTGTACCACCGGCTCTGACAACGAAAACAGTTGAAGTTCAGGACATCCTGACCACATTCTTGATTGAAACGATAATGTATGGAAAGAAAGATCCCCTGGCTGCACTGAGCGACTCTTCGACCAGGGTAAGAAAGGAACTGTTCTGATCGATCCGATAAAGATGATAGAGAGCCTGTAGGTGATGCAAAGTGAAGAGAAGACTGAAGACATTGGAAGCACTGAAGGGGTGGTCTCTTTCCGGAGGCTATCTACTCTATACGGCGATCTTCTGGGGCTACCCGTTTGTCTGGCTAATAGTGCTGGCCATGTCAAAGTGGAATTTTCTGACCCCCCGGCGTTTCATATGGTTCGATAACTTCATAAAACTCTTTCAGGACGAGCTCTTCTGGAGGGTGTTTATAAACACCTTCAATTTCATGCTGTACTTCATTCCAATGGTCATCGGTCTCTCTTTGCTCTTCGCGCTGGGACTGAAAAGAGTGAAGCTATTCAGAACATTCTTTATACTCGCATTCCTTGTAGCGAATGTTTCGTCAGGGGTGGCTTATTCAATAATCTTCCAGAAACTATTCGCCATAAACGGACCGCTGAATGACCTTACAAGAGCCATCTTCGGGGTTACGATACCCTGGTTCAGCAGTCCCCAGCTCGCGACGCTTTCGATAGCGATGATGGTAACCTGGAAGTTCATCGGTTACTACGGCCTGATAATCTTCTCCGGGCTTCAGGCTATACCCGACACACTTTACGAGGCTGCGGAAATCGATGGAGCCGGCAGATGGACGAAGTTTTTCAGAATTACTGTTCCTCTGCTCAACCCGTCAATAGTAATGGTCCTGGTGCTCTCTTTAACCCTAACTTTCGGAATATTTACCGAACCGTTTCTGATAACTGGCGGCGGACCTATGAGAACAACTTACACATTTCAGATGCTAATATACACAACGGCCTTCCAGAAGATCAATCCCGGGTACGCCTCTTCGCTGGCTATAGTCGTCGCACTTCTAAGCTTCGGCTGCGTGATTCTCACAAGAAAGCTTGTCGAGAGAGAGGTGGAGCTGGCATGAGGAAATTCTGGACCGTAACACTTTATGTGGTACTCTTCATAGCTTCAGTCCTCTGGATATATCCATATATCTGGATGGTCGTGGCCTCCTTCAAACCCGCGAATGAAATATATGGGCAGTTTCTGCCAAGCCGCTTTACTCTTGAACATTACAGATTCATACTTGAGGCGGCCGATCAGATGGATCGCTCATTCATGCTGGCTCTGGGTAACTCGATCTTCATCTCCGTTATCGTTACAGCAGGTGTTCTGGTAACCTCCGCGCTTGTTGGCTTTTCGCTGTCAAGACTGGCTTTCAAAGGAAGGAACCTGATCTTCAACTTCATAATCTTTCAGATGATCTTCCCGGGTTTCATGTTTATCGTTCCGCTGTACGTTCTGATAAGAAACCTGGGACTCATCGATACTAGAACGGCGGTCATACTTCCCTCTCTTGTCTCGGCATGGGGAGTCTTCATGTTTACTCAGTCGTTCCGCGCTGTACCGAACGAATATCTAGAGGCTGCAAAGATGGACGGAGCCAACGACATCTGGATTATTCGCAAAGTGCTTGTTCCACTCACCAGTTCTACGGCTTCGATTGTCGGACTGTTCACATTCATCGGTATATGGGATAATTTCATGTGGCCGTTGATAGTTGTCAGAGACTACACGAAGATGCCGCTCTCAGTCCTGCTCGCAAGTTTCAATATGCAGTACGGTAGTTATCTCGGTCCGGTGCTTGCAGGATCGGTGTTGCAGACAATGCCGATGGTCGTGATTTTTCTGATACTCAGAAAGTACTTTCTTCAGGGAATATCGATGTCATTGAAATAAAGGAGGTCATAGATGTGATTAAACTTGAACGACACCCGCTGAATCCGCTTCTCTCTCCGATTTCCAGTCATCACTGGGAATCGAAGTTCGTCTTTAACTGCGCAGTCATAAAGCGCGATGGAGTATTTCACATGCTTTATAGGGCTCAGGGCGAAGACATGGTTTCGAGAATGGGGTATGCTCTTTCAACCGATGGAATTCACTTCAACAGACTCGAGAAGCCGGTCTTCACCCCTGACAGTCAGTGGGAGCTTTACGGCGTAGAGGACCCAAGACTCACTGAGCTCTACGGAAGAATCTACGTTCAATATACGGCATATTCTCCGCGCGGGGTGAGAATCTCCATGGCCTCTACGGAGAATTTCCTGACCTGGATGAGACACGGCGTGATAATTCCAGATATCGACAACAAAGACGCCGCACTCTTTCCGGAAAGAATCGGAGAGAGTTACGTTATGTTTCACAGAATAGAACCGGATATGTATCTGGCCTTCTCCAGAGATCTAGAAAAATGGGGTGACTTCGTCTCTATCGCGGGTCCGAGAAAGAATAGCTGGGACAACCTTAAGATAGGCGTGGGAGCGCCACCTATAAGGACAGAGTACGGATGGCTAGTTCTGTATCACGGTGTTGAAGACACTCCAAGGCCGACCTATAGACTGGGTTTCATGCTTTTGGATCTCGAGAACCCATGTCACGTGCTCAAGAGAAGCGACGAACCGATACTGGAACCTCAGGAAGAGTGGGAGATCTTCGGCGGTGTTCCGAATGTCGTCTTTTCTGACGCAATGGTCGAGCATGAAGAGAGGTATTTCGTGTACTATGGAGCCGCCGATAATCATATAGCCCTTGCCACCATAGAAAAGGAGAAAGTGCTTGATTGGTTAAGGAGTTGATGTTTTGAAGAACTTAATGACTTTTGTGCTGATTCTTTCCTGCTCTCTGGCTTTAGCCATTTCAGTCAAGATAGACGACCTTTACAGACTGGAGAGATACTCGGAGCTTCCGTTGTTGATGCCCCGCGGAATCGGTTGGGAAAGCAAAGCCGTCTTCAATCCAACCGCGATAAGCGTGAACTCAATCGTGTATCTTTTTTACAGATCCGAAGACTGGACCGGAGTAAACAGGTGGAACGGCACATCGCGCATCGGACTGGCAACTTCAACTGACGGGTTCACTTTCACAAGGGAAGATAGGCCAATAATCGAACCGACAGAGTCCTACGAAACCCCCGGCGGGTGTGAGGATCCAAGAATCGTAAGAATCGACGATCTCTATATAATGACCTACACGGGATATGACGGAGGAAGAGCGCGACTTTGTATAGCCACCTCTGAAGACCTAATAGACTGGCATAAGCTGGGACCGGTTTTCAGGGACGATACCTGGTCGAAGTCCGGAGCGATAGTCCCGGCGAAGATAGACGGCAGTTACTACATGTACTTCGGGGATTCCTCTATAAAATTGGCATATTCAAAGGATCTGAAGAACTGGACAGTCTTCCCAAGACCTGTTATCGAACCGAGACCTGACAGGTTTGATAGCAGACTCGTAGAGCCCGGTCCCACGCCACTCATAACCGACGAGGGGATACTTCTAATCTACAACAGCGCGGACTTCTCAACCATCTACAGACCGGGAGCGGCGCTCTTCGATCTAAAGAACCCGAGAAGTCTTCTCAAGAGAACGGAGAAACCTCTCATGGAACCGGAGCTATCCTGGGAAAAAACCGGTCAGGTACCAAACGTTATCTTTATCGAGGGAGCAGTAATCCACGAAGAAAAGCTCATACTCTATTACGGAGCTGCCGATACGTATATAGGAGCGTTCGTGTTGAATCTCAAAGAAGATCTCTAGAAGAACCCGATTGATATTGACCGCCAGATTGCACGGAAGTGTTGCAGTGCTTTTTTCTCTTTCTATCCTTTCTCCAGGCACTACTCTCTTCCGGCCGTTCAACCCTCGCGTACACCTTCGATTTTCTCAATATGATAAACTGCTAAGTAGATAAGATAATTGCTTTGAGGGGTGCGGATATGTCTTCGATAAAAGCGTTCGGTGAAGAGGTTACAAAGAATATCGCAAGGGTTATTGTTGGAAAGGAAGAGGTTACACAGAAAATTCTCGCTTCAGTACTCAGCGGAGGACATGTTCTGATAAACGACGTTCCCGGAGTCGGCAAGACGATGTTCGCCAGAAGTCTCGCGATTTCTCTGGGTCTTACTTTCAGACGTTTGCAGTGTACTCCCGATCTCCTTCCAAGCGACGTAACCGGTCTGAATATACTCGACATGAAGACACAGGACTTCATATTCAAGAAGGGACCGGTCTTCACTCAGGTTTTGCTTGTTGACGAGATAAACAGAACTACACCCAGAACTCAATCGGCATTGCTTGAAGCTATGGGTGAGAGACAGGTTACAATCGACGGCTCTACTTACCTGATGGAAAGCCCCTTCTTTGTCATAGCTACTCAGAATCCCGTGGAATTCGAAGGAACCTTCCCGTTACCCGAGGCACAGCTCGACAGGTTTGATATCTCTTTGCGTATGGGTTATCCCGATGAAGCTCACGAGATTTCGGTTCTCGAAAACCTCTCTTTTGAGCACCCCGTAGATTCTCTGGAGTCCGTTACGAATATCGATCGGCTTAGCCTTATTATTGAAGAGATCAAACATATCAAACTGGAAGGCTCTATACTGAAATATATAGTTTCGATTGTTTCCAGTACGAGAACTAGCAGAGAACTGGCTCTTGGTTCAAGCCCAAGAGGTTCAATAGCGATCATGAGAACAGTGAAGGCTCTGGCCGGCCTTAGAGGCAGAGATTACGTTATTCCCGATGATGTGAAAGAGCTGGCTCCGGACATTCTCTCTCATAGAATCGTCCTGAAACCGGAGGCACGTCTCATGAGACTCTCTGCAAGAAGCGTTGTAGAGACTATACTCGATAATACTCCAGTTCCCATGGAACGTAAACGTGCAAATTGAAGCCCTGACTTCTCGCAAAAGGCCACTACTATTGCTCTCTTCAGTAGGACTTATCTGGAGCCTTCTCTCACTCGATTCTTTCTCTCTTATCTTTCTCTCTCTGTTATCGGTCAGCTGGCTGTATTACTTACTAACGGGTATAGCACTCAAGAGAATGGACATTCTTCGTTCTATAAGCAGAACGAGACTGTTCACCGGCGAAAGTATCTCTATAAGATACACTCTCACCGGCAGATACCCGATAGCGATTCATGCCGAGGCGTTACCGACAGTAAGAATGAAGATCGGTTTTGTGAGCACTAAGTCTCAGAGAGTCATCGTGAAGCAAAATACCCTGACCGTGATTGAATGGATAATAAGCTTTAGAAGTAGGGGAGAAAAAGATATCTCTTCGCTGTTGATCTCAGTTAAGGATCCCCTCGGTCTTTTCTCATATGCTGTTCGTTACTATCTTTCGGAGAAAGTTTTGGTCCTTCCGACCGTTATGGAGTTCGAAACGCTTCCGTTAAGGTTGAGAGAGCTGAGTCCCGGAAAAAGAAGCGATTTCAAATTGATGGAAGATCTCACAGATTTTAGAGGAATCAGGGAGTACCATGGAGAGCCTCTCAATAGAATTCACTGGAAGACTTCGGCAAAAATGGGAGCTCTCTATTCAAGAGAGTTTGGATACACCGCGGTCTCCAGAACGCGCCTCTATCTACACTTGAATCTGACAGGCGAGGTTTTTGCGCGTGATGTATGGGAGAAGATAAGGCTATCGTATGAAGAGTTGTCCGTTAGAATTGCGGCCTCTTTCATACGTAACGTCTATCTTAGCCACGGCAGGATATCTCTTGTAACAGTGGGCGAAGACGTGAAACGCATCGACGGTACCGGAAGAGACTGGATAGACTTCTTTGAAATACTGTCTACAGTAGGTGGTAGAGATGAGGGAGAAGAGTTGTATAAAGTTCTTGAGCAAGACTTGAGCAGCTTCGATCCTTCAACCACGGTAGTAATTCTGTCACTCTATCTTGGAGAAGAGATACTTCCTTATCTGGTCCGGGCAAGAAGCAGAGCCTGTCAGGTTGTCGTGATTCTTCTGCCTTTCGGTATCAGAGAGCCTGGAAGGCTTCCCGGGAGATCATATCAGATGCTGCCAAGAGCAATAGAAAACCTGAAAAAGCGAGCTCTGTTGCTTGAAGAAGAAAGGATAGTTGTGAGAATAGTAGAAGATAATCAATCACTCCACGAGGTGCTGGATGAGATTCAGGCTAGATAGGAACACGCTATTGCGCTCAGTAATAGTGGCCGGTGTAACTCTTTACGTTCTGTATCTGGCAGATAGAAGCCTATTAATGATCCCAGCAGCTATAATCATGGGACTTGTCTTTCTTATGGGAAACACGAGTTCCGGTTGTAGCATTTACTTTGTCCTGCCAATAATGTCTTTTGCGACAATCATAGTTCTGGTGGGAATAATGAGGGTTGAGGCGCAGATAGCCTTTGTTTCAATAGGAGCGATTATCGGAATAGTCTTGCTGATGGACAGAAACAAATACTTTGCGCTTTGCGGATTAGTCGCGGTAGGTTTCTCCTTCTCTCTGGGAAGCAGTTCCATTCGAATAGCTCCTTCGATCTTCTTGCTAATAATCGCTTTCAGGCTTCTTCTGACTCCCGAGCTGTCGAGATTGTTTGTCTCTCTCTCTGTCTTGATGGCCGCCGTGACGTTTCTGCTTTCAGCTGATATCGATACGGGCTTACTCACGGTACTCGCTGCACGCTCCGTCCAGGATAGAAGCGCAGGAATATCTAGAGAGGCGGAAGATATTGTAACAGACTCCGATAATGGCCCTCTTCTCACCGTGGAGGACACCGTATCGGAAAGCGCACAAAGGAATAGAAGTGTAAATGGACCGATTGCCGATTTCCCGGAAGAGAACTTTCTCGATTCGCTATTCATATCGGTACTATATGTTCTGACACTAGTTCTGGTCGTATCTGTGGCCTCGAAAATGCTCAAGTTCACAAAGGGACTATCAAAGCTGATCGTACCCATTGCGATAGTAGTATCGATAATCATCTTTTCTATCTCGGGTTTTCTGTATCTCAGAAGCCTTCCACTGGCGGACAACCTGGAGTTCGGTGCCGAAGGTCAGGAAGGGTCCCCTATGAGCTTCTTTTCACCACAGAACGATACGGACAGTCAAGCACAAACAGGTCTCGCTTTACCCGCTCAGGAAAATGAAGGGAAGAATCGACTTCTCCAGATTTTCCGCTGGGCGACATTTGCAGCTATCGGACTGCTCTCAGTTGTCCTATTCTCGCTAATTTACTTCATAGCGACGCGAAGTGGTGACGGGGCTTCCGTAAAGGAAGAAATGGATATCGAACCGGATAACACAGATATTAAAGGAACTTCTATCCCGGCGTTCTTCGGCGACAGTGCGTCTATAATCGAAAGCTATGAATGGCTTAGAAGAAGCCGCTACAGGGACCTTGCCCAGTTGACACCTTACGAGTTGCCACAGGTTGTGCCTGAAGAAGACAGAGAAGCTCTCAAGACTCTGACAGACATCTATGTTCCCATCAAGTACGGCTTCTCAGAAACGAGTCAGGCAAATATCAAGGTTTTCAAGCGTTGCCTTGAAGATGTGTGCTCCAGGACAAAGACTTCATGATGAGAAGAAGAAACCTTTTCGGTCCAAAAGGCTTTCCCAAAAAGCATTTCGAGCCAATGATAGAGCCCGAAAAAAATATGTGAATTCACTGTTTGGGGTATTGCACTTTATTGGATTTCATGTGTTATAATGAATCTGTCCAGATGGACACTATCGCTTTGCAAGTGGTGCAAGGTAGTTTTAAGGAGGAACATTTAAGCATGACAGGAACTGTAAAATGGTTCAACGGAACAAAAGGTTACGGCTTCATTACTAAGGACGACGGTGGGGATGTTTTCGTTCACTTTTCAGCGATTGAAATGGATGGTTTCAAGACCCTTGATGAAGGTCAGAGAGTTCAGTTCGATGTGGAAGACGGCCCAAAGGGTCCACAGGCAGCAAAAGTTAGATCTGTGAAGTAATCGAGTCTGCATATAGGTAACCTGATCGCCCGCTCTAAGCGGGCGATTTTTGCTTTATCTGAACTCCAGAGTTAAATCCGATAGCGAATCGGCTAAGGAGTTGATGGAATGTATCTCTCTTTGAACGGCGTCTTGATAAGCGATGAGATCCCTCTAGTCTGTCCATACACCTCTGGATTCCTTTATGGTTACGGGCTATTCGAGACTCTGAAAGTCACAGATAAAGAGATCGAGTTTTTTGAAGAACACTTACGGCGAATGGCTCTTGGATGTGAAATGCTGGACATGTCTCTTGAGTATAAAACCGATGCAATAGAGCGATACGCCAGAGATCTGCTCGGAGCAAACCGACTATCGGTCGGCTCTCTCAAAATCCTCTATGCCAGGAATCGCGATCGCGATGACTTGATAATAATGACAGGTGAAAAGGCTTACTATGAGCAAGATTACGTGAGAGGCTTTAAACTCTGCATTTCCGCGACCAGGAGAAATGCTAGCTCAAAACTGACATACATTAAGTCAAATAACTATATGGAGAACATTCTGGCAAAAAGAGAGGCTCAAAAAAAGGGATACGATGAAGCGCTTTTTCTGAACACCGACAATTTCGTTAGCGAAGGCTCCTATACTAATATCTTCTTCGTGAGAAGCGGAATCATATACACTCCCGCAGTTAGCTGCGGTCTTCTACCGGGAATAATCAGAGAAAAGGTCATAGAACTCGCGAAGACTCTCTCGATCAGACTTGAGACTGGAGAATACTCAAGAGAAGATTTACTGCTGGCCGATGAGGTCTTCCTGTCCAATTCTCTTATGGGCATCATGCCCGTATCAAGAATTGGAGACACCCGATTCGATCTAGGAAAGTCGCCAACGACCACGTCGCTTCGCGAAGCCTTTGCCAATCTGCAAAGATGAGGAACCGATTATATGCAATTGAGGCCTATAACTGTATAAAAAGCTGGCACCGCTCCTTGCGCTAATGTGCTAACATACTTATAAGAGGTATTTTTCGGGAGGAGTGTATGGACAGCAAAGTTCTAGATGTAATTGACGGGCCTACTTTCTTTGAAGCTTTCTTCTCCGGAGCCAGAGCGGTTCTACAGGAACAGGGCTATCTAAATAAGATAAACGTCTTTCCGGTTCCTGACGGCGATACTGGCACGAATCTCGCTTCGACAATGAGATCGATAATGGAACTCACAGCCGTTTCTCAGTCTGTAGGCAAAACATCGAGATCGATCGCTGATGCAGCTTTAATGGGAGCAAGAGGTAATTCTGGTATTATTTTCGCCCAGTACATACACGGACTTAGCAACGCAATAGGAAACAAGGAGAGTCTAGATAGCGAGAGTTTCGTCAGAGCTGTCAACGAAGCGGTTACATACGCTTATGAAGCGATGTCTAAACCGGTTGAGGGAACTATGCTAACGGTAATACGCGACTGGGCAGAAGCGCTGAATTCTCTTGGTGGGTCTCAAAGATCGCTTCTTGAGATGATAACCCAGTCTAACGAAATCGCTAAGAAGTCGCTCGAAGAGACGCCAGAAAAACTTCCCGTTTTGAAGAAAGCCGGAGTCGTTGATGCTGGAGCAAAGGGCTTTGTTGCCTTCATTGAGGGTATCAAGACCTTCCTGAGCAGCAAAACAACAAATATGGAAGATGAGGTGATCAAAGATATGGATCTTCATAGTCAGGTACATATCGATGAGACGAATATACCTTTCAGATACTGCACCGAGGCTGTCATTGAAGGTACGGAAATCGAACATGGCAAGATCAAGAGGGAGATAGAATCCTTTGGTGATTCGCTTATCGTAGCCGGTTCAGACACCAAAACACGAATCCATATTCATACGAACGAGCCTGCCGATCTCGTTGACAGACTCAGAAAATATGGAAGCGTAGTTCAGCAGAAGGTCGATGATATGGAGATGCAGTACAGGGTAAGCCAGAAGCGAAAGTATAGCATAGCTCTGGTAACTGATTCGGTTTGTGATATCCCCAAAGAGATCGTTGATTATTATCAGATTCATATGGTTCCCCTATACCTTAACTTCGGAGACAATCAATATCTCGACAAAGTGACCATAAAACCAGAGCAGTTCTATTCGATGCTCGATTCAGCCGAAGATTACCCCGTCTCCGCACAGCCTAGTATGAACTCTTTTCAGAATCTCTATCAGTTTCTGGGAAGTCACTACGATTCGATTATCGCGATACATGTCTCTGACAAGCTTAGCGGAACATGGAATGCGAGTCTAAAGGCATCGGAAAAACTTACAGACAAGAAGATAAGCGTAATTAACTCGAAGCACGTTTCGGGATCCTTTGGCCTGTTGGTTCTTAAAGCCGCAAAACTCATAGAAGATGGAAAAAGCCATGAAGAGGTAGTTGACACGATAGAATCCCTCTCCGGTAATTCTAGGATCTTTGTGAGTGTTAACACTCTCAAGTATATGGTCAAAGGCGGACGTGTTAGTCCTATGAAGGGCGTGGTTGCAAGAGTACTGAATCTTAAGCCGATAGTCTCTCTCGATGAAGCGGGTAACTCGAAGCTCTACGGAAAGGCCTTCAGCAGGCTCGGCAACATGAAGAAAATACTTACCTTTATTGAAGAGCTAAACAAGAAGTGTAAAGTCCAGAGTTACAACATAGCCCATGCCCACGCCCAGAAGTTTGCAAAAGCTTTTGAAGAAAGCCTGAAAAAACTTCTGGGTAGGGAGCCCGAGTATATAATGGAGGTCTCTCCGGTTGTCGGTATAAGCGCCGGAGTAGGAGCCGTAAGCGTCTCCGTACTCTGTGAAAGAGATACCTGGTCGGAAGGAATTAACGTACGTTAAGGAGCAGAGATTGATGTTTGAAGTGATTTTGTACAATTCTCTGGCAGTTTTGATTTACATGAGCGGATTCTTCGTGCTCGCCGCTCTAAAGAAAGACAACTCGATCGTAGACATCGCCTGGGGAACCGGTTTTGTGTTGATCGCCTACCTCACTCTCTTTGTCTTTGGTGAGTATAACCTCAGGCAGCTGCTGACGACAGCCGTTGTTACTCTATGGGGATTCAGGCTATCCAGTCACATTTTTAGAAGGAATAGAGGACGCGGTGAAGACTTTCGTTATGCAGAGATGAGAAAGAAGTGGGGACAGTATGTTCTAATCAGATCTTATATCCAGATCTATTTACTTCAAGGATTATTCATGCTTGTGGTGGCTCAATCGATCATGGCGATAAACAGTTCCGCCGGTAACGGTTTCGGGTGGCTAGATTCTCTCGGCCTTGCGGTATGGCTTACAGGATTCGTCTTTGAAGCTACTGCCGATAGGCAACTGAGGAACTTTGTCAAAACAAAGAGACCGGGAGAGATTATGAAATCCGGTCTCTGGAGATACTCAAGGCATCCCAACTACTTCGGGGAAGCCGTACAGTGGTGGGGAATCTTTCTTCTTGCGCTCTCTGTGGAAGGTGGAGCCTGGACAGTAATCAGCCCGTTATTCATAACATTTCTCTTGCGGTTCGTATCGGGAGTACCTTACCTGGAGAGAAAGTACCGAGAGTATCCTGATTTCAGAGAGTACATGAAGGAGACAAATGCCTTTATACCGTGGTTACCCAGAAAGAGATAAAGAAGTAGTGATTACATGGAGATAATATACTCTTCGATTTTCGCCTATCTTGTCGGATCAATCCCCACCGCTTATCTCATAGGCAGAGTGTTTTTCGGTTTCGATATTCGTAAGAAGGGAACTGGAAACATGGGTGCCTCAAATATGGTATCCGTTAAGGGCTGGAAAATCGGCATATTGACGGGCGCAATTGACTTTATGAAGGGTATGGGAACGATTCTCATACTTAAGGGCGTTATGCCTCACTGGAATTACCAGATACTGTTTATGGCAGCTACTTTTGCGACTATTGGGCATATGTATCCGGTTTTTCTCAAGTTCAAAGGTGGAAAGGGTACGGCAACGCTGGCGGGTGGGCTTATAGGTCTGGACTATCAGGTCGCACTTATCTGCATGACCATTCTACTTGTCTTTCTTGCGCTTACAGATCACGCCGCTCCTGGAGTTATAGCAGTCTCAACGGTCATGATTTTTCTCTACAGGTTATTTGGCTATCGGTGGGGGGTATCGTTGCTTCTTGTTCCCATAGCGATTCTGATGATAGGAAGAAACTTTGAAAATCTTCACAAAATCTCTAGCGGAAGTGAGACTGGACTGAAGGCCCATATAAGAAAAAAGAGAATGGAAAGAGAGAAAAGTCAGGATAACCAAGCCGGCCTTTAGATACCCAGGTACACCTTTCTCACGTCTTCGCTTTCGAGAAGTTCGTCCGCCGGTCCCTCAAGAGTAACCTTTCCCGTCTCAAGAACATACGCATACTTCGATATCTCCAGCGCTTTCGCGGCGTTCTGCTCTACAAGAAGGATCGTCACGCCCTTTCTATTTAGCGTCTGAATTGCATCAAAAACCTCTTCAACGACAATCGGCGCCAGCCCAAGAGACGGCTCATCCATCATAATGAGATCGGGATTGGCCATCAGGCTTCTACCAATTGCCAGCATCTGTTGCTCACCCCCGGAAAGAGTTCCGCCCGGCTGCTTGAGTCTTTCTTCAAGTCTCGGGAATAGAGCGAAGACCGTCTCGAAATTGGACTGAATTTCTTCCTTATCTTTTCGATTGTAAGCTCCCATCAGCAGGTTTTCTTTCACACTCAAATTCGGGAAGATCCGTCTCCCTTCTGGAACAAGAGAAACACCTATTTTGCTGGTCCTGGCGGCGCCAAGTCTTGTTATATTTCTCTCTCTAAAGACAACGGTTCCACTGACCGGTCTTATGAGTCCGCTTATGGCTCCGAGTGTAGTACTCTTTCCAGCCCCGTTTGAACCTATCATTGTCACAATACTGCCTTTTTCCACAGAGAAGCTTATTCCCTTTACTGCCTTTATCGCCCCATAGTTAACCTTAAGGTTTTCAACTTTCAGAATCTCAGTTTCCAAGTGTAATCCACTCCTTGCCCAGATAAGCCTCTATTACTTTCTTATCCTTCTGAACATGTGAGGGATCACCTTCGCTTATCGTCCTTCCGTAGTCCAGAACCATTATTCTCTCGCAAAGGCCCATCACAAGTTTCATGTCGTGTTCTATAAGCAGTACAGTCAGATTGAAGTCGTCCCTGATCCTGCGAATTGTCCTGATAAGCTCGGCCGTTTCCGAGGGATTCATACCGGCGGCCGGTTCATCCAGAAGGAGAAGCGATGCCCCGGTCGCCATGGCTCTTGCTATTTCCAGAAGACGCTGCGCACCATACGGCAAAGAGGCGGATTTATCATTCGCCATTGCCGAAATACCGAGTACTTCAAGAAAATCAAGCGCCCGTTCCTTCATTTTGCTTTCTACGCTAGAGTATCCAAATCTGGTAACACTCTTGAAAAGCCATTTTGCGGCTTCCCCTCCACTGGAAATACTGTGATGTTGTGCAACCATGACGTTCTCCAACACGGTCAGATCCTGAAAGAGACGGATATTCTGAAAGGTTCTGGCAATTCCAAGGCGTGTTACCCTGTCAGGAATCAATCCGGTTATTTCCGAATCCTTGAAGAAGATCCTCCCGCTCGTTGGTCTGTAATGACCGGTCACGATATTGAAGACCGTTGTCTTTCCAGCCCCGTTTGGTCCGATAAGGCCAAAGAGCTCGCCCTCTTCAAGTTCAAGATTCAAATTCCCTACGGCCGTTAGACCGCCGAATTTCATCGTTAGATCTTCCAGCTTGAGTATCTTCACTTTCTACCCCTCCTGAACAAAGAGGCGACTCCATCCCATGTAAACTCTTTTCTTCCCATAATACCTCTAGGCCAGAAGATCATTATTATCACGAACAGACTCGAGAAGACGAGCATCCTCATTCCTGAGATACCCATGATCTTGAAACCGAAAACATTCATAGGGCTTTCCAGGAAGCGCAGCCACTCACTCAAAAAGGCAAAGAGAGCTCCTCCGATTATCGCTCCGGTAATACTGCCAAGGCCTCCGAGGACTATCATTATGAGAACATTGAAGGTCAACAGTATTCCTACTGTATTCGTTCTGGGATCAATAGTGCTCAGCCAGTGAGCATAAAGCGAACCGGAAATTCCAGCAAAGAAACCTCCAAAAACAAAAGCCATCAGCTGGTGTTTGAAGACGTTTATGCCCATGGCCTGTGCCGCAACTCTATCCTCTCTTATGGCCCTGAGAGCTCTCCCGAAAGAACTGTACGAGAGACTGGTGATACAGGCTACAGTAACAAGCAGCCAGCCCCAAGACCACCATACAGTAGTATAGTCTGGCAGGGCCTTTAATCCGAGAGCGCCGTTGGTAAGCCAGTTAAGGTTCAATGCAAAGATCCTTATTATCTCGGAGAAACCGAGAGTCGCTATAGCGAAGTAGTCCCCCGAAAGCCTCAAAGACGGCCATCCCACAGCAAAGGCGAAAAGTGCGGCTACCAAGCCGGCGATTATTGTAGCCCAGAAGAACGGTATCTGGATCGAATTCAACGGCCAGATCAATTTATCGATAAGGAAAGTCATCTCCTTTTGCTGTGGAGAGAGAGTTAGTAGTGCCGACGTATAGGCTCCTACCGCGATAAAGCCGGCGTGTCCGAGGGAAAAGACTCCCGAGATACCGTTTACCAGAGTGAGACTAACGGCCATTATTCCGTATATCCCGATCAGTGTTATTATCCTGGAGTAATAGCTGTTTAAGAACTCTTGAGAAAGCATAAGACCAAAAGCGATGACCACTACTGCTACAAGTGTTAGTATAACTCTATTCTTTATCGACACTTTATCACACCTTCACTATGTCTGGCTTGCCCATGAGGCCCGACGGTTTTACCGAAAGGATTATGATCAGAATGAAGAAAGCGAAAGCGTCTCGATAACCGGCCGCGCCGGGCAGTAATCCAACCATCATTATCTCTGTGATCCCGAGAATCAGACCTCCCAGTACCGCCCCGGGAATCGAGCCGATTCCTCCAAAGACAGCCGCTACGAATGCCTTCATACCAGGAATGAAGCCCATGTAAGGCCAAACCTGGGGATACCTTATCGCCCAGAGGATACCCCCAATACCTGCCAGAGCAGAACCCAGCGCAAATGTTATTCCGATAACTCTATCAACATTGACGCCCATAAGTGATGTCGTCGGTATATCAACGGAAACGGCTCTCATAGCCATCCCAATCTTTGTCCTGTAAATGAACCACCAGAGAAATACCAGTGCAATGGCCGTTATCACTAGAGTTATTATAGATATTATCGGGAATCTAATTCCTCCTACTATTACCTCTCTGCCATAGCGTGTTTCGACCTGTCCACCCAGAATTATCATCTCGTTAAGAAACTGTGGAAATATTGTTCTAAAGGATCTTGGAATTCCAGAGAAGACAACAACTGCAAGACTCTCAAGAAAGAACGAGACTCCTATGGCGGTTATAAGCGCCGAGATTCTGGGTGCCTTCCTGATAGGCTTGTAAGCTACTCTATCGACACTGAATCCGAGAATTGCAGCTCCGGCGATTGCGAGTATGGCAGCGAAGTACCACGGAAGACTGGCCAGAGTAACCAGAAAGAAGGCGAAATAGACTGCCATCATGAATATATCGCCATGAGCGAAGTTTATTAGCCTCAATATACCGTATACCATGGTGTACCCTATTGCGATCAAAGCATAAAGTGAACCGAGACTAAGACCATTAACGAAGTTCTGAAGCAGGGTTTTTGGATCCAAGCTTGCACCTCCGGCAGTGACTACAACGAAAGAGAAGAAAGTAACGGGGCCTGTGGACAGGCCCCATCAATTCTATGGATTGATTGTCGTGTCGTAAACGAACTTTCCGTCCTCAATCTTCACTATTGCAACGGACTTTATCGCATCGCCGTTCTCGTTGATTGTTATGATTCCTGTTACTGCCGGGAAGTCCTTTGTCTGACGTACTGCCTGGGCAATAGCTTCGCGATCTGTACTACCCGCTCGCTCGATAGCATCTCTTATGACAAGATAAGTGTCGAACCCGAGAGCCGTGAATGTTCCGGGAGCCTCTCCGAACTTCTCTGTATAAGCCTGTACAAAGAGCTTTGCGTTTTCTGTTACTGCGGGACTGCCTGGATCGTAGTGTGTGGTGAAATACAGTCCGTTGACTGCTTCTCCGCCAATTTCGATTGTTTCCGGCACGGCAGCTCCGTCTCCAGATATTATCGGATCGTAGAAACCAAGCTGTCTTGCCTGAATAGCAATGAGAGCTATTTCCTGATAGTAACCGGGAATGAAGAAGGCATCGGCATTCTTTGACATAGCATCAGACACCTGAGCGGTGAAGTCCTGATCACCGGACTTGTAGTATTCGTAGAAGACATTTCCGCCAAGCTCTCTTGCCGTGTCTCTGAAGAAATTGGCAAATCCAACTGCATAATCCTGTTCTACGTCAACGAATACCGCTACGTTACTTGCCCCCATGTTGTTAAAAGCAAGCAAAGCGGCTGCAACGCCCTGGAATGGATCGCTAAAACACACACGAGATACATACTTTCGGTTCTGTGTAACGAGCGGATTAGTGGAACTCGGAGAGACCATCGCTACGCCGTTTTCTTCGGCAACCGCGCCTCCCGCGATTGTATTCGAGCTTATAACCTGCCCGATGATAGCGACAACCTTCTCCTGTTCTATTGCGCGACGGGCAGTATTGACTGCCTGGACCTTGTCAGAGTTGTTGTCGAGCAGAACTATCTCGATATCCTGACCCAGAACCTGTGGGAACAACTCATGAGCGAGGGCGACTCCCTGCCAGATCATCTGACCGAAAGCAGCTACACCGCCTGTCATGGGTAGAATAGCCCCGACTTTGATGGACGAGAATGTGGAAATCGAAAGAATGACGACTAGTACAATTAAAACGAGTTTTCTCATACTCTTACCTCCTCCTGAAGTGGTTACAAGTATGTGAGCCTAACTCAAAATAATCTAATAAACGCTATAAAGTCTGAATAATGGCACTCAGAGTAAGTAAAGGCAAATACTCAGATAATTGCTTCCCCGGACGGTGTTATTCGAAACTTTTCGTATTGAAGGAATACTATCACTAAAGTCAATAAGTTAATGTAAACATGTGCAACAATGATGAGAAATTCAGTAACAGATCGAATACAGAGCCGCTAAACGAACGAGATTGCTCCTGGTCGAACTTGACATTCCTCGATCTTGAATTTTGGACTACTGGCAAAGGGCATTTGATAAAGAGTCGAGGATTTACTTAAGGACAGCGGCGAAGATCTACTTGAGAATAATAAGATAGACTGGCAGCAACTGTTCGCATCTCAATATTGAAGCGGGCTAAAGCCCGCTTCAATTCTTTCCGTATTAAGATTATCAGAGACTTTTGTGGCAGAACCACCAGTCATAGCAGCCTTCTTTGTTTTTTCGTTCTTCGGCTGTTTTGACATCCGATGCCGGAGGAATAATAACGTGATCTCCAACGATTTCGTTGTTAGGCCAATCGGCGGGAAGTGCCACGGAGTTTCCATCGACCACACTGAATCCTTTGACCATTCTAAGAATCTCGTCCATGTTTCTTCCAAGTTCCTGAGGGTAATAGAGTATTGCCCTGATCTTACCTTTAGGATCTACAATGAAGACTGCCCTGACGGTATTTGAACCTTTCGCGGGGTGTATTAGTCCGAGGGTTTTGCCCAGTTCACCCATATCGTCTGCGATTATGGGGAATTCGATCTTCACACCGAGTTTTTCTTCGATCCACTCTGTCCACTTGATATGGGAAAACACCTGATCGATGCTCAGTCCGATAAGTTCACAGTTAAGCTCCCTGAAGGAATCATATCTCTTCTGAAAGCCCACGAATTCTGTTGTGCAGACCGGAGTGAAGTCTCCCGGATGACTGAACAGTACAAACCACTTACCCCTGTAGGCCTCTGGCAGATTCATGACTCCATGCGTAGTCTTAACTTTCATAGCCGGAAACTCTTCGCCAATTAGTGGAATTCTACCTTCCATAACGCACCTCCTATTTAGAAAATATATAATTAGTAATACTTACTATTGTACGCAATCTTCATCTTTCTGTCAAGCTTGAAATACAAAAGGGCCTTGCGGCCCTCTTGGTGTATTTCTTCAACAGAGTAGGTAAGGATTGTATTCGGTATCGGGATAAATGTAGGAACTCACCACTCTGTAATCGGGAAAGCTTTCTTCCAGCGTTCCGGAGATTACTGTCAGGTATTCGTTGATTCTCGGTACCACTTCTTCGAAGGAACACTCGCCTTTGAGAGCCATTATCTGTACCTCGATAACCGTTTCACTTTCTGCTCTCATATTGAGTGTGTCTCCCCGGGCTCCCAGAAGTAACTTCTTTGAGAGCGTCTCAAGTATCATTTTCAGAGCTTCTGTGGATCTACTTTCCGAAACAGTGTACCTCAAATCGCATACAATGTACATGGCGCTCCCTCCTTCGTCTGGTTTCTTTGATAGTGTTTGTAACTAACACAGGAAGGTACCTGTAGATCCGCATTTCCGGAAAAGCCAGTTTTGAAAGACCAGAAAACTGAAGATTTGACATGCTGAACAGATAGATTTGTTCAATAATATTATAACCCTTTGGCCACTCCGCAGGTTACAGTTAGAAGGATTTGAGATTCTGTATTATTACTCTCTTCGAAGGTTTGATACCCTCTCACATTTCATGTAAGATTGATCTGAGGTGATTAGCATGATTTATAGACGGCTTGGAGATACGAATGAAGAGATTCCTGCGATCGGACTGGGAACCTGGGAAATCGGAGGCAGAGAGACTCCTGATTATTCCAAAGACAGAGAGCAAATTGATGTTATAGTCCGTGCCATCGAAATGGGATACAGCCATATCGATACCGCAGAGTACTACGCCGGTGGTCATACTGAAGAAATAATTGGCGATGCTATAGGCCTTTTTGACAGAAGCGAGCTCTTTATAACTTCAAAGGTCTGGCCAAGCCATCTACGAAGAAACGAACTGCATAAAGCGCTTGACGACTCTCTCAAGAGATTGAAGACCGATTATGTGGATCTATATCTTATCCACTGGCCCAATCCCGACATTCCCCTCCAGGAGACACTCGAAGCAATGTCGCAGGAAGTCGAATCCGGAAGAATAAGGTTCATAGGAGTTTCTAACTTCGATGTCGACCTTCTGAAAAAGGCGGTATCTATCTCACCCAAACCCATAGTGAATAACCAGGTACTATTTAACATCGAAGATAGGCAGGCGATGTATGAATTGCTTCCGTTATGTCAGAAAGAAGGCATAACCCTGACTGCATACTCTCCCTTGAAGAGGAACTTGCTTTCGAATTCTTCAAAAGAGATACTTGAAGGAATGGCCAAGAAATACTATGCCTCGACCCAGCAGATAATGCTCGCCTGGCTTCTGTCAAAAGACGGCGTTGTAGTTATTCCTAAAGCTTCAAAGATAGATCATCTGAAATCGAATATGGATTCTAGAAACATTGCCCTTTCTCACGAAGACTTAAAACTTCTAGATGACCTGAGCTGAATTAAGGAGGCGCTGAGGAATTGAAGACCCTTTACGGAGAGTTCAGAAAGGCACTTGATGCGCAGGATAAGGAAAAGGCTCTGGAATTGTGCCTGAAATCGCTTGAAACGGGAAAGATCTCTGTTCAAGACCTTTACATCCAGATACTCACACCCGCACTAAACGATTGGAAATGTGATTACAACACAGACAGACTGTGCATATGGAACGAACATGTGAGGAGCTCCATCGTCAGAACGATTATTGAATGCTGCTATCCTCATATAATCAGACTCAGAAAGGAAAAAATCGGCGATGCTATCGGTCCTAAGGTAGCGGTAGTCTGTCCTCCCGAAGAGTATCATGAAATCGGGGCCCGAATGGTAGCGGACTTCTTCTCGATGGCCGGTTACGACGTCGTATTTGTGGGGGCTAACACTCCTCAAGAGTCCTTTATGGAGGCGATTGGAGTTGTGAAACCGATGTACGTAGCGTTGAGCGTTTCGAATTACTACAATCTCATCAATACGAGGCGAATCGTCAACCGCCTCAGAGAGAGAGTAAAGGATCTGAAGATTATCGTCGGCGGAAACGCCTTCAACAGCAATCCCGGTTACTGGAAGGAAATAGGAGCGGACATGTATCTTGAGGATTTAAGGGAGATCTTCCTGATGGGGGAGCGTGATTTACAGTGAAACTCGCCCTTTCGATAGCCTTAAGATTTCTGTCTTCCAGCAAAGCTCAGACCCTGCTTATCGTACTGGGAATAGCAATCGGTGTCTCCGTACAGGTCTTCATAGGATCATTGATCCAGGGACTACAAAAAGACCTTGTGAACACCACTATTGGAAACTCATCGCAAATCACACTGACTTCGTCGACCTCAGATAGGAGAATTGAGGGCTGGCAGGAGATTATTGATAGCATTAAAGGACTCGAACTACCCACGTCTCTATCTGCCCTTTCTGCAAGCGCAGATGTTCCGGTTCTTCTGAGTAGCGGCGATAGAACCGTTTCAGTCTTGCTGAGGGGCCTGCAATTTCCCGAGGCGAATTCCATCTATAATGTAGACTCGAGAATCACCGAGGGAGTAAAGCCGGCCTCCACGGGAGAGATTCTTATAGGTAAAGAATTGAAAGAGGACCTCGGACTAAAAGACGGCGATCAGATAACTGTTACAACCCCGGATAGATCGGTAAAGACTCTAAGAATCGTTGGAGTTTTCGATCTGAAAATAGCAAACATTAACAGGTCGTGGTTCATAACGAACCTGGAAACCTCTCAGACAATAGGAGGACTCGGCGATTCGATAACGGCAATCGAAATGCAGGTGGAGGAGGTCTTCCGGGCGGATGAGAATACTGAAGTAATAGCTCAATCACTGAAGAATCGGCCGGTAAGTCTTACCGACTGGAAGTCTCAGAACGCTGAACTCTTGACCGGTTTGAACGGCCAGAGTGTTTCAAGCCTGATGATTCAGGTCTTTGTTATAATAGCCGTCTCTCTTGGAATAGCGAGCGTACTTGCGATAACTGTTGTCCAGAAATCCAGGCAGATAGGAATTCTTAAAGCCATGGGCCTCAAGGACTCCACTTCAAGTATGGTCTTTCTGTTTCAAGGGCTGATTCTCGGTGTGATCGGTGCAGTAGTCGGCATAGCCTTCGGATTTCTGCTGATTCTCATGTTCAGTACATTTGCCGTTGGACCTGACGGGGAGCCCGTAGTGGGCATATCTGTCAATTATGGCTTTATAATGCTCTCTGCCTTCATTGCTATAGGAGCTTCAACGCTGGCCGCTATGGTTCCCGCCAGAAGGTCTTCGAAGCTCAGTCCTGTAGAGGTGATAAGAAATGGCTAATATAATAGAATTGAAAGACATCAGGAAGGTTTACGGGACGGTTGTCAAAACCGAGGTACTTCACGGAATCAATTTAAGTTTCGAAGAGGGCTCTTTCAACTCAATCATAGGGCAATCCGGCAGTGGGAAATCTACTCTCATGAATATTATGGGAACACTTGACTTGCCAACGAGTGGAGAGATTACGATCGACGGAAAGAGAACAGACAAAATGACAGGTAACGAACTCGCGAGAGTAAGGAACGAGACAATAGGCTTTATCTTCCAGTTTCACTATCTCTTGCCGGAGTTCACGGCTTTCGAGAATGTTGTTCTACCCTATAGAATAAGCGGACGAACTCCTTCAGCCGAAATAACAAGCAGGGCGGAAGAGTTGATGGAGTTCGTTCAGATAAAGGCCGTGAGAGACAATCTGGCAACGAACATGTCGGGTGGCCAGCAACAGAGAACGGCAATCGCCAGAGCTCTCATAAACAATCCAAGAGTAATTCTGGCAGATGAACCCACAGGTAACCTCGACTCCGATACTTCCGAGAAGGTATTCAGGCTCATGCGCGATCTGAACTCCAGATACGGCACCACTTTCGTAATAATAACCCATGATAGACGAATTGCGGAAGAAACCGACAGAATTATCGAGGTGAGAGACGGCAACATAGTAAACGATATAAAGAAATGAGGGTGCGAAAGCACCCTCATTTGATGTACTAACTATCGTTGCACTCTATTCTCTGCCGGCTCTTCTTCTCACTGTCGTTTTTTGATCTTCTTTCAGGGGGCCTGTCTGCTCTTTGTCAGTGGATGGATTAGTCTCGGATCTAGTGACATGGTTTTTTTGATCTTCAGCGTTGCTCACCATTCTGCCACCCGTTACTCCCGGCCTTTTCTTCCGATCTCGGAGAGCTTTAAGATCATTGATCTCCTTTTGCCTCTGGCCAAGCGATTCAAGTCTAGATAACAGCTTATGTATGTAATCCTGCTCAGAGTACTTCAGCTCAATGCCGGTCAGATTCCAGTCTGCCTCGAATTTCTTCTTGGCCCTCTCAAGCGATTCCAGATACTCCGTTTTCTTCTTGTCCAGATAGTTTATCTCATCGACGAGTGCTTGCAGCTCGATGTCTTCTTCCTCTATGTCCAGAGCCTCAAGTTTCGCCTTCACCTCCAATTGCTTCGCCTCCAGCTCTCTACACCTTTTCTCATTGTAAGTCTCATTCCTACTTAGTGGCAGTGTCTTGTTTTCGTCTGCTGCCGGTATCGCGGCCGACCCCCTGAGTCTCTTGTTGTCGGTTTCCGGTCTGAGCTTCTTGATATCATTCTCTATCCTTTCAAGCTGGTCGAGTAAAGGCTTCCTCCTGTACTCGAACATCGTGAGCCTGTTTCTGGTGAACGATTTGTACTCTACGTCCTGATGTCTGATAATCATAGCTCTGTTTACCCCCTTCCATTAAGAGATTGTCTTTCGGTCTAATTGAAGAAGCAATAGGGCCTTCCAAAGAGCTCACTATTTATTTCGATTCGGTGAAATCGCATTGCTATAGAGATTATACAGCGGAGGTTCGATCAGGCACTCTCCAGAGCAGCCTGTATTTCGCTAAGTTAGGGCAATTGCCATATGAACCGATTGAGCCCGAGAATCAGATGTCTATCCTCTTCTCCATAAACTCGGAATTGACGCACACTAAATGAGGTCGCACTCTCCTCGTTCCTTTCAATCACAGGCTGATCAGTCAGACCACTTTGCTGATTCCAATTTTACAGGACCTTTACATGACCGATCGGTCATGTACACATTGAAGGCAACCATCTTGTCGTATTATATGACTGAATAGTCATATGACCACGTAGTCATACAGGAGGTGACGAGATTGCCAAAAGAGACCTTTTTCAATCTTCCGGCAGATAAGAGAGAAAGAGTAATCGAAGCCGCGATCGATGAGTTCTCGAACAACGATTATCGACAGGCTAGAATCAACGAGATCGTAAGGGCGGCGGGAATACCCAAGGGGAGCTTCTACCAGTACTTCGAAGACAAGAAGGATCTCTTCAAGTATATAGTAGGTCTTATCTACGAGAAGAAGATGGAAGCAATATCCGGAGTTATGAATTCAGTCGAAGAAATCGATATCTTCCAGATGCTTAGACTGATGGCCGAGGCGGCCATAAAGATGGCCCAGGAAAATCCGAAACTTTCTCTAATAGGCGATAGACTGCTTTCAGATGCCACTCTCCTTAAAGAGATACTCGAAGGCTACAGGCAATCCAGTGACGAGTTCATGGAGACCATTATCGAGAAAGGGATTCAGAGAGGAGATGTGGCTCCATGGATAGAACCTTCCTTTGCCGCAAAGCTAATAACGGCCTTTATGTTGACTCTAGGAGATGCAGTAAGGGAAAAAGGTAGCGGTCAATTGACGGAAGAGGCAAAAAGCAGGTTCTATTCGATGGTAAGAATCATAGAGGATGGCATGAGGAGGAGATAAGATGATGATAGAAGTTAGTGGGCTTTACCATTCATATACAAAGGATGGACAGTATGCTGTAAACGGAGTTTCCTTCAACATCAATGAGGGAGAGATCTTTGGCTTCCTGGGCCCTAATGGAGCTGGAAAATCAACGACACAGAAAATACTAACCGGTCTGCTTCCTTTGCAGCGGGGTTCAGCTAGAATTGACGGAAGAGATGTCAGCAAACCGGATTCGGATTTCTACAATATGATAGGGGTCTCCTTTGAGCAGCCTAACCTCTACAGAAAACTCACCGGTTTCGAAAACCTCGATTACTTCCGTAGGATGTACGATGTACCCACTGAGGATCCAATGAAGCTTCTTAGAATGGTGGGCATCGAGGATGCAGCTTCCAAGAGGGCCGGAGAGTACTCCAAGGGGATGCAACAGAGGTTGGTTTTCGCTCGATCCTTGGTCAACAAGCCAAAGATCTGGTTTCTGGACGAACCTGTTTCGGGACTCGATCCGGCAACTTCTGCGGCTATAAAAGAGATAATCAAGCAGAAGAAGCGTGAAGGAACAACGATTTTTCTTACAACTCACAATATGCACGTGGCTGATGAGCTTTGTGATCGCGTTGCCTTCATCGTAGCGGGCGAGATCTCTCTAATCGACTCTCCACGAAATCTGAAGCTTCAATATGGTGAGAGAATCGTCGATGTCGAATACAAACTGAATGGAACTATCCAGAAAGAAGGCCTTTCGATGATCATGGAAGAAGATAGAAGAAAGCTGAATGATCTCATAAGAGAAGGGTCGATCGAGACTATGCACTCAAAAGAAGCCACTCTCGAAGAGATATTTATAAGGGTTACGGGCAGGGAGTTGAGATAATGAGACTTCTGGCGAACACTATAAAGGAAGTAAAACTGGGCTGGCGTAGCTATTACTTTCTGCTAGTCTTCGGTCTGGCGATCGCCTACTTTCTATTCGTGACCTTTCTGCTTCCGGAGGATGTCTCCACAGGCCCTGACATAGTCTTTCTTAACGCGATGGACGACGGAGAGATGTTCTCAGAGACTCTATTTGAAAGCTCCGCCAGTAACGGGAAGACTCTGGTTGCAGAGAGTAGAACCGAACTCGACAGGACGATGAACAAGCGTTTCAACAGCATCGGTATCGTTCTCAAGGGATCAACATCTTCACCGGTGGTGGAGCTTGTCTTTCAGGGATATGAAAGTCCAGAAGTAAGAGAGCTGCTGAGGCTTTCGATTCTGCAGCTAACCGGAGCGCTCGGGGTACGGGATAATTACGAAATTGACTATCTGGAAGCGAAAGAAACGGAAGGAGAGAAGATTCCGTTCAACAAATCGCTTCTTCCCATACTTCTGATGTCCGAAGCGATCATGATGGGCATGATTCTGGTATTTGCGATGATCTTCAGCGAAAAGTCACAGCAGACTATAAAGGCTTACGGCGTTACCCCGGGAAAGATCTGGGAGTATCTCGGTGCCAAAGTGATCATGCTCACGATTCTGGGCGTTATTTTCACCGCTATTCTTACTCCGCTTGTCGTGGGCACTCAGGCAGATTATCTTCAAGTCTTTCTCATAGTAATTCTGGGAAGTGTCCTCTCGACGTCTGTAGCACTTATTGTCGCGAGTTTCTATGATAACCTTTCGCAGTCTCTGGTACCAATGCTTGCACTGAATCTGATCTTCGGTCTGCCGATGATATCGTTTTTCATCCCGGGCTTTTCGCCGCTGTATCTGCGAATCCTGCCTACTTACCCGATACTCTTTGCGCTGAAGGATGCGCTATTCAGGGGAACAAGTTCAGTTGGGTTTTCGAGTATGTGGCTGATATTGCTGGAGGGTGTAGTCGCCTTCTCAATCGCGGTAAAGGTCTACAAACTCAGAGTTCAGAGAGGCTGAAGGAGGAGATTGTATGAGCATAAAGAAGATATTCAACGTTTTTCGACTTGATCTAGCCAATAGCAAGAGGGATAAGGTAATGATATATACTCTTCTGGCGCCGATCATACTGGCCTTCGTGCTAAAACTTATCTCTCCGGGCTTTCAGAACCTCTCAGTTAATTTTGTTTCGCTCGAAGGCGACACCGAACTCGTCGGGAGGCTCGAACGATACGGCAACGTCGAACTGTCGCCCACTCTCGAAAAGCTTAAGGAGAGAGTACTGGACTCTGGAGACACTATCGGAGTATACCTTAAGGACGGAACTTACTCCCTGCTCATGCAGGGGAATGAGCCCGAAGAGATACAGGCGCTGGCGAAGCTCGTGCTATCTGGCATCCTTTCGGAAGGTATTTCGGGCGTAGAGTTCGAAACTACCGACAACGGCAAAACTCTGCCTCCGATGACACTCTTCGGATTCAGCTTCGTAGTCGTACTATCGTTCACACTCGGTGGGTTTATTATCGGGTTCAATATAATCGACGAAAAGGAAAGCGGAGCGATGAGAGCGCTCATGATCACGCCGATATCCAAAAGCGAGTTTATAGTTGGAAGAAGCATCATAGGAGTTGCGGTCCCTCTGATTCACGCATTACTGGCAGTTCTCGTATTCGCGATAGGCGGTATAGATATCCTGAAACTCATTATCGTCACAATTTCTAGCTCTTTCATCGGCATCGCGATGGGATTCCTTATTGGAGTCATGTCGTCGAATCAGATGAGCGGACTGGCAAATATGAAGATTAGCGTTTTGCTTCTGCTGATGCCTGTAATGCTTGCTTTCGTGCTGCCTGAAAACAGACAGTTCATCTTCTACTGGTCTCCGACTTACTGGTCATTTGCGGCGCTAAGAGACATTCTAAATCAGTCATCCGAATGGGCGACCTTTCTGATCCAGTTGCTATGGATAACACTGACTACCGCAGTGATCTTCATGATTATGAGAGGAAAGATCAAGACAGGGTTGCAGAATTATCAGAGCTGAGGCGGGAGTATCTCCCGCCTCACATTATTGTGAATCAATTGCTAAATAATTTTCTGGGGCAAAAAATAAAATAATCTCTACTAGCAATGTCAGACTAATCTTCTTTTAGCTTCAAGAACGATCTATGGCGATTATTGCCTTTCCGGTTTGATCAACCGTTCCTTGGTCGTTATTTGATAAAAAACTTCAAATTCTCTTTGATTTTCCCACCAGATCGCCATACATGTATTACCACTGAAATTGGTTATAATTTAGAAAGTGGAGTATATTGTCGCGAAATCCTTCTGAAAATACCGATCGAAAAATATAGAAAGCAAAGTGAGGTGAGAGAAATGATTGAAGGTAGAGAAATAGTTGCTGCCGGAAAGCTTAGCTACGGTATGGTCGGTGGCGGTGAAGGTTCTTTCATAGGTGATGTTCATAGAAAGGCCATAGCCTTTGACGGTCTTGCCAGCCTAGTAGCCGGTTGCTTCTCCATAGACTACGATGATACTCTGAGAACAGCGAAGAAACTTCACGTGTCCGACGACAGGGTCTACGAAAACTATGTCGATATGGCACGCGAAGAGGCTAAGCGTTCTGATTGTATAGACTTCGTCTCGATAGCCACACCGAACAACACTCACTTCCCGATCGCAAAGGAGTTCCTGAATGCGGGGATCAATGTTGTCTGCGAGAAGCCGCTGGCAATTGAAGAAGCAGAGGCCGCTGAGCTTTCAATGCTGGCAAAGGATAAGGGTCTTCTCTTCGCAGTTACATACACCTACTCTGGATATGCCATGGTAAAACACGCTCGTGAGATGATCAAAAGAGGCGACATAGGAGAGATAAGGGTTGTAATGGGTGAGTATGCGCAGGACTGGTTGGCCACAAAGCTTGAAGATACGGGAAATATGCAGGCCTCCTGGAGAACAGATCCCTCCCAGACCGGTAAGTCAAACTGTGTTGGAGATATTGGAAGTCATATCGAGAATACCGTCTCTTACATGACCGGACTGAAGATCGATTCGCTCTGTTCCAGTCTAGATTCATTTGTTCCGGGTAGAAAGCTTGATGATAACGCCGAAATACTCGTCAGATTCGAAAACGGAGCCCGGGGTGTTTACTGGGCCTCCCAGGTCGCAGTCGGTCACGATAACGGCCTCAGGGTCAGGATTTTCGGGAGCAAGGGATCGATAGAATGGGAACAGGAGAATCCGAACTATCTCAAAGTCGCTTTTATCGGGGAGCCTGTTCAAGTACTCTCAAGGGGCGGAGGCTATATGTTGCCCTCTGCCGCCGGGGTCTCCAGAATACCGGCCGGACATCCGGAAGGCTATTATGAGGCCTTTGCAAACATATATAGAAACTTTGCCACGACGTTGATTAAGAGAAAGAATGGCGATGACACTTCCGATGCGGACTTCCCTACGGTCGAAGACGGGCTTTCCGGAGTAAGGTTTATCGCAAAGGCAGTAGAGAGCTCTCAAAAGGGAAGTATTTGGGTGAGTTTATAATCAGGAGGTTGGATAAGATTATGGGAAAGAGACCAGTTACGCTTTTTACAGGACAGTGGGCCGATCTGACTTTCGAGGAGATCTGTGAGAAGGCGAGCTCCTGGGGTTACGACGGGCTGGAAATAGCCTGCTGGGGAGACCATATGGACCTCGAAAGGGCCGCGAAAGACCAGGAGTACGTACAGGACAGAAAGCGAATTCTTCAGAAGTACGCTCTCAAGTGCTGGGCACTGGGAACTCATCTTCAGGGACAGTGCGTAGGCGATCTCTATGATCAGAGACTCGACGGGTTCGCGCCGGATTGTTGCAAAGGCGATCCAGACAAAATCAGAGCATGGGGTATAGAGCAGATGATGTATGCTTCCACCGCGGCAAAGAACATGGGCTGTTATACGGTCACCGGCTTCACAGGTTCTCCCGTCTGGAAGTTCTGGTATTCCTTCCCCCAGACAACCGAAGAAATGATAGAAAGGGCCTACAAAGAGATCGTTGATCTCTGGACTCCGATATTCGACAAGTTTGATGCAGAAGGTATAACTTTTGCTCTGGAAGTTCACCCTACGGAAATTGCCTTCGATTATTATACGGCGCAGAGGCTTCTGGAAGTTTTCGAATACAGAAAGACTCTCGGATTCAACTTTGATCCGAGTCATCTAATCTGGCAGGGAGTAAAGCCACACCTCTTCATACGAGATTTCAATGACAGAATATATCATGTTCATATGAAAGACGCCGCTGTCACTCTAGATGGAAAGGCAGGAATCCTGGGTTCCATGCTTGCGTTTGGCGATACTAGGCGTGGCTGGAATTTCAGATCCCTTGGGCACGGTCATGTTGATTTTGAAGAGATAATTAGAGAGTTGAATAATGCCGGTTACAACGGACCTCTTTCGGTAGAATGGGAAGACAGTGGTATGGAGAGAGAGTTTGGAGCTCGTGAAGCGGCAGAATTCGTCAAAAAGGTGGATTTCGAACCTTCAAGAATTGCCTTTGATGATGCCTTAAAGAGTTGAGGAGCGAAAATATGGGAGAAGTCCTGGTAAAGACCTCAGGAATCGCAAAGGAATTTTCCGGCGTCAGGGTTCTCGACGACATAAACATCGAAATCGAGCGTGGAGAGATCTTCGGAATCATAGGAGAAAACGGTGCGGGAAAATCGACTCTAGTGAAAATTTTGAGCGGAATTTACACACCGACTGAAGGCGGAGTTTCCTTTGAAGGAACCGATGTTTCGATAGGAGATCCAATCCAGGCAAAAGCGATAGGGATATCCATGATTCCCCAGGAATTTAACTTGATAAAAGAACTGAGCGTCTACGAGAATATCTTCCTTGGCAGTGAATTGACAGGAAAGGGCTTTTTGAACAAGAGAGAGATGAAGAGCAGGACGGTAAAGCTTCTTGAAGAACTCAGAACTTCTATTCATCCCGAAGAAAAAATCGAAAAACTCAGCGTCGCCCAGAAACAGATGGTCGAGATCGCCAAAGCTCTTGCCCACGACTCCAAACTGCTTATAATGGATGAACCGACAACTGTTCTGACCCAGAACGAGATAAGCATACTCTTCGATCTCATGAGAAGGCTTAAGGATCGCGGTGTCACGATAATATACATATCTCACAAACTCAAAGAAATCAGAGAAATCTGCGACAGGGTAATGGTCCTTAGAGACGGCTTGATAATAAGCATAAGCTCTACCGACGATGTCGATGAGCACGAGATGGCAAGAAAAATGGTGGGAAGAGAGCTGAGTCAGATCTTCCCCGAGAAGACCGTTCCTTCAGACGAGATCGTATTCCAGGTCGAGAACCTCTCTGTGAAGAACACACTCAATGGCATTTCCTTCGATCTTAGAAAGGGCGAGATACTCGGATTTGCCGGTCTGGTTGGCGCCGGAAGAACAGAGCTTGCAGAGGCGATAATTGGAATACGCAAGAAAGAGTCTTCCAGCACCGTTAGTGTGAAGGGCCGCAGGGTAGAGATAAGGTCGCCTATCGACGCCGTAAAAAACAAAATAGCCTATCTCTCTGAAGACAGACAGGGTAGCGGTATTATTACCGCTTTCGATCTGATAAACAACATTACGTTGATCTCGCTTCCTTCGTATTCGAGAATTCTTCTGGACAGAAAGCTCCAGAAGGAAAAGGCACAGAAATACGTTGACGAATTCAATATCAGGGCCGCTTCGCTCAGGACCAGACTCGAATTCTTCAGTGGCGGAAATCAGCAGAAGGTTTCGCTTGCGAAAAGCCTTGATCCCGAGCCGGAAGTCTTCATCTTTGACGAACCTACCAGAGGAATCGACGTTAATGCAAAGAGAGAGATCTATCACTTCATAAATGAGCTCGTGAGAAAAGGGGTGTCCTGTATACTGATCTCATCGGAACTCGAAGAGATAATCGGAATGAGTAATAGAGTAGTCGTGATGAGAGAGGGGAAGGTAACTGGTATTCTCGAAGGAGAACATATAAACGAGGAAGAGATCATGTTCTATGCGACAGGACTCAAGGGGGTTGCTTGATATGGCTGCTGAGACAGCGAGAAGACGTTTCGAATACGAGAAGTACGGTCCTTTGATCGCACTGGCAGTGTTGTTTATAATATCGGCGATTGCCAGTCCATATTTTCTTCAGACTCAGAACATCCTCAATATTCTCAGGCAGGTCTCATACACTGGAATAATAGCCCTGGGTATGACTTTCGTCATAATCTCCGGGGGTATAGACCTTTCAGTCGGGTCGATGGTGGCGCTGATCGGTGGAGTCGTAATCTTTACTCTTAACTGGGCTCTTGGCTTTTTCGGTAGGGGAGGAGAGTTCTGGGCTATCTTTCTCGCTCTGATTGTCGGGGTACTGTTTGGTGCCGGCCTGGGTTCGCTTAACGGCCTCATGATAACGGCCGGCAAGATTGCTCCATTTATCGCCACGCTCGGTACAATGGCGATCTTCAGATCTATGGCACTGTATATTGGCAGCGCGGGCGTCTTCAGATCTCAGAGCAGTCTCTATCCAGAACTCGGTATGGGGAAATTACTGGAAATTCCGAATCCGGTGGTTGTCTTCATAGGTCTCGCGATCGTGTTCTCGGTAATACTGAACATGACAAGATACGGTCGCTATATCTGTGCCGTCGGTTCAAATCCAAAAGTCGCCAAGTATTCGGCAATAAAGGTGAATCTCACGAGATTCATTTCCTACGCCATTGTTGGAGGTACTGCAGGTCTATCGGCTGTCTTTCTCTCCTCAAGACTGAATTCGATAAGTTCTACGACTGGCGGTCTCAATTATGAGCTCGATGCTATCGCAGCCGTCATAATCGGTGGAACTCCTATGACTGGCGGAAGCGGCTCGATGTTCGGTACGGTAATCGGCGCTATAACTCTTGGAATCATAAACAACATGTTGAACATGCTCGGTGTATCTCCGTATTTACAGGGAACAGTGAAAGGACTAGTAATAATCGGTGCAGTTCTTATACAGCGAAAGAGGTCTCAGTAAAAACCCCGAGGGGGCCAAAAACAGGAGGTGTTTTTGTGAAAAAGGCATTAGTAATGGCGATTCTCGTAGTTTTCGTTCTTTCCGCATTCGTATTTGCCGCAGAAAAGATTAAGGTCGGTGTGGCAATTCCAAGTGCAGATCACGGCTGGACGGGCGGTATAGTATGGTGGGCACAGAAGGCGATCAAAGACTGGACGGCAAAGGATCCTGACGTTGAATTCTTCCTAGTTACCGCCGACTCACCCGCAAAACAGGTTGGCGACGTAGAGGATCTCATGGTTAAGGGAATCGACGCTCTCGTTATCCTTGCTCACGATTCCGCTCCTCTAACACCTGTGGTAGAAAAGGCTTACAACAGCAATATTCTTGTAGTCTCCGTTGATAGAGGCCTGACGAAGCCTGTAGAACACATATACGTCGCCGGCGACAATCCCGGTCTCGGTAGAGTCTCTGCGGAATGGATGGCAAAGGAACTGAATTATGAAGGCGACATAGTCGTCCTCGAAGGTATCCCCTGTGTAATAAACACAGAAAGAGTCGAAGCCTTCAACGAAGTAATGGCGAAGTATCCGAAAATCAGAATACTCGATTCTCAACCCGCATACTGGCAGACCGAGAAGGGTCTGGAGATCATGGAAAACTACCTTCAGAAGTACAGAAAGATCGACGCAGTATGGGCGCAGGACGACGATATTCTCAAGGGTGTTCTCCAGGCATACAGGGAATCCGGCAGAAACGATATAAAGATCATGCTTGGCGGAGCCGGTGCGAAGGAAATGATCAAGATGCTCATTGATGGTCATCCACTGGTTAAGGCAAATGTCACTTACCCACCTTCGATGATAGCCACAGGTATCTCTATGGCAGTCATGTCTCTCAGGGGCGAAGAGCTGAACGGATTCTATCAGCACCAGATACCCTCAAAGATCATACTCGCTGCCGAGCTCGTAACTCCGGAAAATGCTCTTGACTACTACGAACCGGACTCAATATTCTAATCTCTGAAAGTGCTATCTAAATAGCTAAATAACAGAAAAGGGACAGTCGTCAGGCTGTCCCTTTCGCAATTCCCCATTCGATTTGAAATACAGCTAAATTGTCTCGAAGCCGGCGCCTACAGTATTCATGAGTTCGAAAAAGCCAGGGAATGAAACCGAGACGCACTCGGCGTTACTTACTTCGGTTACACCATCGGAAAAAAGCCCGGCCACGGCCAGAGACATCGCGACTCTGTGATCGTCATGGCTTTCCACTTTTCTACCATGAAGTTTCTTGCCACCGTGGATTATCATTCTATCCGGTCTATCCTCGATAGAAGCTCCCATTTTGGAAAGCTCTCTCTTCATGACTTCCACTCTGTCCGTCTCCTTGACCCTGATACTCTCGACACCCGTAAGTATAGTATCTCCTTGCGCAAAACAGGCGGCAACCGACAGTATGGGAAGAGCATCGGGTATATCTGAACAGTCAATCGAGATGCCCTTAAGTCTGTTCCCGCCTCTGGCTGTGAGGTAGTTACCATCTCTATTGAGGGTAACATCGCCTCCCATCTCTTTCATAATATCGACTATCACGGCATCGCCCTGACTACCGGAGATGTCCAGATCCTCGATTATCAGCTCAGAATCGGTAACTAATGCCGCAACTAGAGGAAAGGCGACCGACTCCCAATCGCTGGGAATAGTTGAATTCACAGTCTTATACTTCTGTGGACCGCGTACTTCAAAGAAGCTGTAATTGTCTCTGTCATAATCGATCTCGATACCGTGTTCGCTCATCCAGTCAACGGTCATCTGGAGATACGGTCTCTCTATCGCCTGTTCGACTTCAATTCTAGTGGTTCCCGAAAGTCTGGCCGAAGCCAGTAGCATACCCGATATGTATTGAGACATCTTACCGCCGAAGACTATCCTTCCCGGTTTCATCGGACCCTTAACAATCACGGGCGCCGCATCTACGTCGCTTCTTGTCGTAACCGCAAAAGCTCCCAGATCGCTTATCGCCCCAAGAAGCTGTTTTACCGGTCTTCTTCGTATCTGGTAGTCGCCCGTCAAAACGACATAATCGCTTAGAGTGCCTGAAATGGCTGTGACAAAGTAGAAAGTAGTACCCGAGTTCCCACAGTCTATGACATCTTCTGGTGTCTTCAGGCCTTCGGGATTTCCTTCGACCGTCCATAATCCCTTTTCAATTTTTATCTTTGCGCCGAGGGCCTTTGCGGCTCTCGTTGCGGATACACAGTCCTCGCTTGGCAATGGATTGCGGATCATCGAGACTCCATCGGCCATCATCGAGATCAAGACCGCCCTTATTGTGTGGCTCTTCGAACCTGGTACGGACAGTCTGCCCGAGAGATTTCGTCTGGAAGATAGGGCTATCATGTTCTACTCCTCCTTAGTCTCTGTAGGTTTTCGAGCGAAAAGCTTTCTGATACCTGTCTTCACAAACCCAAAATTCGATAGCAGAGATATCAGTATGAACGCGACAAGAACAATACTGATCGGTCTGGAAAACATGGAAATGATCAGGTTATCGCCGGCTGAGGCCAGAGATACGGCCCGTCTGAAATTCGCGTCCATCAGAGAGCCTAAAACTATACCCAATACCATGGGCGCCACGGCATATCCTTTTCGCCTCATTATGAAGCCGAGGAAGCCGAATATCGCCATGATTAATACATCGAAAACACTAGAGTTTATCGCATAGGCTCCAATCATACAGAGCACGGCAACTACTGGCAACAGTATCTTCTTTGGAATCAATACCATTCGGGCCATCAGAGGCGCTACTCCGACGCCCAGAAGCAAAATCGCCAGAGAGCCTATGATACCGGCCGCGATAATTATGTAGAAGAGTTCCGGGGTCTGAGTGAAGAGAAGCGGACCCGGCCTGAGACCGTGAACGTACATCGCGGAAAGCAAGACGGCGGTAACCGCATCACCCGGAACCGCAAGTGTAAGCATCGGTATTAGAGCTCCTCCGATACAGGCGTTGTTAGCCGACTCGCTCGCGACTATTCCCTCTACGGCTCCCTCGCCAAAAGGCACTTCCGGCTTTCTGACAGTCTTTTTGGCCTGGTCATATGCGATTAAAGATGCAACCGGACCTCCCGTACCGGGAAGAGCTCCGATAACGGTGCCGATTATCGCGGACTGTATCGAAAGTGGTAGATATCTGAGGAGTCTTCTTAGACTGACCTTCTCCCTCCCGAGTTTGCCCGCTATTGGAGCAAGCGATCTCTGTCCGATCTGGATAAGAATCTCCGAAAACCCGAAAAGTCCAATCAGAGCAGCTATAAGAGAGATGCCCGCATACAATCTCAGTGAGCCAAAAGTGAAGCGCGGAGTGCCCATAATTGGATCGACTCCAATAAGACTTATCATGACGCCAAAAGCCGCGCTCAGAAGACCCTTAAGGAAGTTCTTTGAAGTCAGGGACCCTACAGTTGTAAGGCCGAACAATGCGAGCAGAAAGTAGTCCATCGGAGAGAACTGCAAGGCGATCTTTGTAACCGGTCTCGCGACCAGAGCAAGCATTATCAGACCGAAAAGAGTTCCTATGAAGGAGTAAAACGTCGCGATCCACAGGGCCTTTCTCGCCTGTCCCTTCATTGTCATGGGAAAACCATCAAGGGTCGTCGCTACTGATGCCGGAGCACCGGGAATGTTTATCAGTATGGCCGAAATCGCTCCAGAAAAGACTCCAACAACATAAACTCCCATCATTAGAGCCATAGCGTCTTTCACAGCCCATGTGAAAGTTACCGAAACGAGTATCGCGGTAGCCATCGTTACCGAAAGTCCGGGCATCGCTCCTACGACAAGACCTGCAAAGGCACCGACCATAACGAGAAAAATGAACCTTAAATCCATAGCCATAAGTATTTGCTCAAACATTCCGCATCACTCTCTCAAGGAAGATAGACACTCAGGAGAACGCCGAAGGCATAGTAAAGGCTAAGGATTGTCCCTACCGAGATCGTTCCTACAAGCCACCAGCGTTTCTCGCCGAGAATTAGAAGCATAAGGGCCAGATAAGGGATCGAAACTGCTATAAACCCTAGCAGGGGAAGAAGCCAGACGTAAACGATCGTGAGCCCCATGACAAGCAGAATTCTCAACCAATCAACTCTGTCGAAACTCCCCGTCTTCGCGTCTCTCTTCCTCAACCCCTGAATTATTAGCGATACTGAGAGCACCAGGATTATGGCTCCCACGATTATCGGGAAGAGTCCGGGAGCGAGCGCCCAGGAACGATATGGGTTCATACCGGAAGCGATCGTGATTATGAATATCGAGATACCGGCAAAGACAATCCCTTCGACAATCTGTGAGTTAAACCCCGCATTCTGTCTTCGTCTCATTGGAAACCCTCCTAAAGGGATGCGGGCTTGGGGCCCGCTACCCAATAGATCATAAATTAAAACCTTTAGAACCTTTCAATTCCAAAGCTGGCAGGACTCTTAGGGGCAACGCCCGCATCGTAAAGCAACCAGGTTACTATAGACGTCCAGCGATTCCAGTAGTCGATAACTTCCTGACCCTTTACATCGTGCATCCTGTTGTAGAAACTCGATTCCGTGAATTCGATCCAGCCGGCCTCGGCTACAGCCTTCTCTGCTGCAGATAGCAGGACATGCTGTGCCTCCAGGGGAGTTCCCTTCTTTACAAGCAGACAGTTCGGGAATGTAAGAGGGAGATAACGGGACATTTCGGGAATCGCATCGACTATCGGAGGAACATCGGGAATGGCTGCCGATCTCTCATCCTTGGTGTACACTGCCAGTGCCCGGAGATCGCCCGTTTTCAGGTAATCAAGAACGGTCCCGATATTTCCAAAAGTGAAATCTACCTGTCCGCTAATCGTCGCTAGCATGGCGGGACTTCCACCACCGAAAGGTGTCATCGACACTTTGAGGCCTACTTCTTCAAGAAGCAGTCCCTGAATGTGACCGCTAGCACCCGGTCCGGAATAGGACATCTTTATCTTGCCCGGATTCGCCTTTATTGCAGCGACCAGTTCGTCCATGGTCTTGTAAGGAGAGTTGCCGGGAACGACGACTACTTTGGTATCCTCGACCATCATCATGAGTCCTTCAAAGTCGTTGAAGCTCAGCTTGCTCGAATCCATTACCCTGAAGACACCAGGGGTTTCAGCTGACAGAAGGACCGTGTAACCGTCGGCAGGCTTGGAAAAGGCAAAGTCCGTTCCAATAGCACCCGAAGCGCCAGCCTGATTCAGTACAATCACAGGAACTCCAAGGTGTTGCTCGAAGTACGGAGCAAAGGCTCTCCCCACCCTATCGGTTATTCCTCCGGCAGCCCATGGAATAACCAGAGTGACTGCTCTCGTTGGAAAGGCCGCCCATACTGAAGCCGCAATTGCCAGAAATAGAATGAACAAAAGAACTTTCTTCATTACCACTCACCTCCTCGGAAAACGTTTACCAAATGAGAATATATAGATTATACTTCATCGCTGCCGAAAATCCAAAACGTTAAGGTGAAAGTATTGCTTTTTGCCCGGAGATTGAGATATACTCTAGTGACAAAGACTTGTTCAGTGCTCTCATAAGAGCAAGTTCCTTGTTCGCTTTGGTATTGACATAAATCGCTAGAGTACCACGATGAAAGAATTCGATAGGTCACATTGGATTCATTCTATTTGGAAAACGTTTACCGAACAAGAGGTGAGATTAGTGAAGAAAAGAAACTCCCCGGAGACAGAGTTTGGAAGCCGTACGCTGATTTACTCAATGCTTGTTTCGGCTTACTTTTTCTCTTATTTCTTTAGAGTCTCATCTTCTGTGAGTCTTCCCATAATCGCTGGAGAGTGGGGCATGAGCGCATCTCTAGTTGGCTTAATCTCCAGCCTATACTTTTACGCATATGCCTTCATGCAACCGGTGAGCGGGGCGCTCAATGACAGGTTTGGTCCAATGAAAGTGGTGTCTCTTGGAATGGCGACTTCCGGCGTTGGTGCACTGGTCTTTGCCTTCGCTCCGACACCCTTTGTGCTAGGAATCGGAAGGCTTCTTACCGGACTTGGACTGGCTCCCATGCTATCGGGGGTACTCGTCTTTCAGTCTCATTCCTTTCCCGTGGATAGATACTCTTTCTATTCGGGAATCACATACACTGTTGGGAATCTCGGCGCAGTGGTTTCAGTGGCGCCTCTGGCATTTGCACTGGACGAATTCGGTAGAAAGAATGTCTTCGTTCTGCTTTCCCTCATGAATTTCCTGCTCGCTGTCATGCTTATTTCAAGAAGAAGAGAAGACCCGGTAGCGAATATAAACACAATGGGCAACAGAAGCAGCTTCGTAGAAAACCTCAAGTCATCGTTCAAAAAGATAGGGCATTCTACTCAGCTCAAGCTTATGCTTGTTCTCTGGGGAGTATCTTTCGGAGCGTTGATGTCGCTACAGGGACTCTGGGCGGTCTCCTGGTACCAGGTTTCATACGGAATATCTCACGGTAGTGCAAGCGCGTGGTCTACACTCATAAGCGTCGGTGTTATGCTGGGTAATTTCGCGGGAGCGTATATCGCACGTCCTAGCCGTTACAGAAGAATTGCTATAGTCTCTTCCTGTCTGTCATACGGTTTGGCATGGTGCATTTTCTGGATCTCCATGAGGTCACGCTTGCCAATTGCTCTTCCGGGAGTAATGGGCTTCATTCTGGGAGTTTCGGCCGGGATTAGCTATGATCACCTGACTGCCGGTGTCAACGATCTTTCGGCTCGGGAATACGGAGGTTCTCTCTTTGGAGGAATGAATCTCTTCACCTTTATTTCTGTAATTGCTTTTCAATGGGGTACTGGCGCATTTTTGCAGTTCTTCTCTACCGGGAGCGTGGGTATATACGATCCCGGTGCGTATAGCAAGACTTTTGGAATTGTGACCTTTATGGTTATAATGAGTCTGCTGGCACTTCCATTCCTGAAAAGCTTCGAAAACGGAAAGGGGAGCAAACTGATTTGAAAAAAAGTAACAGAGTAACCATTAGACAGGTCGCCGATTACGCGGGATTATCAGTCGCAACGGTCTCAAGAGTCCTCAACGGTTCCAGACCGGTCGCTCCGCATCTTCAGGCACGCGTAAGAGAGGCCGTTGAGAAACTCAATTACGAGCCCAACGTGGCCGCCAGGTTTATGAAAGGCCAGAAGACCGGTACGCTGGGCATGATCGTTCCGGACGTCTCTCATCCGTTCTTCAGTTCTATGATCTCGGGTGCGATTTTGAAGGCCCAGGAAATCGATCAGGTGATCATTGTTTCAACATCCGATGGAAAGAGAGAAATCGAGAAAAGAGCAATAGACGGCCTCGCCAGAACTGTTGTCGACGGTCTGATATACTGCCCCGTTTCAACGGGCGAACCTCTGCCTGAAATCGATAGATTCAGACGTCTTCCGATAGTTGTAGTCGGAAGAAGAAACGTCTTCGCCTCAAAACCCCATGTCTATACAGATAATATTAAGGGTGGCTATCTAGCTACTAAGTACCTTCTCAGACTGGGAAGAAAGAGAGTCGGCTTTCTTGCGGGGTTCTGGAGTCCCCCCTGTACACTGGAAAACATTAGAGAGAAGTCCTCCGGCCCCGAAGCGGGAAGCTACAGCACTCTCGATAGATTCGCGGGTTACTACACGGCGCTCAAAGAAGAGGGCATTGACTATGACAAGTCTCTCATAGTCATCTGCGGATACAGCTATCAGGCGGGATACGATGCGACTAAAGAGCTCCTGGAGAGAATGGTAGAGGTCGATTCGATAATCGCGGCAAACGACCTTGTTGCCGCCGGAGTGTTATCATTTCTGAAGAACCAGGGTATCGGTGTTCCCGACCAAATATCGGTTATTGGATACGACAACAATCTTATAGCTCCCCTGACTTCTCCCGGACTGACTTCCGTTGACCAGGATCCGAGAAAACTCGGCGAAGAGTCTGTCACAGCTCTTGCCAGAGCGATCTCCGGAAGACGAGTGACAGATACTATAATCGACGTGAGGCTTTCCATAAGGAACTCGACAAGCGCACGTCGGTGATTGCGCTGTTGTTATCAGTCGATCATTACGGCCTTTATGACTTTGTCTTTTTCCCTCTCAGCACGCAGCATCATACTCTCGATCTCTTCAAGCTTGAATCGGTCGGTTATCAGATCTCGAACATCGACTGTTTTGCTCCTGATCATGTCGAGGCATCTGGGAAAGTATAGAGCCGGCACCGCATGTGAGGCCCTGAGCTGCAACCTGTTGAAGTGGAAGTAGTTAGCATCGAACTTGATGAAGCGGCCCTCTCCGTAATCGATTCCAATGAATCCGACGACCCCGCCAAAGTTCATTACGCTAAAAACCTCGGGAATGACACTGGGTGGAGCCGTCACGAGCGCCTTATCTACGCCTCCGCGAGGAAATCTGTACGAACTCACCGGTGTCTTATCGACAAGTATTACATCGTCCACACCCAGCTTCCTCGCAATGTCCACTCTTATCTTCGAACGGGAATGGTTTGCTGCGAATACTCTTCTGGCTCCCATTGCACGGGCTATCTGAATCGCCATCAGCCCAATGGGCCCGAGTCCCACCACAAGCACATCGTCATTGAGTTCGGGTCTAACTGTATAACACAGATCAAGAGCCACTCCCATCGGTTCGACAAGCGAAGCCTCTTCAAACGAAACACCTTCAAACAACACCGCGTTTTGCCTGTCGATTATTATCTTTTCTGCAAAACCCATTGTGAGTCCCTCATTTTGAGCTCGACTAAACACATTGGGACTTCTATCGTGGCAGAGATCTGTTCTTCCATTTCTACAGTCTTCACACTTCCCGCAGAAGGATCCGCTCTCGACTATGACACTGTCTCCGATCTGGACGTTATCTACACAAGAACCAGTGGCCTCCACAACGCCCACTATTTCGTGACCGAAGCTCTGCCAATCCTTCGCCTCGCTCCTTGCCGTGTGCAGGTCCGTACCGCATATTCCCGAAGCCTTTATCTTGAGCAAAACATCGTTAGGTTTCAACTCGGGAAGATCGACTTCTTCAAGCTTGAATTCGAAAGGCGATTTGACAAACGCGGCTTTCAAAGGTTATCAACTCCTCAAAGATCCAGGCCGGAATTGGCGACTATCTCTTCGATTTCATTGTAGAGTGCGTCTTCCATAGTCCATTCAACGGCCCCGAGATTCTCTTCCAGTTGAGCGACGTTCTGTGCTCCCGCTATTACTGACGTGACGGCGTTGTCTCTTACCATCCAGTTTATCGCTATCTGGCCCAGAGGCTTACCAGTCCTGTGAGCCAGTTTTCTTAGATTGATAACGACTTCGTAGTACTTCCTGAATTCCGGAGTGCTGAGTTTTGGATTTGACGATCGGACATCGCTTGAACTGAAATCCTTGCTGTTGCTTATCGTACCTGTCAGCAATCCCTGGAAGAGAGGACTATAAGGTAAGAAAGCCATACCGTTCTTCACTACAAAAGGCAATACTTCTCTTTCAGTTCTGTACTCGAGCGGTATGTTGTGATAGCTTTCGGGATTTCTCTCAAGCATATTGTAAAGACCCTGCATACTGCTGATCTCACCGATCTTCATCGCTCTTTCGGCTTCTACGATAGAGAAATTCGAAAGGCCAATATATCTGATCTTTCCGGCCTTCTGCAGTTCAACCAAAGTCTCCATAGTCTCTTCTATTTCGACTGCGGGGTCTGGCCAGTGCAACTGATAGAGATCGACATAGTCCGTTCCGAGTCTTTGGAGACTCTCTTCGATTTCACGTCTAATGCTTTCCGGTCTGAGGCAGTTCGTTATCCTGTTCTGTTTGTCCCATATAAGGCCGCACTTGGTGGCAATGAAGACTTTGCTTCTTGAACCGCTTATAGCCTTTCCTAGAACCTCTTCTGCGTGGCCGAATCCGTAGACTGGAGCGACATCGAACAGGTTTATCCCTGCCTCTATCGCCTTATGAATGGTCTTTATGGAATCACCATCTGTCGTGCCGTCCCAGAAGGCAGGTCCGGAGATTCCCCAGCAACCGTAACCGAGAACTGAAAGCTCGTCTTCTATACGTTCAACCTTTTTGTACTTCAAATCGTTTCCCCCTTTATTCGAGGTTTGCGTGGTTCCTGAACATTTCTTTGGAACTCATGTCTAGCTTTTCCATAATATTCATTACGATAATATCGGTAACGATCAAGAGCGATTGCTCGAAGAGGTTACCCATGGGTTGAATTGAAGCGACTCCCTTTCTTTCGGGGACTTTCGGTGTTTTTGTGGGAATCATGATCATTCCACTGCTCATTGAAGAGACAGTCGACTCACCACTCGCAGTAATGGCCAGAATTGTTGTCCCACAATCGAAAGCCTTTCTGCAATTGGCTACAACAGAAGCTGTTTCACCGGAAGCAGTTCCGACAATCAAGACGTCTCCCTCTTCAACCGCAGGCGTTGTGGTTTCTCCAATCACGTGAACTCTCAACCCTAGGTGCATCAATCTCATGGCGAAGGCCTTCATCGCCAGTCCGGACCTTCCCATTCCGAGAGTGAATACCCGCTTCGCTTTCAATATCCCGCCAGTAAAAGAGTCGACAGTGTCTTCATCAATGTCCGAAAGGACCGCCGCGATTTCCGCAAGTACTTTTTCAAGACTATTTCTGAAATCCATCTATCTCATCGCCAGTCTGTCAACAATCCTGGACGCCATATCGGCAGGATCTGTCGCTTCGCAAATCGCTCTCCCGGAGACTATTACGTCGGGTTTCAATGGTAGCAAGTAGTGTATATTTGCCAGCGATATACCACCGGCAATCGCCACTTTCGTCCTCGGAAGCAATCTCCTGATTATTCCTATCTTCCTCGTATAATCGGCCATATGAAACGTCTCGCCTACGCCGCTCACATCGGCCGGAGTGTGCAGGCAAACATAACCCGGCGACAGCGGCGAGACTCTGGCGGCAAACTCCTCGAAGTCGGAAAGCTCTATCGTATCGAGCATTATTGCTCCACCGGCCTCATTTGCAGCTCTGATTGACTGTGAAATCGTCTTTAGAGAAGCCACGGCCAGTACAGTAACTATACTGGCTCCCCTATCGAAAGCCATTTTTGCTTCAAGATAGCCCGCGTCCACGATCTTAGTATCGGCAAGTATCAGACAGTCTTTGAACTCTTCTCTCGCCTCTTCTACTATCGACATTCCATTTTCCATTATTACCGGAGTGCCCACTTCAAGAATATCTATGAAGGGTCTTACTTTTCTGGCAACAGATAAGAATTCGTCTTTCACTATTACGTCGTTTGCGAATTGTAATTCCATAGGCAGCTCAGTAAGTGACGCCTGCGACGAGAATGACACTTGAATACGGAATCTGCTCGCCCGTTCTGATAACGGCCTTCGACTGATCGTTTGTGAGCTCTTTGAATCTCACATGTGGTACGTATTCGACTTCTATTCCCTCCGGGAGTCTTTTCAACGTCTGCTCAAGAGCTTCGGGACTGATAGTCTTTATCTCTTGCGCGAGTATCACCTTTTCGATCTCCAATTCCTCAAGAACAGGCTCGAGAACATCGAAAATACCTGGCTTTCCGCCCACTATACTTACGTCTATCCGATACCTGTCGCTGGCTATAGGAAGACCGGAATCGGAAATCACCAGAAGATCTGTATGACCTATAGAACCAATTGCATTGCATATTTCCTTATTTAGTATTCCATTCTTCTTCATGTCTTCTCCTTTCAGACTCAATACCCTGTGGTGAGATTAATGCGAAACTTGTAGTGTCTTGCCTCGTACCAGCACTGGACCAGTTCGATCGGTTCGCCATTAAAAGTCGAACCCAACCGTTCATAGTAAAGAACCGGAGAACCGACTTCGATCTTGAGAAGCTTGGCGATCTTTCCTTCGGCCAGCTTGGCCTCTATAAGAGCATCTCCGTCGATAACCGGAACTCCTTTACTCCTTAGAAGCTCGTACAGAGAGCCCTCGTAGTTGTCCTCGACGGTCAGGCCGCTCCTGAGAGGCAGGAAGGATATGAATAACACCAGCGGGAAGTACAGCTCGTTACCTCTCAATCTCGTCACGCGAAGAACATCTTCGTTCTGGGGTATCTGAAGTCTCTTTGCAAGTTCTTCATCCGGTGAGAAAGTCGATACTTCTACCACCTGAGTTATCGGGACATGATTTTCCAGACGCATCTGGTCGGTAAAACTTCTGATAGTAGTAAGGTGTTCCATTGTGGCATTGTTGGTCACGACGGTCCCCTTGCCACGCATTCTGGCAATCTGTCCGCTAGATTCAAGAGACTGGAGTGCTCGTCTCACCGTGGCGCGACTGACATTGAAAACCTTCATCATCGCTTCTTCGGTCGGCAGTTTTCTTCCGACGGTGCCCGGTTCCTTCATATAGTCCGTGATTATCCTGTATATCTGATAGTAAAGAGGCACAGGACTGGATCGATCAAGAGCGATTTTTCTATTCGCATCGAAAAGCATGATGAATATCCCTTCCTTCGGTATCAGCCATTCCGGGAATCTCATAATCTTTCACGAGAGCCGGAACAGTTTTTCTAGGACAACTTTGACAGGTCTTCATAGACTTCCAGTAACGACTGATAAGATTTCTCGAATACTTCGAAGACCCTCTCGTATCTTTCGTGTGCTTCCCGTCTTGGCGTAATTACCTGAACATCTTTCACAAACTTCGATGCTTCCTGTAAAACCATCTCTCCCGCTCCTACGGCGCCTATTATGGCCGCTCCCATCGAAGTCGCTTCCTCAAGGTATTCGGGAATAGTCACAGTCCTATCGAAGATATCCGCGATTATCTGCTTCCAGTTCCTTCCCTTGGCTCCTCCGCCGATGAGCCTTATCTTGTTGAATTTTCCATTGCTCTCAAGAATATCCAGTATTATCTTCAAGTTGAAGCCGACTCCCTCGAGTACAGACCGGAGCATATCGGATTTTCTGTGAGTTGACGAAAGCCCTATGAAGGCTCCTCTGGCATTTATGTTCCACCGTGGACTTCTCTCACCCAGAATATATGGAAGAAAGATCAGGTTTCCAGATCCAGGCTCTGTAGCGTCTATAAGGTCGTCCATGAGGGTGAAAGCGCTGAGTCCGAGCGACCTGCCCTTCTCCTCTTCCATCTTGCAGAGAGCGTCTTTTGCCCAGTGATACGACGCTCCACCGGCCTGCATAGTACCTGTGGGACAACAAAAACCCTCGATAGGATAGGCGAAGTTGAAGGTTCTAGACTCCCTGTCGAAGAGAGGCTCTCTGGAGCAGGTACTGATCCAGCTCGAAGAACCGAGATAAAGGTAAGCCTCGTCTTCACTGACGACACCCGCGCCGAGGCAGGCACAGGCTCCATCTCCTCCACCACGTACAACCAGGGTCTTTTTCGAAAGCCCCAATTCCGCCGCTACCGCGGGCAAAATGGTCGAGACGACTGAAGTGGACGGAAAGACATCGGGAAGTTTCTTCATGTCCAGTTGAAGAGCCTCCGCAAGGTCTTCGGACCAGCTCCACTTTTTGATATCGAAAAGCAATGTCATCGATGCGTCTGAAGGCTCCGTGCCAAACTCTCCGGTGAATCTGGATACTATGTAGTCCTTCGCTATAAGAAACTTGAAGGCTTTGTCGTAGATCTCTCTTTCATTGTCCTTTATCCAGGCAATCTTCGGTCCCGAATAGGTTGGAGTTATGCGTGAGCCGGTAAGTCTATACACAGCGTCGTTTCCGAGCTTTTCCAGCCTTGCGGACTGTTCCACGCTGCGCTGATCTGCCCAGATTATCGCCCTTCGCAGAGCGTTTCCGTTTCGATCGACCGGTACGGTGCCCATCATCTGACCGCTGAAGCTAATCGCCTTTATATCATCGACCGCAACTCCGGATCTGGCAAGAAGCTCCGAAGTAGTCTTCTTTATAGATAACCACCACTCTTCCGGATCTTGTTCAACCTGATTGGGTCCGGGGTGGAAAGTCCTGTAATCGCAGAATGAACTCGCCTTAAGCTCTCCGGCCACACTATATAGCGTAGCTTTGTTGCCCGTCGTTCCGAGGTCGTAAGCTATCACATAATTCATCTTCAGACACCCCCTTTGAGCTCACTGGCAAGAGACTCTATCTCCCCGACATCGGGCATCGAGGGCGAAGTGCCGAACCTTGTAGTCGAGATAGCCGCTCCGACTCTCGCGAAATCTATCGCCTCGCTCAAGGTCTTGCCCCTTGAGAGATAGGAAGCGAATACTCCTGCAAAGGCGTCTCCGGCTCCGGTAGTATCTATTGTGGCCACTCTGCACGCCGGAATAAGACCGGAGTTTATCGACGGGCAATAGACGCCCTTTCCTCCCAGAGTGAGGATAACGGTCGAGACATGATTTCTCAGTTCCCTCGCGATTGCCTCAATCGACTCAGAGCCGTCGAGAGATATGCCCGTCATCTGACTTGCCTCTATTTCGTTGGGCATGATTATGTCAACATACTTCAGTATTGCGTGATCAAATTCCTTCACTGGAGCCGGATTAAGCACTACTGTCGCTCCCGCGCCCTTCGCTATCTTAATCGCTTCGTAAGTGGCGTCTAGATTAGCTTCGAACTGTGTCAGGAAGACATCGCAGTCTGTGAAGATCTCTCTTCTATTCCTTACATCTTCAACACTTAGCTCATTACAGGCCTCAGGAGCTACCGCGATAGCGTTGTTGCCATTGTTCTGATCTACTATTATCAAGGCGACGCCAGTACCGGACTCGTCAGATTCGAGCAGGTTCTCTTTGGATATTCCAAATCTGTCGAAAGCGTCTTTGACGAAGGGAGCAAAGAGATCCTTGCCGATCTTCGTCATGAATCTCACATCCGCTCCAGACTTTCTTGCAGCCACTGCCTGATTGAACCCCTTACCACCGGGTCCCATTTTGAATGGCCCCGAGAAGACCGTCTCGCCTACTACCGGAATATGAGGCGACAGCGTCGTCAAGTCCATAACATAGCTTCCAAATACAGTAACTCTATTCATCAATATTCCTCCAAACACCCCGGTACAGCGGGATTATCTCTTCATGATCTGCGCGATCTCCAGAAGTTCTCCGCCGGGACCTCTGAAAGTGTTGTATCTGACCCGTCCATCGAATACCGGTATTGGCTCCTCCGATTCGAGGGCGATTCCTCTCTCTTTGAGATATGCCATCGCTTTCTCAATATCGTTTACGAGAAAGGAAAGGTGTTGAAAGTGCGATTCGCTTTCAGGGGCGAATCTCCTATCTTTGCTATCTTCGAAACACATAAGCTCTATCTCACAACCTTCTCCTGCGACAAAAGCCACTTCCAGATGTTTCTCCGGCAGCTGTTCACGGTTTATCAAACTGAGACTGAGCAGACCGGTATAGAACTCCAGAGCTTTGTCTAGATCGGGTACTTCAACTGCAACATGAAAGAATCTGTTTATTCTCATAGTATTAATCACGCCCTTTTGAATAATTTCTTCAAGCCTTCACCCTTCTTCCTGCTCTTAATAAACTGGTCGAAGAATACGGCGAGAATGATTATCGCTCCTATGAATATCTGCATAATGAAAGGATCCACGCCGAGAAGGTTTCCGCCGTTTCTTATAGTCTGAATTATCAGAGCGCCAAGAGCCGTACCGAGGACTGTACCGACCCCTCCACTCAAACTGGCTCCTCCTATGACAACCGATGCAATCGCGTCGAGCTCGTACCCCTGGCCGCCAGTCGGAACCCCGGCCGCCATCCTGGTGCCTAGCATCAAACCGGCAATGCCGCTGAATATTGCCGCGACTATATAGAAAGAGTAGATATTCAATCTGATGTTGATACCAGATAGTCGGGCAGCCTCCTCGTTACTTCCAATTGCGTAGAGGTTCCGCCCAAACTTCGTATATTTCAAAACCAGCATCATGAAAGCTGCGAGAATTATCCACGTCCATGCCAGAGCCGGTATACCCAGAAACTCTTGAACTGCGAACTGTCGGTATTCAGTAGGGACTCCCGTAACCATACGACCGCTGGAAACGTACATGACTACACCTCTTACCAGAGTCATCATACCGAGAGTGGCAATAAAGGCCGGGACCTTTCCGTCGTGTATCGCTATCGCGTTGATCAGTCCTACCAGGGCACCTATAGCGAGCGCGATCAGGATTCCCCAGAAAGAAGACAGTTTGAATTCTCCGCGGGTAGATGTCATGATCGCATAGACCATTCCGGAAAGGCCCACAATAGAACCCACCGAAAGATCTATTCCGCCGGTTATTATGATCAAGGTCATTCCTATCGCAACAACGCCGTTGATCGATGATTGCCTTATAAGGTTAGTAATGTTCGCAAATGACGAGAAGTTTCCCTTTGTTGCGATGGCCAGAAAGACCCACATCACAACCAGAATAATCAACAGGTTTCTTTCAGCTAAAGCTTTTCTCTGCCTCTTTCCAGCCATTTCAGACTGCCTCCTTTATCTTTTCCTTCGATACAAGGTTTTTCATGGCGAGAGTCAACAGATGCTCTTCTGAGAAATCTTCCTTTTGAACCTCCGCGGCCACTCTCCCATTCGATATTACATATATTCTGTCTGAAACGCCCATCAATTCAGGAAGGTAAGATGAAATCAAGATGATTCCCTTTCCTGAGCCAAGGATATCGCCAAAGAGCCGGTAGATTTCCGATTTCGTTCCAACGTCTATCCCGACCGTTGGCTCGTCGAATATCAGTACATCCGGGTTCTTGCAAAGCCACCGCGCAATAATAACCTTCTGCTGGTTTCCACCGCTCAACTGAGATATCGGCTGATACATACTTCCGATCTTTATTGAAAGCTTGTCCACATAGTCCTGAGCCTGGGCATGAGCCTTGGAATAGCTTATAAATCCCGCACGCATTACCTTGTCGAAGTTAATAACATTCACGTTAAAGTCAATATCCTGCTGCAGGAATATCCCCTGTTTCCTGCGGTCTTCGGGCAGATAACCTATTCCCTTTTCGAGCGCGTCTTTTGGTTTCTTAATATAAGACTGCTCGCCGTTTATGATTATCTTTCCTTCAGTGAAGTGATCCACTCCAAAAACAGCCCTCGCTATTTCGGTTCTCCCGGCTCCCACAAGCCCGAACATTCCTACGACTTCTCCGGCTCTGACATTAAAGTTTATATCTTTGAACCTGTTTCCGGAGAGGTTCTCAACCCGTAGAAGCTCCGTTCCGACTTTGGTTTCCTTTTTGTGATACATCTCTTCTATAGATCTTCCGACCATGAGGGGGATCAACTTGTCAACATTCTCGAGCTCCTGCACCGGATAAGTCCCGACCGTCGCACCGTCCTTCAGTACCGTGACCGTGTCACAGATCTCAAAGACCTCTTCAAGATTATGCGAAATATAAACAACGGCCGTTCCCTGCCTCTTCAAGTCCTCGATTATCTTGAAAAGAATCTTTGTCTCACTTCTGGTGAGAACTGCGGTAGGTTCGTCGAAGATAACGAGTTTCGGTTTCTGCCACAAAGCCTTACATATAGCGATCATTTCGCTTTCTGCTATACTCAGTTCCTTGATATTCTTGTGAACATCGATTTTCAGGCCTATCTCGTCGAGAAATTCCTCGGATTCCCTGTACATCTTTCCCCAGTTTATAAATGGCCCAATCAAAGGCTGATGACCTAGAAAAAAGTTCTCTGCAACTGTCAGATCGGGAGTAACCATAACGTCCTGATACACTGCATATATTCCGAGCGCCTTCGAGACCAGCGGGGAGTTCTTGTTGACCTCTCTACCCTCGAATAGCATCGAACCGGAGTCCTTCGTGTAAGCGCCCGTGATTATCTTTATTAGAGTCGACTTGCCCGCTCCGTTTTCACCCACCAGACCTCTCACTTCGCCGCCTTTAACCGAGAAGCTCACGTCATCCAGAGCCTTCACTGCAGGGAAAGACTTGCAGACCTTCTCAACTTCCAGAATAGCTCTCTCTTCCGGCATGTGATCACTCCCCTTTACGTTCCATGCTTCTTCTCGTATTCAGCAAGAATAGCTACGCTCGAGCTTGAACCAAAGACCGACGCGCCCAGTTCCATAAACTTTTCGACTTGCTCGAGTGTGCGGACTCCACCGGAGACCTTTATCTCTTTCTTTCCGGCCACGACAGAGTTTATCAATTCCACGTCGCGATAGGAAGTCGCCCTGGGGCCGAATCCCGTACCGGTCTTCACGAAATCAATCGTAGGAACATCTACTATCAACTCGCAGACTTTTACGATTTCATCTTCAGTTAGTCTGCAGGTCTCGATAATGAACTTGCAGACTCTGTTAGCCTTCTTGACCGGTTCCGACAGAACGACAAACTCCTTCTTCAGATAGTCCCAGTCTTTTGACTTAACTGCGGAGATATTTATCACTATGTCAAAATCGGTAATAGCCTCTCCAAGTGAAAGATAGTATTCTATCTCCCGCATCTTCATATCGGTCGGAACCATCCCGAACGGAAAACCTCCGGGACCTACATTTATACCTACATCGGTATTCCTTACTTTCTCGATCACATAAGGCGGTATCGCGTACCATGGAACTACAACATTACGGAAGTTGTACTTCACCGTCTCATCAACAAATGCTTCAATATCTTTCCATTTTGCCTCGGGATTGAGTAGAGTATTATCGAATCGTCTGTTAAAGGGTATGATTTTGCTCATCTGCTACCTCCAGATTATGACTGTTAATTCCGAAAATGGGCAGCTTTCGCTGCCCACCTTGTTATCTAAGGTTCCTTTTTTCTATCAGTACTTCTTTCTGGAGAACGGATCGAGAATCCACATGGAGTCGTCGAGGATATCCTTGGTTACAACGTAGACACCAGTGTCAAGATATGCAGGGAGAGGTTCGCCATTTATTGCCATGAAGGCGAACATAACGCCCTTGTAACCCATACCGTGAGGATCCTGAACGATAAGAGCCTTTAGTGCACCACTTTCGAGTGCTTCGATTTCCAGTGGATCTGAGTCGTAAGCAACGGCCATGATCTTGTTTTCCAGACCTCTCTGCTCGATAACTCTGGCGACACCTATACCGGTGTGGTTGTTGTCGGCAAAGAAACCAACCAGGTCGGAATGGGCTATCAGAAGGTCCTCGGCTGCGTTAGCTGAACGGGAGATGTCGTTGTTGGTGTAAATCGTTGGAAGTACCTGCAGATCCGGTGCGATTTCCTTCAGTCTGTCGATGAAACCTCCGTCTCTGTCCGTCAGAACCTGAACGCCGGCCATGGCGCTGATGAGACCTATCTTTCCCTTGAGTGGTGTGTTGTTGGCCTTCAGCGCGGCAACAAGCTTATCCGCAGCAAAAGCGCCTCCGACACGGTTGTTTGTTGCGAGGAAAGAATCGTATCCCGTATCGTAGACGAAGTTATCAATAAGAACAATCTTTATGCCGGCCTTGTGAGCTGCATCCAAAATCAATGACGGTGCTTCGGAACTTGTCGAAGAGATAACGATCGCGTCCGGTCTTGTGTTGATAACGTTCTCGAGAATAGAAACCTGAAGATCGATATCGGCCTCAGACGGTGGTCCGTAGACGGTGACTTTGGCAAGTCCCTTGAGATCGTACTCGGCATTCTTTGCACCCACAATCGTGTACTGCCAGAAATCAGAATCCGTTGCCTTGACTATAAAGGCAATGTTATAAGCTGCCACTCCAACTGTTCCAAGTAGAATCGAAACCAGTGCCAGAAGAATAAGTGCTTTACGCATTCACAAAAACCTCCCTATATTTTTGTTCTGTACATACGTAAATACTAATGTACGTACAAACAGTTTCATTATAGCAAGTTCTCTCTCGACTTCAAAATCGAGATAAGGTTAGATTTGCGGAGAAAATCGAGCGTAATCGTCCTTGATTGACCGAGGTTCAAGCTCGACACATTTTATCGACATATGAACTCGCTTTGAAGAGCGAAAAAGCGAAGCAAGGCGACGTCTTCGCCAAAATACTTCTTTCCGAGCATTACGTCGCTCTTCTTGCTAGGGTATTCGCGAAGATTCTTCTTTTACCGTTACTCTTTGGAGCGTTTTTTGACGTATATTGCCAGTTTCATCTTTCAATGTGATAGAATAACTCAGATCTCTCCGTTCTGTGGGGGTGGTTCCATATGGAAAAGACCATTTCCGGCAGTCACAACATAGTCTTTCAAGACAACGTCGCGAAACTCAACATTACTCTGGGAAAGTACTACTCTGAGGGTTACGGCGATGGCAAGAGACTGCTTTTTGCCTTCAACGAGATAACTCCAAAAGATATACGCGATGCTCTCTCACCGTTTGGTCTGAATCTGGATGAACTTCGCGCTAATGGGAAGGCAGTTCTGGTGAGCGCTGAGGAAAGCTACCTGAAAGGTGGGAGCTTCAGCCCGGACAGAATGCTGAAAGTCCTGGAAGATGCGACAATCGAGGCTCTAGACGATGGTTTCACGGGCGTTCAGGGCGC
>Ga0334884_1000700_pt1 | contig 58402 bp, 49 predicted proteins | sample GraSluR1_MG_7_FD_207215 | JGI IMG/M metagenome (GOLD analysis project Ga0334884, IMG submission 207215) | Sludge microbial communities from methane-producing bioreactor in Wageningen University, Netherlands - Granular Sludge_12_05 R1 | ecosystem: Engineered > Bioreactor > Anaerobic >... | reverse complement strand
ATACACCTTCTCCTCGCCTGCCGGTGGTTGGATTTGGCAATCAACGAACTCACCCCCTTGGGCATCTGGTGGATAGCCGTGGCACCAACTCGAATTGTTATAAATCGATACGACACGGTCTCCTTCGCGGGAATGACGTTGTGATGCGGGAATGACGTTGTGATGCGGGAATGACGGTGTAATATTCGAGGGATAACGTTGTGTTGCCAAGTGACGCTGTAATATCCACGAGAATGACGTTCAGATGCCAAGTGGCCTCCGGATGCCATCGACCCTTTTCGCGAATGGCACCGGATGCGTGAAAAGCACCGGAGGTACTCGTTTTCCGGATGAACCACAAAAAAGGCTTCCGGCTTTCTCCGAATTGTTGGTAAAATAATTATTTTGGAAAGGCAAACTGCCCAACACTGCGAATGGATTGAATGTGTTTACAGGAGATGGTGTAATGCATGTCAGATCGTTAGCGCACCTGGTGTTCGGAATGCTTGCTCTGTGCGTGTTTTTTCTCCTCTTTCCATCGGCGATCGCCGCGACTCCGGCCTCGCCTCTCACAGTGGTCCAGACCGGCACCGAACAGGCACTCGATATTTTGAGATCCTCCCAGTCGGAAGGCGGGCCGACCATTCGTCAGCGAAGAGATGAGATCCTGACGATCGTCGACAGGTATTTCAACTTTCAGGAAATGGCCCGAAGGTCACTCGGACGCGCCTGGAGAGACCAGTCTCCCGCAAAACAGCAGGAATTCGTCAGGCTCTTCAAGGATCTTCTCTTCAACACGTACGTGAGCCGAGTGGAAACCTATACCAGCGGCAATGAACAGGTCGTATTCGACAGGCAAGACATCGACGGCAACTACGCGGTGGTCTTTACCCGGATCGTCAACTACAGGAATTCGGACGTGAAGGTGGACTACCGCATGCGCCTGGACGGCGGAGAGTGGAAGGTGTACGATGTCGTTGTGGAAGGTATCAGCTTCATCGACAATTACCGCGGCCAGTTTACCTCCATTCTTGCCAGGGAATCCTTCGACAGTCTCCTGAACCGCATCCGCGAGCGGGTAGCCGAGCTTGCCCGGACCTGACGCGGACAGGACACATGCGAACCGGCAGGGACATTCCCCATGAATATCGGACCCGAGGGACACCGCAGACGCCTTCGAGAACGATTCGAACGAAGTGGGTTCGACGGGTTTCACGACCACGAGGTGATCGAACTGCTGCTATCCTATGCGATTCCCCGGCGGGATGTGAAGCCTGCCGCGAAGAAGCTTCTCGAGCGCTTCGGAAGCATGGCGGGCGTTTTCGATGCTCCGCTGCAATCCCTCAGATCGGTCGACGGCGTCGGGGAACATGCGGCCCGGCTGATCAGCACCATTCCACGCCTGCTGGACGTTTATCAGCAGAGCCGGTGGAAGCGGGATCAGACCTTCAATTCCACTGACGGAGCCGTTACCTACCTGAATGCGCGCCTGGCCAATGAGCGCAGGGAAGTCTTCTGTATCCTGGCCTTGACCAGCCGCAACGACCTGATCGCCATGGAGGAAATCCAGAGGGGAACGGTGAACCGTACCGCCGTCTTCCCACGCCAGGTCGTCGAAGCAGCCCTGAAACACAGGGCGACGGCGTTGATCCTGGCTCACAATCATCCCGGCGGGGACCCGAGCCCTTCGGCGGCCGACAGGCAGTTGACCCGCAAGCTGAAGAGAATCTTGAACGACCTGGATATCACCGTTCACGATCACATCATCATCGCAGGCCCCAGGCACTTTTCTTTTGCCGAAAACGGAGGACTCGAATGAAGGACAAACGGATGCCCGCGGTGGTGGTCGTCGAAACAGGAAAACGAGGAGACTGGAACACGCTCGACATTCGGGACGTGCCCATGCCTTCCCTGGAGCCGGGGGAGGTACTCGTCCGGGTCGAGGCCTGTTCCGTCAACCGGGCGGATCTCTTGCAGCGCCGAGGATTCTATCCTCCGCCTCCGGGTGCATCCTCCATCCTGGGACTGGATTTCGCCGGGGAGATTGCCGAGGCGGCGGAGGGGGTGGCCGGGTGGAAGCCCGGCGACCGCGTCTTCGGAATTACGGCGGGGGGAGGGTACGGGCGATACGTCTCTGTAGCCGCCAACCACCTGGTGCCCATTCCGGACAGACTCGATTATGTTCAAGCCGCGGCCGTGGCCGAGGTCTTTTTCACCGCCCATCTGAATCTTTTCATCGAGGCGAGCATGCAGGCCGGGGAGTCTCTCCTGGTCCACGGAGGAGGCAGCGGAGTGGGGACGGCCGCCATACAGCTTGCGAAGGCCGCGGGTATCCAGGTGATCGTCACTGCGGGAACCGCGGATAAGGTCCTCCGCTGCCTGGACCTCGGGGCCGATTACGGCATAAACTACAGGACGGAAGACTTCGCCTCGCAGGTTATGCAGATCACGGGCGGGAAAGGCGTCGACGTCGTCCTGGACTGGATCGGCGCGAGCTACCTCGAACGGCATATCGACATCCTGAAGACCAGGGGCCGCCTGGTCATCATCGGTCTTATGGGAGGGACAAGAACGGAAATCAATCTTCCCCCGCTGCTCACCAAGCGCCTGCGCATCATCGGCTCCGTGCTCCGCAGCCAATCCGGGCAGGAAAAGGCGCTCCTGGCCCACTCCTTCAGGGACCAAGTGCTTCCGCTGCTTGAAGCCGGCAGAGTACACCCGGTCATCGACCGCGTATACTCCGTGCACAACGCGGAAGAGGCTCACCAGGCAATGCGGGAAGGACATCATTTCGGCAAGATCGTTCTTTCATGGAGTGAAAAGGAAAAGGTCCAACAGGGTGAGTGAAGCACCTCCGTCGAATCATGACTGGATACGCCTGGAAGATGTGTCTTTCGTGCGCCGCAGGCGGATTATCCTGGATCAGATCAACTGGAACGTGTCTGCCGGTGACCACTCGGTCGTGCTCGGAGCGAACGGGTCGGGGAAAACCACGCTTCTTCAGATGCTCGCCGGTTACCTCTGGCCGACTCGAGGCCGCGTTACCGTCCTCGGCGAACGCTTCGGCCAGGTGGACCTCCGCCTGCTGAGAAAGCGCATCGGCTGGGTCGGATCGTTTCTCGAGGCTCAGATTCCTTCTACCCAGCGCCCGCTCGATCTCATCGTGAGCGGAAAGTTCGCTTCCATCGGGATTTTTGAAGTGCCCGAGGAGCAAGACTACCGGCAGGCCTGCGACCTGGCCGCCCAGCTCCGGTGCGACCACGTGCTCGATTCCCCTTACGGAGTCCTGTCTCAAGGGGAGAAACAGCGGCTGCTCATCGCCCGGGCACTCATCCACCGTCCTCGCCTGCTCATCCTCGATGAACCGTGCGCCGGCCTGGACCTGGTTTCACGCGAACTGCTCCTGCACACCATCGAAGACCTCGCCCACTCGGAAGATCCTCCCACAATGGTCCTCGTCACGCATCATCTGGAGGAGATCATGCCCGCCTTCGGCCGCGTCTTCATGCTCAAGAACGGCCGCTGCCTGGCTCAAGGCAGAAAGGAAGAGGTGCTGAAATCCGGGATGATGGAAGAAGCCTTCGGAATCCCCGTCGATGTCGTCGAGGAGGGAGGCCGCTACTGGTCGAGAATTGCCCTTACGCGCTGAGAGACGGCGACTCCGCGTAGCGCCGGGCGAATTCTCCCTGAACCTGTTCGAGGGCCTCGGGAGTGTCGACACCGGTGACTTCACTCTCGGGCGCCTCCACCATACCCACGTTCAGCCCGTCTTCGTTCATCATTTCCACGAGATCCGTCAGGAAGTATTCCTGGAGGGTAACCCATTCCTGTCCGCGTTGTTTACGAACCGTGTGAGGCCTGGATGCGAGCCGTTCGAGATAGGGCAGCAGGGCATCGCGCCTTGCAGCGTAGACTCCCGCGTTGCAGAAGCGCAGAGCCGCTCTCCGTTCAGGAGGATATTCGCGCCAGTACTTCCATTCGACAATGCCGAGCACCCGATGTCCATCCATTTCCAGCATGCCGTATTGAGCCCGGTCCCGCGGCGCAAAGGCAAGCACAACCAGGTCATGGCGTGCCGTCTCCCTGCAGATCTGTTCGTAGGTGGCGCGGCGGATGAGAGGGACATCCCCCATGGTGATGATGACCAGGTTTTCGGAAACGGATTGGAGAAAGGGACCCGCAGCGAGGAGTGCTCCTCCGGTGCCGTTGGTCGAGGGCTGGAAGTGAAAAGATACACCGACGATACCGGCCAGCGCTCGCTTCACCTGTTCCGCACAGTGGTGCACCACGATTCCTTTCGGACCCTCGGGCAGATTGTTCAAGACCTCGACAAGAAGCGGATGCTCCCCTTCATACGGCGATGCGGAAGGAATAAGAGGCAGAAGGGTCTTGTTGCCTGGATACCCGATCATGCGGCTTCCTTTTCCCGCTGCGAAAACCACGCTTGCAGCCTGCAAAGACATGAGTCTTCATCCTTTCAAAACGGCGCGGGGACCCGGCTGACATCCTGCCCGGAACTCCCTCGTGATCTCTTCCTTCAGTCGCCTTCCGCCCTTTGATTCTCACCGGATTCGGGCGGTGTAGACCCTGCGGGCACGCCTTCCCGTCCGCTTCGAACCTTCTGCCGTTCCCTGTACCGGGCCACGGCCTTTCGGTGCTCGGAAAGTGTCTCGGAGAAGTGGTGTGTTCCATCGCTGTTGCTGACAAAGTACAGGTATCGGACGCTGAGCGGATACAGGGCGGCTTCAATGGACCTGGCCCCGGGATTGCAAATGGGGCCTGGAGGCAGCCCTTTGTTCACGTAGGTATTGTACGGACTGTTTCGCTTCAGATGATCGGAGGTGATGGCACCGCTGAAATCAGCCAGGTCGTAGACGGCGGTGGGGTCGCTTTGAAGCGGCATATCGATCCTGATCCGATTGTGAAATACCGCCGATATAATGGGCCGTTCAGCGTCGAGAACCGCTTCCTTTTCGATGAGGGAAGCCATAATGACCACGTCGTGGAGGTCCATTCCGAGTTCACGGGAGCGCTGGCGCCATCCTTCGGGCAGGCGGCGATGGAACTGCCGGACCATTGCCTTCAAGGCGTCGGGGGCGTCCAGTGGTTTCGAAAAGTGGTAGGTATCCGGGAAAAGGTAACCTTCCAGGCTCGGCACATCGAGATCCAGGGCAGCGATAAAACTCCTGTCGCGGCTGAAGCGCAGGATCTCACTCCCCGAAACCAGCCCGGAACTCTCCATGATCCCTGCCACGTCTCGAAGAGTCGAACCTTCGGGCAAAGTGGCGAAATGTACGATGACCCGCCCCTGGACTATCTGATCCAGAATCCGGCCGGGGCCGGACAGCGGGAGGAAAGCGTACTCGCCGGCCTGCAGCCGGTTTGCCACACCACGAACCCGGCAAAGAACATAAAATTTTTCGGGATCCGCAATGACTCCGTGCCGGTGGAGCAGATCCGCCACCTGGAAGGCGCCGGTTCCGGGCTGAATGGTCAGCCGGCGAACCTCGCGAACGGAGTTCCCCGGCATTTTCAGGAATATCCAGAACTGGAAAGCCAGAAAACCCGCTCCGAAAAGGATAACGGCCGCTATGCTCAGCAGGACGCACGCAAGCGTCCTTCTCACGTTTTCCGCACCCGACATCGTCTCCTCCAACAGTCTGATTCATTTAACATGAAAAGAAGGGCGAAACAACGCCGAGGTCACTCGATCAAGGCTTTCCAAGGAAGCGGGGTCGCCGTTCCGGCATGTTTACCGCGTGTTCTTTACAGGTTTGTCAAACCCGGAGACAAGGTTCTGGAAGAAAAGGGGGGAGTCCAGACGGTCTGTCCTTTATCAAAATGAGCGGTCGTGTTAAGATTGCAGCATTATGCAAGAACCATGATCTTTCCTCTTCGCCGTCCCGCATCTTGCTGGAGCCGGTTCTTGCGGTGAATTCGACCCCGGCGGCACATGGTCCCATGTCGGAACCCCTGATCGGCGGTCGAGAATGGGCATACGTCTGCATGCCACCCTTTTCCATCCCTGCCCGGAGGATCGGGTCGCCTGTTTCGAACCGTTGTAATCGCCGGTCAGCCGGCGCACTGCTGAAAAAGAAGACTATTCCACAGGGGGTATACCAGGATTTATGAGCAGGAATCTTTATCGTGAAGCCGGCGTCGATCTGGACAAAGCCAACGAACTGGTGAGTCGAATCAAGCCCATGGTGCGATCCACCTTCACGGGAGGTGTAATCACCGATATCGGCGGCTTCGGTGGACTCTTCTCCGTCAACTGCCGGGATCTCGTGCAGCCCGTTCTCGTATCCTCTACGGACGGAGTCGGAACCAAGCTCAAGGTCGCCTTCTGGGCGGACAGGCACAACACGGTGGGCATAGACCTGGTGGCCATGTGCGTGAACGACATCGTCGTCCAGGGAGCCCGGCCTCTCTTCTTCCTGGACTACCTGGCCATGGGACGCATCGACCTGGACCGGGTCGAACAGATCATATCGGGTATCGTAGCGGGATGCAGGGAGGCGGGATGTTCGCTCATAGGAGGCGAAACGGCCGAAATGCCTGACCTTTACAGGGAAAATGAATACGATATGGCCGGCTTCGCTGTGGGCCTGGTGGACAACAGCGACATCATCGACGGCTCCACCATTCACGTGGGGGACGAGATCATCGGCATCGCTTCCAGCGGCCTGCATTCCAACGGGTACAGCCTGGTTCGGCGAATCGTGTTCGACAAACTGAAACTGGAGCCGGACAGTCTTCTGACGGAATGCAACAGAACGGTCGCCGAAGAACTGCTGGAGCCTACAAGGATCTATGTCGAACCGGTACTCAAGGTAATGAGGCAATTCCGTGTGGTCGGGATGGCTCATATTACCGGAGGCGGGTTTTACGACAACATCCCCCGTATCCTGCCCAAGACCTGCCAGGCGCTCATACGAAAGGGTTCATGGCATCTGCCTCCGATCTTTCGATTTCTGCAGGAGCGCGGGGAGATATCCGAGGACGAAATGTACCGTGTCTTCAACAACGGCATCGGGTACGTCCTGGTGGTCGAACCTGGAAAGTCGGATGAGATCATCGGTTTTCTGAATGCCATGGAGTATGGAGCATATCGCCTGGGCGAGATCATCCCGAGGGAGGAAGGTGCTCCTCCTGTGTTGTTCCAGTGAAGCGCGTCCTTCTCATTTGAACCTTTCCGGCGGCATTCCCCATGATCATGCAGAATCAGCAAGAGAAGATCGAGGAAGCGATCCACTTCCTGTCGGGCTATCTGCACGGCAAGGACAAAGCCCTGAGGCTCGCTCTCACGTGCTTCTTCTCCCGCGGGCACCTGCTCATAGAAGACCTGCCGGGACTCGGCAAGACGACGCTCGCCATAGCCCTGGCCAGGATACTCGGCCTGACCTTCGGACGCATCCAGTGCACCAGCGATCTTCTCCCCTCGGACATCACGGGAGTTTCCATCTACGACAAGAATCGAAACTCCTTCGAATTCCACCCCGGCCCGATATTCAATCACATCGTGCTCGTTGACGAAATCAACCGCGCCACACCCAAGACTCAAAGCGCTCTGCTGGAAGCCATGGGAGAGAAACAGGTCACCATCGAGGGGAGAACTTACGATCTGCCCCGCCCCTTCCTGGTCATAGCCACCCAGAACCCCACCGAACAGTTCGGCACCTTCCCCCTCCCCGAATCCGAACTCGACCGCTTCATGATGAAAATCAACATAGGCTATCCTCCCCGCTCGGCCGAGAAGGATATCCTCAGAGGGGGCAGCAGGCGCAAGGAACTTTATTCCATCGAGCCTTTTCTGAACCAGGAAGAGGTAATTGAAATCCAGGACCGGATAAGAAACGAGATCCATGTATCGGACAGGATCCTCGACTACCTGCTGAACATCATCGAGGCAACCAGGAACAACGGGTACCTCTCCGTGGGACTTTCCACCCGGGGCGCTCTGGCCCTGGTGAGCACGGCGAAGGCTCACGCGTTCTTTTCAGGAAAGGGTTATGTTGTTCCCGAGGATGTGAAGACTGTCTGGGAGTATGTCATTCCTCACAGGGTTCTGTTCAGAGACGAATTCGAGAATGTGAACAAAAAGGAGATCATCAAATCAATACTCGAAGAAATACCCGTCCCCGTGTGATCAGGATTAACAGGGCGGGCTACCTCTATATCATTACCACTGTGCTTATCGGCTTTTCAGCCGTCAATACCGGCAACAACCTGGTGTTCATCGTCACTTCGGCCCTGATGAGCTACATGCTGGTGTCGGGGATATTCGGCAGAAAGAACATCCTCGGACTGAACGCAATCCTTGAATTTCCCGAGGAAGTCTTCGCCGGGACCGAATCGCCCGTCGGGATCAGGCTGGTGAACAGAAAGTCCTTTATGCCCGCTTTCCTGGTCCAGGTCAGGGTGGGAGACCACGAAACCTTCTTTCCCTTTGTCAGCGCAAAATCGTCGGCGACTAACTTCATCACCATGACCTTTCCGCAACGCGGCTTTCACGAAGTAAAAGGCTGCCGGATCTCGTCCACCTTTCCCTTCAACTTCTTTACCCGATTCAACCTGCTCAAGGAGTCCTTCCCGCTCATCGTATTCCCGAAACCCGCCAGGTGCGAGCTTGTCCAGTCCCATGATTTCCGCTCCCTGCTTCGAGGCGAAAATCCGTCCAACTCTCCGGGCTACGATTCGGATCTTCTCTCCATCAGGGATTACGTACCCGGAGACCACCCGAGGTACATCAGCTGGAAATCTACCGCAAAGGCGGAAACCCTCAAGACCAGGGAACTGTCGTCCATTCAGCAACAGACCGTCATGATCGATTTCGACCGCATGGACAGGAGGAACCTCGAACAGGCCTTGTCCTGTGCCACGTACACGATTATAAAACTCGTGCGCTCGCGCATTCCCGTCGGACTGGCCATCGGAGGCGAAACATTCGACCCGGGAGTGAGCACAGCGCACAAGACGAGGCTTCTAACCAGGCTGGCTCTCTATGGTCAAGATCAAGTTTCTGCTTAAGATCACCACCACTCTCTGCGCTGCCGCGGCCTGCGCCTCCGTCGCTCCCTTCGTCGCACTGCCGTATGCGTTGACTTTTCTCCTGCTGGTCGCACTTGCCCTCTATTCGGACTTCATCAACCTTGTTCCCGTACCCCGCAGACTCCTCAACATCCTGTCCGTCGGCGTGCTCGCCTCGTCTATCTTCAGAATCAGTCCCGAACACTTTGTCAAACCGATCGTCGAATCCCTGCTGATTCTCGTCGCCATCAAGCTGCTCGAAGACAAAAAATCCCGCGACTACATGCAGATCTACTTCCTGTGCACCTTCCTGCTCATCGGGTCGACACTCATAACCCTGAATGCCATCTTCCTGTTGTACTTCTCCCTGCTGCTGGCGTTTTCAACCGTTTCACTCGTTCTCCTCGCCTACTTCTCCCACGACCCGGAACTCACCGTCAGCCTGGATTCCGTGAACCAGATCGCCCGCTATTCCCTGTACATCAGCACAATCTCCATCCCCGTCGCCATGATCTTCTTCCTTATCCTGCCCCGAACCAATTTCCCCCTGTTCGGCTTCCTGAACCAAACGGTCTATTCATCTTCGGGCTTCAGCGAAATCGTATCCCTGGGCGACGTGGCCGAAATTCAGGAAGACAGCCGGGTTATCTTTCGAGCGGAAACGGAAAGACTGGATGAAAACCACCTGTACTGGCGCGGAATCGTGCTCGAAGAATTCGACGGCACATCCTGGAAGAGAAGTTCGAGTGAGCCCGGACGGATGGCGCAGTCTTCAAACGACGGTGAAATCGTTCAGACCATCTACCTCGAACCCTACGGAAACAGGTACCTGTTCGCCCTGGACAGACCTGTGCGCATCACCCTCATGGACCGCAAGCCCCGGGACCTGCCCGACAACGTATTACGAGAACCCGTTTTTCACCGGATGAGATACAGGGTCGCCTCGACCTTCACGCCTCTGCCCGTGGAAAAGGACCCCTTTGAGAAAAGACACATTCAACTGCCCGAAGGCTTTTCACAGCGGATCACAGACCTGGTCGAGGCCATCCGGAAGGAGGATCCCGACAATCCCGCATCCGCTGTTTTCCGGTTCATAAGGGATGGAGAATATTCCTATTCCCTGGAAAACCTGCCCGTATCCGGGACACCCCTCGACGACTTTCTTTTTAAATACAAGCGCGGCAACTGTGAGTTCTTTGCATCGTCCCTCGCGGTGATGTTCAGGGCGGCCGGAATTCCCGCCCGCCTGGTGGGAGGCTACAAAGGCGGCTACTACAACCGGGCCGGCGGCTACTACATGGTCCTGCACAAGCATGCCCACGTGTGGGTGGAAGCCTGTATCGACGGCAAAGGATGGACCAGGTTCGATCCCACTCCCTATGCGCCGGACAATCCCGCTTTGCTCTACGAAAAAAGCATCCTGCTCCAGATCAAGCTGGCGGCGGATATTTTCAACTATTACTGGGACAGGATCGTCATCCATTACGACCTGAACCGCCAGATGGCTATATTCAGAGCCATGAGGGCCACCTTCGAGAACCCCGCCCTCGCCACGGGTTTCAACCGAAATGATGTCTTGAAATTCCTGGCCTTTCTTTTCATCCTTGTCGTGCCGGCGTTTATCGGGTATCTGGTGTGGAGCCACCGCCGCGATCCCGAAAGAAGACTCGTTGCAGAATTCCAGGAAAAGTTGCTGCGGCACGGGTACAGGCGGCAACCGCACCAGGGACTCGATGAATTCCTGGTCGGTGTCGATAACGAGGAAATCCGCAGGAGAGCCGAAGCGTTCGTTTCCGAGTTTCATGGCTTCTATTACCAGGATCGGCGAATAACCGGAAAAGACAAGGCCCGGCTGAAAAGCTACATCAGGGCCATCTGACGCCGGCCACCCCCCGCTGAATCCGATCGCCCCGGCAACATGCAGTGGAAATGCTATTGCCGTTGCCAGCGGTTTGTGATAAAAGAATGCTTTTGTTGAATCCGCAGAGCCTGTCAAGGATAACTGCCTGGAATTAAATATACTTTTGGAGAGTCACAGCATCCCCAGGGGAAAGGAAATCTCGGTCATGAGCAGGAAGTGTGAGTTTTGCGGGAAGACTCCGCATGTCGGCCACAATGTGAGCCACGCCAACAACAAGACGAAGAAGATCTGGTACCCGAATCTGCAGCCCGTTCGCCACGTGGGCAAGGACGGATCGGTCCGCCGCATAAGAGTCTGCACTCGATGCATCAGGACGGGCCTTGTTGTAAAACCTGCCTGAGTATCGGAACCGGAAGGGGGAAGGTCGAACGGGAGTTCGAGGCTGGCGCGGCTGTCGGCCACCTCCCCTGACGTCGGAGGCGATTCTTCAAAGGGAACACCATGCAGCCCGATACATCGGCATACCCTCGGCAGGAACAGATGGAAGATTCCTCCACGCAGTCTCAGACAGCAGACTTCGGATTTCTCAAGGTTCCCGAGCGGGAGAAGGTCGAGTGGGTTCGGCGCCATTTCAACACGGTGGCGTGCAGATACGACTTCATGAACACCCTCCTCAGCCTCGGCGCACACTACATCTGGAAACGAATTGCCGTCCGGATGATGGGTCTGCGCCAGGGGGAGAGGGTCATCGACGTATGCGGGGGCACTGCGGACCTGGCTCTCATGGCCGCGGAAGACACAGGCCCGTCGGGTTCCATCGTACTCTACGACATCAACCGGGCCATGATGGAAAGTGGCAGACCCAAGGTCCTGAATTCTCCGTACGCAAAGACGATCCAGTATGTCCAGGGGGACGCCGAACATATCTCCTTCACTGACTGCCGCTTCGACGCGGCCATGGTGGGATTCGGCATCCGCAACCTGACTCACATGGAACACGGATTTCGGGAGATGCACCGGGTTCTGAAGCCGGGAGGCAGGCTGATGTGCCTCGAGTTCTCCGAGCCTGTGACGCCCTGGTTTCGTTCCCTGTATGATTTCTACTCCTTCCACATCATGCCTGTTGCCGGCAAGATCCTGGCCGGTTCACGGCATGCCTACACCTATCTTCCCGAATCCATCAGGCTTTTCCCCGGACCGGAGGAACTCAGGAGCATCCTCGAGTCCATCGGTTTTGCCTCGGTTACCTATCGAAGGCTGACCGACGGGATCGCCGTCATTCATCTCGGGACGAAGGCGTGAGAGAATCGAGATGAAGCTCAACTGGGCTGAGCGACTCGCGGTCAACAACCCGATCCGAGTTATCGAACAGAGGATCGAGATCTCCTGGATGAAACGGTCGATGCCTCACGATCCCGGCGGCATGATGCTCGAAGTCGGCTGTGGCCGCGGGGCTGCGGCAGGAATCCTCCTCGACGCTTTTCAGCCCGGCTTTCTTTGCACCATGGATCTGGACATCCGGATGATCCGAATGGCCGGCCGTTATCTTTCAGCAGAAAAAAGATCCAGGATTCCCATGTACGTCGGCGACGCCGCGCAACTGCCGCACCCGGATGAGACGTTTGATGCGGTTTTCGGGTTCGGAGTCCTGCATCACGTCCCGGAATGGCGCAAAGCCCTGTCGGAACTGGCTCGAGTCCTGAAAAAGGGCGGAATGTACTTCATCGAGGAGCTCTACCCGACCCTCTATCAGAATTTCGTAACAAAACACATCCTGCTTCATCCCACCGAAAACCGCTTCCGGAGTCAAGACCTGCGCGAGGCTATCGAGGAAGCCGGCCTGAAGGTCGTCAACGCTCTCGAAATCAGGGCGTTGGGGATCCTTGCCGTCGTCAAGAAGAAACACTAGACATTCTCCCACAAATGCACACCCTGCATAGATAGCATCGAGAGCTGTCCCCGCCGCAACTCCCGTTGGCGGATTGAAATTATTTTCACCTCGAACTTCATGTCCATAACCAAAGTCCATGTAAACCTCTCTTGTCGCTTCAAGCAGACTTGATCAAGAGTTGACAACCAACTTGCCTGTGAGATAGTGTGCATCTAACATTTGAGATTCTACACATTCGACCCTTCCGATCTCTGAAGTGGGAGAATTCGGCAGACGATCGTTCGAAACCCGCATCCCAGGACACGGCTTCACCGGCAATCGACACGATTCAGGGCAGGAAAACGTTCAACCTTTCAGCCGGCTGGTCTTCAAGGAAGCGGTCGTTCTGTCTTCAGTCCTCTTCCTGGCTCTTTTCCCGCTCGTTTTAAAACTGAATCCCGGAGATCTGATAATGATCGACATTACGGATCAGTTTCCTTTATGGCTTGAGGGCGTCATGGACAGCATGGACGCGCTGGTCTACGTGTCGGACATGAAGACCCACGAGCTCCTGTTCCTCAACAAATACGGCCGCGACCTTTTCCCGGATTTCGCACCGGGGAAGAAGTGCCACGAGGTCCTCCAGGAGGGAGAGGGGGGTCCGTGTTCCTTCTGTACAAACGGTCGCCTCGTGGATGCCCGGGATGTTCCCGCCGGAACCTGTCGTTGGGAATTCCGGAACACGAAGACGGGAAGGTGGTTCGACTGCCGGGACCAGGCCATTCGCTGGAGCGACGGGCGGCTGGTGCGGCTGGAGATCGCCACGGATATCTCCGACCGCAAACGCAACGAGGAGGAACTGAGGCGGGTCAACAACATTCAGTCCCTGATCCTGGACAACAGCGTGGTGGGGATTGCGCTGGTGCGCAACCGCGTCTTCGAGTTCGTGAACTCGAGGCTTGCCGAAATGCTTTGCCTCACCCTGGACGAGATCCTGGGATCCAGTACCCGAATCCTTTACCCGTCGAACGAAGTCTATGAAGACATGGGACGTAAGGCCTACACGGCATTGAGCAGTGGGGGCTGGTTCGAATTTGAAACTGGAATCCCGTGCACCGACGGCACCGTCTTTGCGGCGAGGGTGCTCGGAAAGGCACTCAACCCTGCTCGTCCCATGGAGGGATCCGTCTGGTTGTTCGAAAACATCACCGACCGGAAGCGGGCCGAAGAGGAACGGGAAAAGCTGCAGGCGCAGCTGAACCAGGCTCAGAGGCTCGAATCGGTGGGCCGACTGGCGGGTGGAGTCGCCCACGATTTCAACAACATGCTCGGCGTCATCATCGGCCACGTGGATTTGGCCCTGGATAAGGTGGAACCGGATCATCCCGCACACAAGAACCTCGATCAAATCCTCAAGGCTGCAAAGCGTTCCGCGGACATCACGCGGCAGCTTCTGGCCTTTGCACGCAAGCAGATCATCGCTCCAGTGGTGCTTGACCTGAACGACGCGGTGGAAGGTATGCTCAAGATGATCCAGCGGCTCATCGGGGAGGACATCGACCTTGCCTGGCTGCCCGGAACAGATCTGTGGCCGGTAAGGATCGATCCGTCCCAGGTGGACCAAATCCTGGCCAATCTCTGCGTCAACGCCCGGGACGCCATTCACGGGGTCGGAAAGGTCACCATCGAGACGGACAAGGTGGTCTTCGACGAAGCCTGCTGTGGAGACCACGCGGAATTTGTACCGGGGAACTACGTATTGCTGGCAGTAAGCGACGACGGGTGCGGAATGAACAGGCCGACCATGGACCGGATTTTTGATCCCTTTTTCACCACCAAGGATGTGGGGCGGGGTACCGGCCTTGGCTTATCGACAGTCCATGGAATCGTCAGCCAGAATGGCGGATTCATCCATGTTTACAGCGAACCGGGAAAAGGGTCGACCTTCAGAATCTACCTGCCCCGGTGGGAGGAGGGGGGCAGGCAGACCCGGGTCGCCGGCAATGAAGAAATGCCCCCTGGCGGCGGTGAAACGGTGCTGGTCGTCGAAGACGACGAATCGATTCTCGAGATGACACGGATGATGCTGGAAAGGCTTCGCTACACGGTGCTGACCGCAAGAACGCCTGGCGGGGCCTTGCGGCTGACAGAAGAACATGCCGGGCAAGTCCATCTGCTCATCACCGACGTGATCATGCCCGAGATGAACGGCCGGAACCTGGCCGCCAGGTGCCAGGCGGTCAGGCCCGAAATGAAATGCCTGTTCATGTCCGGCTACACATCCAACGTCATCGTTCACCAGGGGGTGCTGGACAGGGGAGTGCACTTCATCCAGAAGCCCTTTTCCATAAAGGACCTGGCCGTCAAGGTTCGAGAGACGCTCGACGAGCGTTCATGATTCTTCGCAAGGATTTTGTCACAATTCCCAGGCATTCCCTTCCCTGCAGGACCACAGGAAACAGCAGGCACCCCGCAGCAGGCAGAGACCCTTCCTTCATGCGGTGCAAGATCGCTTCCGGAATATCTGTGGGCTTCAGGGATGTCTTGACAATTCCTCATAACCACATATGATCTGACTGCCATACAGCATCCGGCCTTTTTGGAAAGGGAGGAAGACCATGAAGAACCAGGCAGTTCGAATCACCCTGGCCCTGTTGGTATGTTTTCTCTGTTCCGGGCTTCAGCCTGCGGCAAGTGCCGTCAAGACCGGACTCACAAATGCACCTGTCGAAACCGGAACGAACATGGCCGACAGCAGTGTCACTCTGTCCGCCCTGATCGCCCTGGCCAACCAACACCTCAAGAGTGTTCTCGACGGACTCGAGATCCTGGCAATGACCCGGGAAGTGCAGTCAGGGGAATGGAACAGAATGAGTACCCTGCTGTCCGCCCTGGAAAAGCGGAGTGTACCCGCCACGGTATTGTTCGCACGGCCTCACGGTGCCTATTATGTGGCCGGGAAGGGCATGGTTCCTTACAACATCAGGGATCGTGCTTATTTCCAGAAAGCCTTGTCGGGCGAAGCGGCCCTGGGAGAACTGGTTGTCAGCCGTTCGACGGGTTTGAAGAGCGTCGTGGCGGCGGTCCCCGTGAAGAAGGGAAGGAGGATCGTAGGAGTCCTTGCCGCGGCCATCCACCTTGAAGAGCTCAGCAGGATACTCAAGGAGGAACTCGCTCTGCCTCCCAACATGGTCTTTTTCGCCCTGAACGGGGATGGGCTTACGGCTCTCAGCTGGAAAGCGGACCAGATCTTCACCTATCCCGCTCAACAGGGCAGCGAAACCCTGAAGGAAGCGGTAGCCGTGATGCTTGCGGACAAAGAGGGAATGGTTGAATACGATCTGAGCGGAAAACGAAGAGTGATCTTCAAGACATCACCATTCACCGGCTGGCGGTTCGGGCTGGGCTATAGAGAGATCAGGCCCATTCAGTAGACAGCCGAGATCAGTTGCCGTGCGGACGGGACGTCTCCGACGCTTCTGCCCGGTCGTTTTCGAGCCGCACCCTTCTCATGGGATCGCCCCCATGGGAAGGGAAATTCATGAAAAATACGCTTCCCCGGCCGTGCTCCGAATGGACCCCCGCGCATCCGCCGTGAGTCTCGGCGATGCGCTTGACCAGCGCCAGGTCGATCCCGACCCGCCCCGGCCGTGTGCTGAAAAAAGGGTTGAAGACATAGGGAAGATCTTCGGCCGCGATTCCTCTCCCGTTGTCCGTCACACGAATGATTCGGCGCTCTCCCTCCGCATTGGCCCGTATTTCGATTCTTCCGCCGCCGTTCAAGGAATCCATGGCATTTTCGATGAGGATCGACAGCGACCTCGCAAAAAGATCTTTGTCCACGCTCAGAGTGAACTCCTCGATATCCATGTGGACATCGATGCTCCTCTCTGTCATTTCATCCAGGTAGGAATCCAGCACCTCTCCCACCGCCTGTCCCACGTGCACCTCCTGAACGTAGGGCCTGGGAAGCCGGACGAAATATTCCACTTTCCTGATGAGGCTTTCGATCCTCCTGAGATTGTCTACGGCAAGATCGTAATAGCGCTGGAGTTCCTCGGCCTGTTCACACGATCTGAACAAACGGTTCAGAAATCCACCCACTCCCACCAGCGGGTTCCTGATTTCGTGAGCAATACCGCCTGCAATCTTGACGAGATCCTGGTAGTGGTCTCGAGCCTGGGCTCTTTCGAGTCGCCTCTGTTCCTCGATATCCTGGATGCACATCACGAGCCGGCTGTCCTCTGGCTGGGCGGCCAGGCGCGGCTGCACGACCATGTAGCAGGTGGAGTGCGTTCCGTCCCTGTGGACCACGGGAACCTCGCCCTCGAACGCCTGGTTCTTCCGGGCCAGGTAGAGGATGTTGGGGTAGAGGCATACGAGGTCTTCCGATATGAACAGCCGGCACAGGGTCTGGCCCACCAACTCCTCCGGGTCGAAACCCAGCATCTGCCGTGCCGTCGGACTGGCCAGAATAATGCGCCCTTCCAGGTCCGAAACGAGGATGACCTGCTTGATGGCGGTCAAAATCACTTCCCACAATTCCCGGGAGCTGTAGCATTCCTCCAGGAGATCCAAGGCGCATTCCCTCGCCACTGCCATAAACAAGAACCCCTTCCCGCGGATCTGCCCGGCATCGCAACGCCTGGACAAGCGGTTCCGCATCCACCAGGTTCAGCTTTGCATTCCACGCTTCAGCGCCTGGATATTGCCGGAGTAATCTCCTGCGTTGAAAACGGCGGATCCTGCAACGAATACGTCCACTCCCGCAAGAGCCAGTTCGCCTGCCGTTTCCGCGTTCACTCCTCCATCCACTTCCAGCAGCACAGGCCGTTGCTGTTCGTCGATCATTCGTCGGCAGGCGCGGATCTTGGGCAAAGTGGAAGCAATGAACTTCTGGCCGCCGAACCCGGGATTCACGGTCATCAGCAGCACCATATCCGTTTCGGCCAGGATGTGTTCTATGCTGCAAAGGGGGGTCGCCGGGTTCAATGTCACCACGGGCCGGGCACCCAGTTCCCGGATATGCTGCAGCGTTCGATGCAGATGCGGGCATGCCTCCACATGTACACCCAGCCAGTCGGCTCCCGCTTCGACGAATGCGTGCAGGTACCGTTCGGGTTTCTCGATCATCAGGTGCACGTCCAGGGGCAGGTTCGTCGCTTTGCGGATGGCCCTGACCACATCGGGCCCGATGGTTATGTTCGGGACAAAATGTCCATCCATGACATCCACGTGAATCCAGTCCGTTCCTGCTGATTCGACAGCCTTGACCTCTTCCGCGAGCCGTCCGAAATCGGCGGATAGAATGGAAGCGGAAAGTCTTCTCATCTTTCCCTCGAATCCTTGTCTATGCGGGCAGATTCTCGATGACTTTCCACAGGGCTTCCAATCCCGCTCCCGCGTCGCCGTCGAGGTGAATTCGAAGCACCCGGCGCCTGTGCCTGCGCAGCACCTCGAAATCGCCCAGCGCCTGTGCACGGCGAAGCGACCCAAATGTGTAGGGCTGGCCGGGGATCTCCATGTCTTCGGCGTCATCGCAGGTAAGCAGCAGAAAAAGCCCCGTATCGGTGCCGCCCTTGTGAAGCTGACCCGTCGAATGCAGGTAACGCGGTCCGAATTCCAGTGTCGTGGCCATGTGCAGCCTGTCTCTCAACCTCACGCGCACGGCCTGCAGACCGTCCACCACCCGGCTGTTCTCCGTGAGATAGGCCAGGATGACCAGGTGATCGCCTTCTCTTGCCTGGCCCAGGAAAAGGGACACCGCCTGCGAAACGGTCGTCGCCCCACCTGCCGTGTACATCCGCACAGGCCCTTCCACCATGTCCATCCTGCCCTCGACCAGTCTTCCTTCCTCCCTCACCTGCTTCAGCAGCCGATGGGTGAAATCCTTGCTCTCCTGCACGTTGGGCTGGTCGAACGGATTGATCCTCAGTACGGCTCCCGCCGTTGCCGTGGCGATTTCCCACCTGTAGAACTCCCGCCCGATGTCCATACGGTCCTTCATCCCGATGGTTACGACTGGATGCCCAGCCTCTTCCAGGCCCTCCACGTGCTGATCGAGGAATTCATCCGGTTCGGTCTCCAGGTGAAACCGTACGAAAAACCTGTCTTCTCCGTATACTTCCGGGAGGCCGACGGGCTCACCCGGCACGGGCACGATCCCCTTCCCTTCCTTGCCGGTGCTCTCCGCAACGAGCTGTTCAAGCCACATGCCCAGGGTCGTCAGGCAACCCGGGCCGAGGAACGTGAGCTTGTTCCTCCCCTGCAGGGCCATTTCTCCCAACATGGCTCCCAGAATCACCCCTGGATTCTCCCCGGCGGCCGTGTCGGGCCCGCAAAGCTTCATCATGTTTGAAGCTCCGGCCATGATTTCCCGAACATCGATGCCCATGAGTGCTGCAGGCACCAGCCCGAAGTAGGACAAGGCGGAATAACGGCCTCCAATATCATGAAAATTGAGGAATACGCCACGGTATCGGCGCTCCCGGGCCAGGGCATCGAGCATGCTTCCCGGATCGGTAATGACCGCAAAGTTGTCGCCGGCTTCCTCCCCCTTGATTTCCTTCACCTTGTGATAAAAGTATTCACCGAACGACCTGCTTTCGACCGTCGTGCCGGATTTGCTTGCTTCGATGAAAAGAGTCCGCGCAAGAGGTACGCTTCGTTCGATATCGAAGATGGTGGCCGGATCCGTGGTGTCCAGGACCGTCATTGGCAGCCCGTTCTCCCCCGGTTCGAACATCTTCTGGAAGGCAAGGGGTGCCAGGCTGCTGCCGCCCATCCCCATGTGAACGACATGTCGAAATCCAGCAGCCTTCACACGGGAGGCAAATTCCACCAGTCCATCGAGTTTTCCGGACATTTTGTCCGGGAGATCGAGCCAGCCGAGGGCATCGAGGATCGACTTCCGATTCTCGTCATCCTCCTTCCACAGCGTCCAGTCCCTGCGCCAGAGGCGCCGGCAGAAATCAGCCTTGTCGATGCTTGCGATGCGTTGACGAACAGCGTCAAGATGTCTTTCCGAAAAGGCTTGATCCATACCGGCCAGACCTTCCTTCATCACGGCTCCTTTTCAATGCTGAACACAAAGCCTCCCGATCCATATTCCCGCAACCTTACGAAGAAACGAACTATTGCATGATATTCCCTGCGGATCATTCTTTCAAGACAAAGCGATGAAGCCGGCGGCATCCTCATGATCCCTGCGAGCTCTTCATTGCATGGGCGGCGGCCCCCGTCACCCCGGCTTCTCCTCCCAGTTCGGACCTGACAATCTTGAGGGATTCCGACGCGGCACGCAGTGCCGTCCGGGGCACTTCCACCCTCACCCGTTCGAACAACCGGGGAATGCCTTCTATCACTCCCCCTCCAAGAATAACCATGCAGGGGTTGAAGGCGTTCACAAGACTGACTACCCCGGCGACCAGGGCCTCGGCGGCATCCCCGATCAGCCGTTCCGACAGGGGATCCCCGGCGCGGAAGGCATGAGAGACGGTCTTGGCCGTAATATTCTCCGGCACTCCTTCGACGGCTTCAAGGAGCATGGCTCCCACTTCCGGGTTTTCCCGGACTGCCTGCCGGGCACGCTCCGCTATCGCCCATCCGCCGGCCAGGGCTTCCAGGCACCCCTTCTTCCCACAGGTGCACAAGGGCCCGTCGATCTGAACCGTCATGTGCCCCACTTCACCCGCCGTGTTGGAACATCCCTCGAGCAAGCGGCCGTCGGCGATAATTCCACCGCCTATCCCGGTCCCCACAAACACGCACACGAGATCGGTGCCGCCTCTGCCCGCGCCAAACAACCATTCTCCAAGAGCAGCCGCGCGCACGTCGTTGGTGACTCGAACCTGCAGGCCGGAAGCCGAAGAGAGTTCCGCGGCCAGGGGCACATTTCTCCAGCCGAGGTTCGGGCCGAACTTCACCAACCCGGTCCCCCGTTCGATCTGTCCTGCCACTCCCACTCCAATGCCCAAAGACGTCGAATCGGCATCCCGCCGCAGTTCTTCCACCGCGTCGGCGATCCGACCGATTATGGCCGGGGGGCCTCCGTCGACATCCGTGGGATAATGGAGCCGGCGGAGCACGCGCCCGTGATCGTCGACGAGTGCAACGGCCGTTTTCGTACCCCCCAGGTCAACCCCTATGGCCCGGTTCTTCCCGGTCACGGTTCTCCTCCTTCTCTGGCGTCTACCAGGCAATCAGTGGGACAGCGATGCGACGATGTTCGAAATGGCGGTCAGGAGCGGAGACGGGACAATGCCAAGAAGCAGCAGGAGGGCAAGGATCACCATACCGGCCCCATCGCCGAGGATGCCGGTTCGAGGAACGATTCCGTATTCTCCCGTGCGCATGTAGAGGATCCCCATCACCCGCAGGTAGTAGTATACGGAAACAATGGCCGCCAGTATACCCACCAGTGCAAGAGCCACATAGCCGGCCTGGATGGCAGCATGGAACAGGAGGAACTTCCCGATGAAACCCGCGGTGGGAGGCAGCCCGGCAAGGGAAAAGAGGCAGACCGCCAGGAGCCCGGCTCTCCAAGGATGGACATAGCCCATTCCCCTGTAATCTTCCAGATCGTCCCTTTCCCGGTCTTCTCCGGACAATACGGCTACTGCGCCAAAGGCCCCCAGGTCCATCAGCGCATAGACGGCAAGGTAGAAGACCACCGCGGAGGCTCCGCCGTGCTTTACGGCCAGGAGCGCCATGAGAACATAGCCCATCTGGGCAATGGATGAATAGGCCAGCAGGCGTTTGAGATGTGTCTGGGCCAGGGCCGTGACGTTGCCGACGATCATCGTAAGAGCCGCAAGGCCCCAGAACAGCGGGGCCATGTAAGCCCATACGGCCTCGTGAGAACACAGGCTGAAGCGCAGCAGAGCCGCGAAGACGGCCACCTTGGAACCGGTTGAAAGAAAGGCGGTGACGGGAGCGGGCGCCCCCTGGTACACGTCGGGAGTCCAAAGATGGAAGGGAACCAGGGATATCTTGAACCCGATCCCCACCATCACGAGGCTCAAACCCAGCAGCAGTCCCGCCCGGTTGTCCGCGGTCATGGTCGAACCGAGACCTGCGGAAATGTCCATCTTTCCCGTAACAGCGTACAGAACGGCGATTCCGAAGGTCAGAAAACCGCCTGCCACGGAACCCATGACGAAGTATTTCAAAGCGGCCTCATTTGAGGCCGGGTCGTTCTTTCGGGCGGCGATGAGGACATAAAGGGACAGGGACAGCAGTTCCAGGCCCAGGAAAAAGATGAGCCAGTGGGATGCGCCGGCCACCAGGATCATGCCCAGGGCGGCAAAGAGCAGCACTCCGTAGAACTCGTCACCGGCGAAACCTCGATCTCTGGCGTAATGATGAGAAAAAACGAGGGTCATCAGGGTAATGAGGGAGAAGATCACGGCAAAGAATCGGCTGAATCCGCCACCGTCCAGCATTCCGAGAAAACCGGGACCGCCGGGATCGATCCATGCGGAACTCACCCCGGCACAGGCGGCGGAGGCGAAGGCGAGAACTGGAATGATATCGGATGCCCTGCGCCGCATGAACGCACCTGCACAGAATATCAGGATTCCGCCCGCAGCCAGGGAGATGTGGGGCAGAATGACAAGCCATCCCGAATCCATCATCGATTCTCCTTGCACACCGGACCTACATGGCCCCGGTATTCATTGCCGTGCCAGTTTCGAGTACAAGGTTCCGCACGGGGCCGTCCACAAGATCGAGGAACGGGTGCGGATACAGGCCGATCAGAATCACGAGCAGGGCGAACGGAACCAGGATGAGCGCCTCGCGGGCCGTGATATCCCTGACATTCCAGTCGGTGCGCGGCTCCCCGAAAAGGGCATCCTGGATAAGCCTCAGAACGTAGATCAGAACGAGCACCATTCCCATGAACCCGATGACCGCCGCCGCAGGTTGCACCTTGAAAGTACCGAGCAGGATCAGGATTTCCCCCACGAAATTGTTGAGGCCCGGCAGACCGAGCGAGGACATGCCGAACAGCAGAAAGAATCCGCTGAAAACGGGCATCTTCCTCCAAATGCCGCCGTAGTCCGACAGCTGCCTCGAATTCACCCGTTCATCCAGCATGCCCACAAGAATAAAAAGAGCGGACGTTGTCAGGCCGTGGTTGATCATCTGGAGAACGGACCCGGACAGGGTCATGGCGTTCCACGCAGCCACCCCGACAATGATCAATCCCATGTGCCCGATGCTCGAATACGCCACCAGCCGCTTCATGTCCTGCTGTGCCAGGGCGATCCACGAGGCATAGAAGACGCCGCTAAGACCCAGGACCATCAGGACCGGCACCGCCACGCCGGCGGCCGAGGGGAACAGGGGAAAGGCAAAGCGCAGGATCGCATAGGTGCCTGTTTTGAGGAGCAGGCCTGCCAGTATGACGCTTCCCGCCGTGGGAGCCTCCGTATGCGCGTCGGGCAGCCAGGTGTGGACGGGGAAAAGAGGCGTCTTGACCGCGAAGGCAAGCAGAAAGGCCGCAAAGAACCAGTTCTCCAGGTTGCTGCTCAAAGACGTTCCCACCAGGTCGAACAGCGAGAAGCTGTAATGGCCCGTCTGGGATCCGTGGACAACGACTATCCCGATCAGGGCGGCAAGCATGAGCAGGCTGCCGGTGATGCTGAAAAGGACAAACTTCACGGCAGCGTGTATGCGTTTTTCATGGCCCCAGATGCCGATAATGAAAAACATCGGGACGACCTGCAGCTCCCAGAAAAGGTAAAAGAGAAAGAGATCGGTGGCCAGGAAGACTCCGAGCACCCCCGTCTGCATAGAGAGCAGAAAGAAGTGGAACAGAGCCACCCGGCTGGTCACCTGGGTCCAGGAAACCAGGATGACGATGATCCCGAGAAAGGAGGTGAGCATGATCAGGAGCAGGCTTATGCCATCCAGGCCCAGGCTGTAGCGGATGCCCAGGGTCTCGATCCACGAGGTGTCCTCGACAATCAGCCAGTCTCCCGCCGGATGCACACGGATTTCCAGCAGGTACACGGAAAGAATCAGGAATAGATCCATCGATGCCGTTCCAAGGCTGATCCAGCGGCATGGATTCGGATGGCGCCGGAAGGCGAGCACAACCAGTCCTCCGAGCAACGGCAGGAAGATGATAAGCGAAAGCAGGTTGGCAGGGATCATTTCACAAACGCCTTCTCATGATGATCGTATCCCCCTGGTAGTGTCTCCGCGCCCGGTTATCCGGCGTAGAAACGGATGACGAGCAGCCCGAGCATGACGGCCAGTCCGACGAGCAGCCCGAGAAGATAAGTCGAAAGCCTGCCGGTGGTCCACAGACGAAGGACCGATCCGAGCAGGGGAAAGGTCCTGCTCGATGCCGCAATGCCTCCATCCAGGGCTCCTTCATCCACCTTGAGCCAGAGTATCCTGGCCAGTTCCATGTAAGGTCTTGCAAGAACCGCCTGGTACAGGCGGTCCAGGTAGAATCCGGACAGGAAGAAGTCCCGGACGGTCTGTGCGGGAATGAAGACCGCACGCCACCGGGTGGCTTGGACGGGTCCATAGAGTACGAAGGCCAGGGCCGCGGCGGCCAGGGCCACCACGCCGTCGCTCATCGCGACAAACCATTCGATGCCCGGCGATACATGCAGGTGAGGCACCGTTCCCGGAACACCGCCAAGAAATCCGGCAAGCCATTCCTTTCCTCCCCACACGGCGGGAAGGTTCACGAATCCGGCAAACAGGGCCAGGAATGCGAGAGGCCACAAGGTCCGGATCATGACCGCCGGCATCGGATGAATTTCTCGCTGTTCCACGGACTGCCCGGATCTTCCCAGGAATACGACGAACAGCAGCCGGAACGCATAGAGGGTCGTCAAGAAGGAAGTGGCCACGGCGGCAAGCCACAGGATCTTGAATGCGCCGTCCGGATGGCTGAAGACCGCAACAAGAATGCGGTCCTTGTTGATGAACCCGCCTGTACCGGGAATGGCTCCAAGAGACAGGACCCCCGCCAGAAACAGAAAGAAGACAGCAGGCAGACGGCCTCGAAGTCCGCCCATTCGGAAGATGTCGTGTTCTTCATGGAGCGCACGGATAACGCACCCGGCCGCCAGGAACAGCAGTGCCTTGTAGAAGGCGTGGGAAAGGAGAAAGGACATGGAGCCGATCACATCGCCCGCGCCGACGGCGAGAAACATGTATCCCAGCTGGCTGATGGTGGAGTAGGCCAGAACCCGCTTGATATCCTTCTGGGCCAGCGCCGCGCACGCCGCATAAAAGGCGCTCAGCACCCCCACCACCGCTATGGCCGACAGGGCCGCCTCGGACATGAGCACGACGGGAAAGAGCCGCATCAGCAGGTACACTCCAGCCGTCACCATGGTGGCGGCATGGATGAGAGCCGATACGGGGGTCGGTCCGGCCATAGCGTCGGGAAGCCAGACCACCAGGGGGAGCTGCGCCGATTTGCCGACCGCTGCCCAGAGAAGCAGGAGCCCCAGGATTGTGGCCGAAGCCGCGGTCAGTTCCATGGCATGAGCGTTGACGTGGGATATGGACAGGCGGTTGAAAAGGACAAATACGAGCCCGAGGGCGACTCCGAAAGCAACGTCCCCCAGGCGGGTGAGCAGAAACGCCTTGCGCCCCGCCGCTGCGTTGGCCTCATCACGATACCAGAAACCGATGAGCGCGTACGAACAGAACCCGACCCCCTCCCAGCCGAGGAACAGGAAGACCAGGTTGTCCGCCAGGGTGATGACCAGCATGCAAAAGACAAATAGATTGAGATAAAAGAAAAAACGCGCGTAGTCCTCGTCGTCCCGCATGTAGCCCACCGAGTAGACATGAATAAGAGCCGACACAAAGGTCACCATCAGGGCCATCACCGCAGACAGAGGATCGTAGTAGACATCCATCGCAGCATGGAAATCCCCCGCCTCGAACCATCGAAGGAAGATCACCCGCAGCGGTCCCTGCTTCAATGCCGGCAAGGCGGAAAGGGCCATGAAAAAGGAACCGGCCACACTCGAACACGCGACGATTTCCACCACACGCCTGGAAACATGCCGGCCGGCGAGGATATGGAAGAGAGCCCCGGCGAGAGGCAGAAAGACGAGCAGAAACAGGATAGTCCTCATTTCTACCCTTTCATCAGGTTATAGGTGTCCGCGTTGACGGAACTCGTGCGGCGCTGGGAGTAGACGATGAGCGCCAGTCCCACGGCGACTTCCGCGGCGGCGAACGCCATGATGAACAGGACGAACGCCTGCCCGTCCAGCGCGTTCCAGTACAGCGAAGCACCCGTCAGGGCAATCCCGGCTGCGTTGAGCATGACCTCGACTCCTATGAGGATCATGATGAGGTTGCGCCGGGACACGGCGCACACGGCACCCATGAAGAAAAGCACCGCGCCGAGCATGATCACTTCACCATGGGATACTGTCATGGTTTATCCTTCTGTATTTCAACCGCTGCGGAATCTTCCTTTTTCCCGAGATAGAGTGCACCCACCAGGGCGACGAAGAGCAGCAGAGATACGATCTCCACGGCAAACCAGTAGCGTTCGAAAACAAATCGCCCGAACACCGCGGGCGAAGCCATGGCAACGGGCATCCCGTCTCCGCTCTCGCGCACCCTGAATACCAGCAGGCCGGCGGCACCCACGCAGAAGAAGCCCAGCATGGACGGAAACACCCACTGCCTGACCCTCAACCTCAGGGGTTCAGACACGCCCGGTCCCATGGTCATGATGATAAAAAGAAACAGAACCATGATGGCTCCCGCATAAATGATGACTTCGAGGGCGGCAAGCAGGGGAGCTCCAAGCAGGTAGAAAAGGACCGCGGTGCCGAGAAAGGAGTTGATGAGATACACCACGGCATGGACCTGGTTCTTCCGCGTAACCGCCATCCCCGTCGAGACAACGATCACGGCGGCCAGCATGTAGAAGACCAATCCGTAAAGACCGCTCATGGCAAGTCCACTCCTCATCCTTCGAAAAGGGTCACGTCAGGGCATGTTGCTTTTCACATCCACCGGCGGCTCCTCGTTGATGTGAGTCCCTTTTTCTCCTTTTTCACTCAAACCGGCATGCCGATAAAAGTTGTATTCCTGGTTTCTGCCTCCGTGGTTTACCAGCAGGTCTTCCTTTTCGTAGACGAACTTGAGTATGTCGTCCTTGCAGAATTCGAAGTCGGGAGTCAGCTGAATGGCCAGGGTCGGGCAGGCTTCCTCGCACAAGCCGCAGTAGATGCAGCGGGCAAAATGGATGCGGAACCAGGCGGCATGGCGCCTTCCATCGTCCCGCTCCCTCGATTCCATGGATATGCAACTCGTCGGGCAGACCGCGGAACACAGGTAGCACGCCACGCAGCGTTCATCCCCGTCAGGGTCCACCGTAAGGATGATTCTTCCCCTCGAACGGGCGGGAAGGGGTTTCTTGTATTCGGGGTACTGCTCGGTGATGGGCTTCCGGAAAAGGTGCTTCAGCGTGCCCGCGTACGAGCCCGCAAGCCCTTTCACCATTTCCGCCGCGGTTTTTGCGATGCCTGATTCTTCTTTTGCCATGGCTAACGTCCTGTCACCAGGATTACGGCGCCCGTAACCACGATGTTCAAGAGCGAGAGGGGGAGCAGCACCTTCCAGCCCAGGTGCATGAGTTGATCGTACCGGAACCTGGGCAGGCTTGCCCGGGACCAGATGAGGAAGAAGGGCACGATCATGACCTTGAGCAGAAACCATACAATGGGGGGCAGGAAGGGCCCACGCCAGCCTCCGAGAAAGAAAACCGCCAGGAGCGATCCGATGACCACCATGTTTACGTATTCACCCACGAAGTACAGGGCAAACCGCATGCCGCTGTATTCCATGTGGTAGCCGGCGATGAGTTCGTTTTCCGCCTCGGGCAGATCGAAGGGCAGCCGGTTCGCTTCGGCCATGGAACACACGAGAAAGATCAGGAACGCCACCGGCTGAACCAGGATGAATGGATAGTTCGCCTGGGCATTCACAATGTCCACCAGGCTGAACGACTGGGACACCATGACGATGGGAACCAGGGAGAGCCCCATGGACAGTTCATAACTGATGAGCTGCGCCGCTCCACGGATGCCTCCCAGCAGGCTGTACTTCGAATTGGAAGCCCACCCGCCAAGGGCGATGCCATAGATGCTGATGGAAGACATGGCCAGCACGAAGAGAAGCCCGACGTTGAGGTCCGCGATCACCATGGGAATGCGCCTGCCCCGGACAGTGAGGTCTTCGGCGAAGGGAACCACGGCAAAGATCAGCAGGGACGTCATGGCAACGGCGGCCGGGGCGAGCATGAAGATGACCCGGTCCGCGGAGGCGGGAACGATGTCCTCCTTGAGCAGCATCTTGATGCCGTCCGCCACGGGTTGCAGCAACCCGAAGGGACCCACTCTGTTCGGCCCGTACCGGATCTGGAACCTTCCCAGCAGCTTGCGTTCCACAAGCACCAGCGCCGCGGCCATCCCGAGGAGCACGGCCAACACAAGCGCGAGCTTGATCAGCAGCAGGATGAATCCCAGGATCCACATCATTCCAGTCTTCCCCGTTCCCCGGCACATTGCCGGCATTCTCATTCTTTCCCGGCCTTCGAGATTCTTCCAAACGGAATCCGCGCAGGGACCGGTCCGAGCTTCTGCCATTCAAGCAGCCTGTGCCTCGGGATGACGAGTACACCCTCAGCCATCTGCGCAGACACACCCGCACGCACCTCCAGTCCGCCGCCTTCCAGAGCGATGGATATCCAGTCGCTGTGAGCAATCCCCAGGGGTTCGGCATCCCGCACATGCAGGAAAACCAGAGGCTCCGAATCCGCATTTTGGATCACGGGCGAATAACCGGACAGCTCCTCTGTTCCAAAAAAGCGATCCACGAGGACAACCTCAAGGGTATCCGCGGCTTCGGGAGCGGCTCCATCGCCCGTTTCCTCGCAGACCGGCGGGCGATCCCCTGCATCCGGGAGCACTCTGAAGCTTCGAGAAGTCGGGATATCCCGGCATCGAGCGAAACCGGGGTGCTCCTCGGCCATGATCTTCAGGATGCTGAGGTTGTCCCGCGCATTCGTATATCCGGCAACTTCCACAGCCGTCCGCCACGCCGCCTCGATCTCTCCCCCCGGTACTTCATGAGAAAACACCCGTGGAGGATGACCTCCCCCGCTCACCTGGTGCACGGGAACGCCTCCCTCGTGCACGGGTTCGACTCTCTGCACTCTGCCTTCCTGGTTGATGAAGCTTCCCCCGCGTTCGAACACCGTGCAGGTCGGAAGAACGATGTGCGCCCTCCCGACGACGCTCGTAGGCAGATAATCCATGGCCGCCAGCAGGTCTAGCCGGTCCAGGGCACGTTCGAGTCTTTCACGATCCGGGAAGTTCTTGAACGGGTCGCTTTCTACAACGAGCAGGGCCTTCACCTTTCCCTGTTCGATGTCCTGGACGACATCAGAAAACGACCTGCCCGGAGATTCAGCCAGAAGCACCGCGCCGAAAGAGTTCGGGCCGGGGAGGACGAAGAAAAGACACGGCCTCCCTTTTAGTTGCAGGAGGAGCAGAGCCAGGTCGGCGGCGCGGTCGGGCGTTGAATCCCGAACGATATCCGTTCCGCATACGATGACCGGATTCCGGCTGCCTTTGAGCCTTTCAACAATTCCGGCTATTCGAGAATCCAGGTCCGCTCGGAGCGGACCTGCAGCTTCCGGCCGACGGGTTTCTTTACCCTGCGCGGCGGAATCCGCCTGCAAGGCGCTTAGAGCCTCCGTGATCCGGCTGAGACAACCTCCGATCTCCGCAGGGGCAATCGCCACATGCTCAAAATCGAAAGGCGCAGATACAGGCCGGGGATCCATCACGACAATGCCGGCATCCTCCCTGAATGCCTGTCTCAAAGCAAGAGCCAGCATGGGCGCTTCATGGACGGGATCGATTCCCACGGCCAGGATGAAATCCGCGCTTTCGAGTTCGCGCATGGAAACCGCCAGCCGCCGATCCAGCCTCGAAACGGCCCTGCGCGTTTTGTGTTCGAGGTCTGGACGGGGGAAGACGGCCGGATGCGTCCATCCCTTTTCCCGGCTGATCCGCTTGAGCACGGCCAGCGTTTCGAGGCTGCAGCGATCCGAGGCAACCAGGGCAACTGCATCCGGGCCGGCATTCATCGAGATCTGGTCGAGCCTCCCGGAAGCCGCACGCACGGCTTCAGCCAGCGAGGCATCCTCGCCGTCCACTCTTGCCCGGCGTGGCCGACCCGCGAGATTTGCATAAGGATACCCGAACCGTCCCCTGTCGCAAATGAAGTGGCCGTTGACAGACTTGTTGAAACGGGCCTCGATGCGCACCACCTCCCGGTACCGGGCGCTGGCGACGGTGCTGCAGCCCAGGGAACAGTGGATGCACAGGAAGGGAACCCTCTGCAGATCCCACCGCCTCGCCTTGTAGCGGGACGACCTGTCCGTATAGACGCCCGTCGGGCAGATATCCACGAGGTTTCCGGCAAAAGGGCTTTCGAGCGGGCCGTCCCGGAATCGACCGAAATAGACCCGGTTTGCGATCTGCATCGGGCCGAGATCCCGGTATCCGGCAAAGTCCTGGTAGAACCGCGAGCAGCGGTAGCAGTGAATACACCGGTTCATTTCGTGGGCTATGAACTCCCCGAGGTACTGGTCATGATAGGTGCGCTTCCTGCCGGGATAGCGCCTCAGCCCGTGCCCTCCCGACACCGTTTCGTCCTGCAGCAGGCACTGCCCGCCCTCGTCGCACACGGGGCAGTCGTGAGGGTGATTCATCATGAGCCACTCGATGACCTGCCTTCGGAAAGCCACCGCCTCCTCATCCGTGGTCGAAACCACCATGCCGTCCTGGGCATCAATCATGCAACTCATCTGAAGCCCCTTGAACGGGCCGTGAATGAACTTCACCGCACACATCCGGCAGGCTCCCGCCGACCCCAGCGCCTTGTGATAGCAGAAGCGCGGGATCATGATCCCAAGCCGCTCGGCCGCTTCAATCACTTTGGTCCCTTCGGGGACTTCGATTTCCAGGTCGTCTATAACCAGCCTTGGCATGGCGATCCTCAGCGAGGCCGACTGAACGGGCATTTCTTCAGACGGATATGCTCGCGTACTTCATCTTCGAAAAAAGTGAGCAGGCTTTCCACGGGGGAGGCGGCTCCGGGAGCCAGAGCACAGTAGGCGTTCCACACGTCCCGGCTCATCTGCCGGAGCATGGGGATGTATTCCTCCCTGCCCTCCCCGTTCTCGATCCGCCACAGCAGGTCCCTGATATAGGGAAGCCCCTCGCGGCAGGGAGTACACCAGCCGCAGGATTCCCTGGCGAAAAACTGCAGCAGGTTCAAGGTGACTCCCACCAGGCATGTCTTCTGATCGAAGACCGTTATGGCCGCAGTGCCCAGCCTGTGGCCGACGGCGGACAGGCTGTCGAAATCCATTTCGACGTCGAGAAGATCCTTCGTCAGGTAGCGCGTGGACGCCCCACCCGGCAGGCAGGCTTTGAACTCGGATCCGGCCCTCATGCCTCCCGCATGCTCCTCGATGATTTCCCTCAGCGGAGTCCCGATGGGAAGCTCCACGCATCCGGGCCTGTTCACCTTGCCGCTGATGCAGAAAAGCTTGGTCCCCGCGCCGGTTTTCGTTCGGGCAAGGCCCTTGTACCATTCAGGACCGTTCCTCAGGATGTGCGGAAGGTTGGCGAGCGTTTCCACGTTGTTCACCACGGTCGGGCGGTTCCACAAGCCTTTTACCGTGGGATAGGGAGGCGGCTTCATGGGATTGGGCCTTTTCCCCATGAGAGCGTTCAGAAGGGCCGTCGCCTCCCCGCAGATGTACCGCCCGCCGCTCCTGTGGAGGATGATATCGAAGGAATAGTCGCTTCCGAGGATATTGTCCCCGAGATAACCCGCCTGCCTGGCCCTTTCGAGTTCCCTCTCCAGGATCATGGCGGAACTGTCATACGATGGCCGGATGAAGAAGAATGCCTTGGATGCGGATATGGCGTAACCGGCAATGATCATCCCCTCGATGAGGGTGTGCGGGTCTACATGGATGAGCATCCGGTCCTTGAAAGTTCCGGGCTCCATCTCATCCGCGTTGGCTGCAAGGTATCGAGGATAGGCGCCGTCGACGGGAACGGACATCCATTTGGTTGCCGCGGGAAACCCCGCTCCACCCCGCCCTCGAAGCCCGGCTTCACCCACGATCCGGCAGATGTCCGCCGGCGAATACTTCCCGCGGGCGATATCCTCGAGCACCCGGTAGCCGCCGCTCCCGCAGTATTCTTCCATCGTAGCGATGCGCCGGGGCTTGCGGTTCTGGAAAAGCACCTGGGGTAGCATCTGCACCTTCTACTCTTCACCGGCAGCAGGCTTCCCTGTTGCCAGCTTCTGAAGGATCCTGTCTATCTTCTCGGGAGTCAATTCCCCGTAGACCTTCCGGTTGATCAGCATGGCCGGCGCCCGGTCGCAGTAGCCGATGCAGCACACCGGGATCAGGCTGAAAAGACCGTCCGCCGTCGTATCTCCGAGGCCGATGCCCAGGCGTGAAGTCAAATGGTCGACGACCGACTGATACCCTTCCATCCAGCATACGGCACTGTCGCAGACCCGTATGACGTACCTGCCCACGGGACGGCGGTAGATGAAGTCATAGAACGTCGCGAGTTCCTCGAGTTCAAGAGGCGTCATCCCGACGATCTCCGCGGCCTCCTCCATTGCTTCATCGCTCATGTACCCGTAATATCCCTGCAGCGCGTACATGACGTCCACGGCCATCTCGCGCGGATGCTCCGCCCGGGCCGTCCTTTCCAGGAGTTCCCGCTTCAGTGCCTCGGGGATCATTCCCGGCCCGTCCTGTTGCAGATCATGGGTCTCATGGCTCCCTCCACCCGCGCCGCACCGGATCATGACTGGTGTATTCGGCGCACGGTCTCTTGTTCACCGGTCCGTATCCGGCATGATGTAATCGATGGAACCGAGAATTGCGGCGAAATCCGCGATGGGATGCCCCAGTGCCATCAGCGGCAGAGCCTGGAGCGTCGTGAAATCGGGGCTCCTGATCCTCATGCGGTAAGCCATGTTCAGACCGTCGCTTACCGCGTAATACCCCTGCTCGCCTCTCGCGTTCTCCGTCGCGGCATACGCCTCCCCCTTGGGAATCTTCGGGCCCCTCGTCACGTTGATGAAGTGGTGGATCAGGCTCTCGATGTCCCGGAGCGTATCCCTTTTGTCGGGCAGAGTATACCGGCAGTCTTCCGTTATCCAGCGGCCGGAGGGCATCCCGTCGGCCGCCTGCCGGATGATGTGGATGCTCTGCCGCATTTCCTCGAGTCTTACCAGGTAGCGGGCGTAGCAGTCTCCCGCCGTTTCCACCGGTACGTCGAAATCGAAGGCATCGTAGCCCGAGTAGGGCATCCTCTTCCTGAGATCCCACTCCATGCCGCAGGCCCGAAGATTCGGCCCGCTGATTCCCCAGTCCATGGCGTCTTTCATCGAGAGAATTCCGATGCCTCGAGTACGGGCCTTGAAAATCGGGTTCCTGGTGATCATCGAATCGTATTCCCTCATCCGAGAAGGGAAGATCCTTACGAATTCGTCCACCTGCCGTTTCCACCCTTCCGGCAGGTCCATGGCTACACCCCCGATGCGGAACCACGAAGGATGGAGCCTGCCTCCCGTGATGAACTCGATGATGTCCATGATCATCTCGCGCTCACGGAAGGTGTAGAACGTCGCACTCATCATGCCCACGTCATGCACGAAGGTGCCGAGCCACACCAGGTGGTTGCTCAGCCTGAAGAGCTCGCTCAGCATAACCCGGATGAATTTCGCCCTGTCCGGAACTTCAATGCCCGCCAGCGTCTCCACGGCATGGAGGTACGGCAGGTTGTTGGCCACGCCGTTCAGGTAATCCACCCGGTCCGTATACGGAATGAACTGGTGCCATGACTGATGTTCTGCGATCTTTTCGGCTCCCCGGTGATGGTAGCCGATGTCCACGCCGAGGTCGACGATCTGCTCTCCGTGCAGGGAAAGCGCGAAGCGTACTACGCCGTGAGTCCCGTAATGATGAGGGCCGTAGTTCAAAACGATATGGTCTTCGCCGGCCTTCTGTCCGACAAGAAGCCCGGCATCCAGCGGCTGGTGCACTCGGGCGTCCTCGGCGGTGTACGGGGGCATGTCGGTGGCCCGTCCCGGGTGGGTCTTCAGCAAAGGATGGCCTTCCCAGTCGTGGGGCATGAGGATCCGGCGAAGGTTCGGATGACCGGAAAACGTTATGCCGAACATATCGAACACTTCCCGCTCGTACCAGTTGGCGGAGGACCAGATATCGGTAACAGTGGGAAGTACGGGCCGACTGCCGCGCGCCTCCACCTTGAGGCGGACGCGGCTTGCAGAATCGAACGAGAGCAGCTGGTAGACCAGCGTAAAATCGGGAGGATTCTCCACGCGAGGTTCCGGCTGGGAGGATCCACTCACCTCGGGGTCGGCATCGAGATACGTTCCTGCCCTGTCGCGCCGGGTCGATTCATCCACGGCCGTCAGGTCGTCGAGTCTTTGAAACCGCGGGCAGGCTTCCGTCTTGAGAAACCTGAGGACATCCCTCACGCGGTCTTCATCGACCTTGAAGGTGAGCATATCCGACGTACATGGAACCTGCCGTATCCCCTCGCCGAATCTTTCCTTCATGGTTCGAGAAAGGGACCGGTCTCCTTGACTCAACTCGATCCGCCGGGCGGGAGGCGTCCACATGATATCCGACCGGCTGCCCCAGAACCGGGGTGGAACCACAGCCGTTCCTCGAAGAGGCGTCCCCTGGCAGCCCGGACCGCGTGTGTCCCTGGACTTGGTCAGGCCGTCCACAAGGACCGACCTGGAAGACCCCTGGCCGCCTCCATCGAGGTGAAGGACGGGCCGAGCCGGCCTCTCGTTTGCGGCTATCTGCTCCTGGAGCATCATCAGGCCATGAAGGAGCGCCTCGGGTCTCGGAGGGCACCCGGGCACATATATATCCACCGGGATGATCTGGTCGACCCCCTGGACGACGCTGTAGACGTCATACATGCCGCCGCAGTTGGAACAGGACCCCATGGAAATGACCCACTTGGGTTCCGCCATCTGCTCGTAAAGCCTCAGGACGACGGGAGCGACCTTCTTGAAGACGGTGCCGGAGACGATGAGCAGATCCGCCTGGCGCGGGGATCCGCGGAACACCTCCGATCCGAACCGGGCTATATCGTAGCGAGACGTGAACGCCGCCGCCTCTTCAATGAAGCAGCAGGACAGTCCAAAGAACATCGGCCACAAGCTGTTCTTGCGCGACCAGTTGATGATTTGGTCGAGACGACTCAGGATCGCGCTTCCGGAATGGCTCATTTCCTTCGGGTCGTCGATCCCCACTCAAGTCCTCCCTTGAACCAGACATAAAACAGGCTCACCGCAAGCACGACAATGAAGAACGTAATCTGCAGCCAGCCGGCCCAGCCCAGTTCCTTGAAAGCAATCGCCCACGAAAAGATGTAGGCCGCTTCCACGTCGAAAATGAGAAAAAAGGTGGCAACGAGAAAGAAGGGAACCGGATAGCGCAATCGCGCCGAACCCGTGGGAAGGATGCCACTCTCATAGGGCCGGGTCTTTTCTGCGTTCTTCTTCTTTACTCCAAGCCAGCCGGACAGGAACAGTATGACGGCCATGAGACCGGTCACCAGGATGAAGTAGACCACGAAGCCGAATATACCCGGTTCCCATGGGGACAGGGCTTGAATCGCTCCTTGAGGGATCGAGTCCATGCGTCCTCCCTGAACGGACCGTAAGCTGCGGCGGTGTGGATATGATTACAGCAAAGGTGTTTCATTGCAGGCAGCAGTGTCTCTGCCTCCCGGATGAAGGCTGCTCAAGACAATACAGTAGCAGAAATTTAAGATCAAGCCCCCAAAAGTCAAGCTGAAAGCCCGGCCGCGCCATGCCGGAGTCTCGGCGGATACCCGCTCCTACTTCCTCCACGCCAGCCAACGGCTCAAGATCTTCCGTACCGTCGCGGTGAGGCGGGAGCGATTGCAAAGATCCGCAGCCTGACGTATGGCTTCCGCCTGGGTGGGATAGGGATGAATGACGTCGGCGATCTTTCTCAGGCCCACTCCCGCCTCCATGGCCAGAGTAATTTCATTGAGCATCTCGCCCGCATGCCGCGCGACGATGGTTGCACCCAGTATCTTGTCCGTCCCGTGCCTTACGTGCACCTTTACGAACCCCTCTTCCTCGCCGTCCACGATGGCACGATCCACCTCGCTCAAATACTTCGTGAACGTATCCACCCGGATGCCCCGGGCGAGAGCCTCGCCTTCGTACATGCCCACGTGAGCGATCTCCGGGTCGGTGTACGTGCACCAGGGAACCAACATGGTGCTGAGCCGTCTTCTGCCCAGGAAAAGAGCGTTCCGGATCACGATGCGTGCCGTGGCATCGGCCGTGTGGGTAAACTTCCGGCTCAGACAGACATCACCCGCGGCATAGATTCGAGAATTCGCCGTCTGCAGAAAATCGTTTACGATCACCCCGTTCGTGCGGTCGTAGTCGACTCCCGCCGATTCGAGGTTCAGTCCGTCCACGTTGGGGACGCGTCCCGCCCCGACCAGGATTTCGTCGACTTCCACGGACTGGTCGATGCCGTCCGCCCGGTAAAGAATTCTCTTCCGGCCCCCGGCGGGTTCGATCTCCCTGATATCGCAGCCGAGCACCACTCGAATCCCTTCAAACACAAACGTCTTGTACAGGATTGCCGCCGCGTCGCGATCTTCTCTTTCGAGCAGCCGGGGAGCCTTTTCCAGGATGGTCACCCGGCTGCCGAGCCGTTGAAAGGCCTGAGCCAACTCACATCCCAGGTGGCCGGCTCCGATCACGGCAAGCTCCTGCGGACATTCTTTTAACAGAAAGACTGTTTCACTTGTCACATATCCCACCCGGGCCAGGCCCTGAATGGGCGGGTGTGCGGCGCGCGCCCCGGCCGCTATCACCGCCTTCTTGAAACGAAGCGTCTTCCCGGCAACCTCTACGGCGGCCTTTCCCGAAAAAGACGCCTCCCCCAGGAACACGTCCACACCGAGTGCACTGAACCGGGAGACGCTGTCGTGCCTGCTGATTCTTGCACGCAGGCGCTTCATCCGGTCCATGACCGCACGAAAGTCCGCTTCCGGCGTCGATCCCGCCTGGATCCCGTGGAGCACTGCGTTACGGACGTCCACCACGGCCCTCGACGACCTGACGAGGCACTTGGACGGAACACAGCCCGTGTTCAGGCAGTCTCCCCCCATCCTGTGCTTTTCGACGAGTGCGACGCGCGCGCCCAGACCCGCGGCGCCGGCCGCCGCCACGAGCCCCGCCGTACCGGCTCCCACAACCACCAGGTCGTATATCGGCGCCGGATCGGGATTGACCCATCCGTCCGGGCTGACGTTGAGCCTGAGCTCCCTTTCATAACCGTCATCGCCCTCCGGTATCCCCGAGGATCCCTTTTCTTTCATCACGGACTCCAGATTCCTTTTTTCCAACCGGATCGACGATTCAAAGCCGGCCTACGCCCCTGATCTTTCCACAGCGGACATGCCACGATTGCCCTTTCGCCTTCAAGGAAGCCGGTCCGGCGATTCACGATTGAGCGGTCTTTCCGGGTATCCATTGCCGCTGCGGCCCGCATGCGCAAGCCAGATCATGTTCGGGTCAATCCCCCTTTTTCGGTCACCTTTAAAACTAATCCCGGTCGGGCAAACATCAAGAGGACGCAGATACCTTGGAGGCGGCAGTACATGCGTGCGCCCCCAAAATACCGCGCAATTCCAGCGGAAATACATGACTCACCCGATTGAGCCCCCGGCAGGCCGATGAGAGATTGTACCTGAAATCACACTTCCCATCTTCCTGCCGCTCCACCTGATTTCGCCCAGGCAGCAGCTCCTGCTCCGCTGATGGCCCCCGGCCTGGCAGTCTGTTATGGTTTCGTTTTGGATCGTTTTGAAGGAGGATTCCCGATGGAAACCTTGTCCACTCTCGAAGACAGGATCTGGAACTTCCTCAGGCTCTCACGCGCCTACCTGTGTTCGACAGCAGCTTGTTCAGACAGATCCGACAGAGTCATCTTCCTTCCCGCCGGCACAGGGGAAGGAATCGACGACCGTAATGCCTCGTCCGATGAAAAGCACCAGGGGATGAGGTTTTTTCAGGATCCGTCAGGATAGTCGGTACCCGCTTACAGAAAGCGGATCGCCATTGGCCGGGTCGGCTCGGATGAGGACTTGAAGGACCGTATGCTGTGTCTCACAGGGCAAAGCCCCCCTTTCGGCTGATCGAGCTCCACCGCCTGTTTTTCTTGATTGTCGACATGTTCCCGCCGCAGATGTACAACTCGGCGAAAGGCCGTTCCGGGCTACCCGTAGAAGACGTAGGCGATTCCGGAGAAGACCGCCCATGCGAGGATCAACGCGGTGATAACGACACACCCCGCGGCAAGTGTCTTGTGGAGGAGGTTTTCGGGGACCTTTTCCTGGTAGCCGAGCAGAAATCCGAGGATGACTCCACCCGCGATGCCGCCTCCATGCCCCCAGCTGTTGATACCGGGCATGAGCAGGCCGAACACGAAGATGGCTACCACCCAGCCGCCCACCTGCCTGTAGATCTCCTGGCCGTAATAGCCGCCCCTGCTCCTGCCGTAGTAGAGCGCGGAGCCTATGAGGGCGCAGACGGCTGCCGACGCGCCGATCGTGAAGGTGATGCCCGCGTAATAGGACACCAGGTAACCGAACACTCCTCCCAGCGTGTAGATCGTGAACATCCTCGCCCCGCCGTACTCCTGGACAACCAGCGGACCGATCTGGCGCAGGGCGATCATGTTGAACACGATGTGCAGGATTCCGCCGTGCAGGTAGCTGGCCGAAACCAGGCTCCACCAGCGATGCAGCCGATCGATGGGTATGGTTCCCGTCGCACCCAGCAGTAGAAGACTCCTGTTGTCCGGAGACAGGAACATGAACGGGTTCATGGACAGGCTCGGAAGTTGAGGACTCAGCACGAGGGAAAAGATAAAAATGCACGCGTTGACGGCGATGATGACCTTGATGATCTGATCGGCGCTGTGAAGAGCGCCGATCAGCGGATTGTTCTTCCACCAGGAGGCCGGGTTGGAAATGCCGCAGTAGGGGCAGCGGGATTCGGACTTGCTGATCAGGTGACGACAGTTGGGGCAGAGGATCGACTGCCTCTGATTATTTTCCATAAAACTACCTGCGGGGCCGGGTAGATCCTGCCCTATTGGAATCGATGCAATCGGAACGAAACCGGGATCCCTGTCGAAAGTGCGCACCTTGACGTATCATCAAACGGATACGAGGTCAATCCCCCCCGTCCTGATGTCGCCCGTCCTGTCCCCGGGAAGGCGAAATTCTATCCCGATGCCTCGAAATTCTTGACAAACTGCCCTACCTGGACTCCAAAGTAGATGCACTGCACCCCTTCCAGGCAAGCCTCCGCATCCTTCCTCTCGAGGTGTGTCGTCAGCTTGTGCAGCCCCTTGCTCAACTCCACAACCCAGGCGTCTTTCTTATCGTCAAAACACAGGGCAAGGTCCAAACCATGCTGAACGATTTCAGGGTACATCTCCTTGAGCTTCAAAGCCAACTTATCTCGATCAACACTCATACCTATTCCTCCTTTCCCGTTTTATAACCATAATCCTAATGATGAAACGTCTACAATCAAGACTTGCCTGCTCAATTGATGATAGGATTGAACACCGGCTCCGAGGGCGCTCCCCAAACTCGAAAGGCAATGGAAGCTTCTGTACGGGTATCTACTGATGGCGTGATGCCGAATGACGGTGTGATCTTGGGATGAATGACACTGTGTTCTTCATGGGGATGACACTGTGTTCTTCATGGGAACGACATTGTTGTGGGTGCATTCCACCTTTGTGCGACAACTGTCCGGGTACGCGTATGCCGGAAGAACCTGTTTTCAGGGGGATCGGGGGAGGGCATTCCGCACCGCGAACGTCATCCTCCGGAGGACAATCGGGCCAACGAACATTGACTGCGGTGACAAAACGACATAGTTAAGGTTGAGGACATTCTTTTCAGGGGAGAACCTGGATGAAGCTGAATCACCGCACACAGCAATATCGCCGGGTCCGGTTTACAAAACTCATCGTGAACATGTGGAAGAACTTCTTCAGGAACGACCTGTCCGGCCTGGCCGCCCAGGTGGGATTCTGGTCCCTTTATTCTCTTTTTCCCTTTGTCATCTTCCTTGTGGCCATATCCAGCCTGCTGCCCATTGTTACTTCGCACGACACCGCGCTGCAGACTCTCAAGCGATTCGTTCCACCTTCCGTGTTCGATATCATTACGCCCACCGTGAAGAGTCTCCTCATCCAGCCCAGCGGGCTGATCGCCGCGGGAACGCTTCTCCTGGCACTTTGGGCGGCGTCGAGAGCCGTATCGAGCCTCATCATCTCGCTCAACCGGGTCTACGAAGTCCAGGAAACACGCCCCTTCTGGAAAACCAAGGTGATCGCACTCAGCCTCACGGTGACCGTGGTCGTCATCTACATGCTGGCCTTCATTCTTCTCGTCATCGGCCCCATCGTGAGCGATTTCATTCTTCATCACCTGGGCTTGAGCCACACCGTTCACCTCACCTACAGGCTGATCCGGCTTGGAGTGGTCTCCCTGGCCATGATCCTGGCCTTTTCACTCATCTACGGTTTTGCGCCCAACAACCAAAAGGATCGCAAACCCATCCTGCCCGGAGCGATTTTTGCCATGGCCGGCTGGTTCGCCACCTCGGCGGGTTTCAGTTTCTACATCAAGAATCTGGCCAACCTGAACAGGTTCTACGGTACACTGGGAGCGGTGGTTGCACTCCTCACATGGCTCTACCTTATCGGCCTCATGATCCTGCTGGGAGGAGTTCTGAACAGCGAGATCAAACAACAAATGGACGGATGAATCCACGAAGAGGCTTCATCGCCGGCGGATCCTTCCCGGTATGCGGTGCGAAACGGGTTCAGCTTCCTTTACCGCCGGGCGCTTCGAGGATAATCCGGCAGTCGGCTGCGACAGCGCCCTGGTCTTCTTCATGAACAATCAGGGGATTGATGTCCATTTCCTTGATTTCGGGGTGGTTGACCGCAAGGTCGGAGAGTCGGACCAGGCAGCGTTCGAGAGCTCGGATATCCCTCGGCGGCCTTCCGCGGACTCCCTTGAGGAGTGAATGCCCGCGGATGCCCTTGACCATGCGGCGCGCTTCGTTTCGCCCCACGGGAGCAAGGCGGAACACTACGTCCTTGAACACCTCCACGAAGATGCCTCCAAGGCCGAACATGATCAGAGGGCCGTATTCCGGATAGCGGCTCATGCCTATGATCACTTCTTCTCCGGGAGAAGCCATCCTCTGCACCAGGACCCCTTCCACCACGGCATTGGGATCGAACTTCAGGGCGTTCTCGAGGATGGTGTCATACGCTTTCTTGACGGCGTCCCGGCCTTTGAGATTGAGCCTGACGGCTCCGGCGTCGGTCTTGTGGATGATCTGGGGGGAGACGATCTTCATGGCGACGGGAGCGCCCATGCTTTCGGCAAAGTCCATGGCCTCCTCCCTGGTCCTGGCCAGGAAGGTCGGCAGTGTCTGGAACCCGTATGCGTCGAGGATCTCGATCCCCTCGGCCTCGCCCAGGTAAAGCCGGCCTTCCGACAGGTTCTTCCGGATGATTTCGGATGCCCTTTCCACGTCGTGCCTGAATTCGAACTGCGCAAGGTGCTGGCGGCTGGTCCATTTCGAATAGCGGTAGAGGGCGCCGAAGGCCTGGGCGGCGTGTTCCGGAAAACGAAAGACGGGAATTCCCCTTTCCTGGAGGTACTTGACGCCTTCGGACACATCCACGATGCCCATAAAGCAGCACAGAACCGGCTTATACGTTCGGTTGGCGATGCGGGTTATGGCTTCGGCGGTGCCCAGGGCATTGGTCATGGACTGGGGAGTCAGGATGACGAGGGCTCCGTCGACCCCTTCGTCCTTGATGACGGCTCCCAGCGCATTCTCATAACGGTCCTGGGATGCGTCTCCAATGACATCCACCGGGTTGAGGAGGTTGGCTGTGGCCGGAAGATGGCTTGCCAGTGCCTCGATGGTTTCTTCTTTGAAATGAGCGAGTTCGAGGCCCGAAGTGATCGTCATGTCCGTGGCCACGATGCCCGGCCCTCCGGCGTTGGTGATGATGGCCACCTTGTTTCCGTTGGGGATCTTCTTACCGGAAAAGGCATGAGCATAATTGAAAAGTTCCTCGATGGATTCGGCGCGAAGGATTCCGGACTGTTCGAAGATCGCTTCATAGATGCCTTCGGTGCCCGCAAGGGATCCCGTGTGAGATGCAGCGGCCCTCGCCCCCGCGGCCGTGCGCCCGGATTTCACGGCGATGATCGGAGTCGGACGATCCCCCGAGGTGATCTCCCGCACTTCATCGATGAACTCCCTTCCCCTGCGCAACTCTTCCAGGTAGATCATGATGACCTCGGTGTCCTGGTCCTTGTGGAAGTAGCGGAGCAGGTCGAGTTCGTCTACGTCGGCCTTGTTACCAATGGAGATGAACTTGGAGAAGCCGAAGTCCCGGTCTGCCGCAAAATCCAGCACCGCCGTGCATAGAGCGCCGCTTTGAGAGATAAAGGAAATGTGCCCGTATGCGGGCATGCGGGCTGAAAAGCTGGCATTGAGCCTTACGGAAGGCTGAGGATTGATGACCCCGAGGCAGTTGGGGCCGACGAGCCTTATGCCCGCCTGCCTGCACCGGGCGGCGATCTCATCCTCGATCCTGCGCCCTTCTCCCCCTACTTCCCGGAAGCCGGCCGATACGATGACTATGCCCTGCACACCCTTTTGCGGAGCCTGCTCCACCGCTTTCAGAGCCTCTGCGGGAGGCAGAATGATGATGGCAAGGTCCACGGGGTCGGGAATATCGAGGATGGTGGGATAGGCTTTGACACACTGGACGGACCTGGCCTGAGGGTTGACCGGATAAAGGGTTCCCTGGAATCCTCCCTTCAGGATGTTGACAAAGATGTCATGCCCCACTTTTCCAGGCTTGGTGGAAGCTCCGATCACCGCAACCGACTTGGGAGAAAAAATGGCATCCAGCCTGTCCATGCACCAACCTCCTCTAACGATTCACTTCGTCAAGCAGTCGCATCCCTGCCGCGCGGGCATCGAACTGTCATCCCGGGCGGAATGGAAGCCGCGGGTGAAGCCCTCGACGGGCACGAAACCAATGAGGTCGTCAGCCCTGGATGATCTTGACATAGATCTTTCTCGTCCTCGGTCCGTCGAACTCGCACAGAAACACCCGCTCCCAGGTCCCGAGGAGAAGCCCGCCGTTGTGGATGATGATCTGGGCGCTTCCTCCCACCAGGATCGCCTTGAGGTGGGCCGCGGAATTCCCTTCAGCGTGCCTGTAGCCGCCGCGCCACGGCACAAGCCTGTCCAGGATGTCGAGCACATCGTCTGCCACCGCCGGGTCGGCACCTTCATTGACGGTGATCCCCGCTGTGGTGTGCGGAACATACACAACGCATATGCCGCTTTTCACTCCGCTTTCCCGCACTTTTACGGATATCGGATCCGTAACGTCCACTATCGCACTATGGTCTGGAGTTTTCACCTGTACCGTTTCGAGCATAACCAGTTCTCCACTGCAATATCGGCGGGATGTTCAAAGTTCCGACTACCCGGGGAGGATCAGGCCGGACTCCGATCGCTGCAGATCCCCTTCGCCGTCCTCCTGCTGCCCTTCAAAGTCCTCGGGCCAGTAACGGTGCATGGAGAGGATGACGAGCCGTAAAACCGCGGGGTTCTCACCGGCATCCGCCGTGCCCCGCAGATGATCGGCCACGGCCAGTGCATCCGCAGCCAACTCGTCTTTGCCCGACAGCTTGAAGTATACGGCGTACTCTTCGAAAAACCTCTGGAACATCAGCCGGGTCCTTCCGGAACAAAGTTCATCCGCCGCCCGGACCAGCTCGTCCTTGACCCTCTCCCTTTGAATCTCCCTTGGGACGACAAGAAGAGGGCTCTCCAGTTCCTGGATCTTCTGCCTCCAAGGCAGCAGTTCATCCCGTGAGAAATACAGCCAGGGAGAGTCCACCGCGTGGAGCAGTTCCGTCGGATCCATGGCTCGAAGCGACTCCGGGGGCTGATCCAAACCGGGCATCAGTTCGTAAGCATACGGTTTCCTGCCGGGATCATGGAAATCGTCGAATATTCTCCTTGCGATGGAGACTTCGGGGGAGGTCGCTTCGCCTCCGTGAAAACCGAGCATATCGAAAAAGACGCGGGCCGCATGCCAGAGAGGAATCCTGCAGGGCTTCTTCTCCGCGTGAGCGGCGATGTTGCGCAGATAATCACGGTACAGGCGCTGAGAACTCTCCGTCGCTTTGGCATTGAGCATGCGGAAACGGTCTTCGGCAAAGACCGATACCGCCGTGGGGGCCGGACTGCCAGGTTCATACACCAGTGCCGAAAGAAGGAAGAAGGCGCCCGGAACAGGCAGCATATGGGCCGAGGGAGTTCTCTCTTCTTTCTGGATCAGGACCACCTTTTCCGTCTGCACCGAATCGGCTTCGTCGGCGAAACCCTTTTGCGAGAAGCGGTATCCAGCCTGTTTCACGATGCGTCTCGCCCTGGGATCCGCCGGCAAATCCCGAAACCACATGAATGTGCGGTATCCAACCTCCGACGGGTTTCGGCTGAGCCGTTCGATGAGGGCGGCGGCGAGGTTTTCCCGGTTCCTGAGGGTCTTGCCGAGTGATTCGAGATAGCTGTTCAGGCTTTCACCTTCCGGATTCTGCACGGACAATCGGTCAAGTATCATACCGAGTTCGTGAGATTCTTCGACGCTCAGCTCGATGTCGCTCTTCCCCTTCTTCCTGGCTTCTTTCTTCTTGTTCATGTCTCACAACTCTGCGCAGACGCGACTGCAGGCAATAAAGAAAAAAGCCCCATACAACCACGTTCACGTGTGATGGGGCCTGTTTTTCGGACAACCGCGGGATCTACTCTTCTTCCGCTTCTTCCCGAGGTTCCATAACCAGAGAATCGGCTACCAGTTCCCACAGGTACTTGACTTCGACGTCCATGAAGTCGTACTCCTTGCGGAGGCTCTTCATGATCTGGTCACGGCAGTTGTGGCAGGGAGCGATCAGCAGCTTGGCCCCCGTATCCTTGATTTGCTTGGCTTTGACCCGGCCGTAGAAAATCCTTTCCTCGACGTAGGGCGCAGCCCATGCGCCACCGCCGGCCCCACAACAGAAATTGTTGGCCCGGTTGGGATACATTTCCACGAAGTTTTCACAACACTGCTGCATGACCCATCGCGGCTCCTCGTAATAGCCGTGACCGAACGCGCGCTCACTCTTTCGAGCATAATTGCAGGGATCATGATACGTGGCGAGCTCATGATGGATCGACTTGTCGACCTTGATACGGCCTTCTTCCAAATACTGCTTAAGGAGATCATGAATGCTCACGAACTTCACACCCTCGTCGGCATACCACTTTTGCAGACCAAGCCTGGTCGCATAGTATGCGTGCCCTCACTCGGGTAAGACGACGTATTCACACCCCAGTTCTTTGTAATGTTTGACGATACGCCCCACGATTTCCTTCATGGCCGCATCGTCTCCGGTGAAGAGCCCCCAGTTGACCCCTTCCCAGTTTTCGGATGTGGTGGTCCAGGATTCATTGGCGGCATAAAGGATTCGCCACCAGTACATCATGTCTTCGGGTTCGGCGAAAGGTTCCTTGGAGTTGATCGTGAACAGGTACTTGGCTCCCTTTTTGTCAACGGGAACTTCGAAACCGGGGAGTTCCTCAGCCAGTTCCGCACCCAGGTCCTGCAGCAGGAACACGAAGTCATCCTTGGGGATCCCGACGTTGTTGCCCGTCTTGAGGCACATCTCGACACCCTTGTGCAGCACGCCGGGCACCTTGTCCCTGGCCCGCATGCCACGGGCGGACCTGAGCAGGGTCAGGAGGTCGATGTTCATCGGGCAGGCATATTCGCAACGGCCACACAACGTACAAACCCAAGGAAACTTGGAATCGATCAGTTCCTGGTCCATGCCGAGCAATGCCAGGCGCACGGCCTTGCGGACATCCAGGCCGTCGACGCCGGTAATCGGGCAGCCGCCTGCACAGGTGCCGCATGTAAGACACAAGTCGGCATACTGGCTGGCCAATTTGCGCTTCTCACGCTTGGTTAGTAACAATGGCTCCATAATTTTCTCCCCTGAAATGTTTCACCCATGTAGTACATTTTACAGTTTATACCATACCGGTCTTTTGATTTTAAACCTTTTTCTATCGAGCGCGCGGAGGAACACGGACATGCTTACCACCGATGAATCGAACACAAAGGACTCAGCCTGAACTGGGCACGAGGTGCAGTCACTTATGTATCCGCATGGAATACAGGATCAGCCTGGTGCGACGTCGTATCCTCCTCTCCCTAGTATTCGTTCGGCAGTGTGGACAGTTTTTCAAGAGTAAAGACCGGCCCATCCTTGCACACATACTCGGTGCCGATGTTGCACCTTCCACATATCCCTATGCCACATTTCATGCGCATCTCGAGGCTCGAAATAATCCGATCGGGCGGAAACCCCAGCTCAGTCAGCACGGGCAATGTGAACTTGATCATGATCGGCGGACCGCAGATGATGGCATACGCATTTTCGGCACTTGGTGCCTTCTGTTTGGTCACCGCCGGGACGAACCCCACGTTGTATTTCCAGTTGGGATCGTCCGTGCCGTCCACGGTGATATGCATCTTGATGTCGTCTCTCGCTTCCCATGCGGCGAGTTCGTCCTTGTAGAGGAGCAGCCCCGGAGTCCGAGCTCCGTACACTACGTTGATTTCACCGAAACGGGAACGGTTGGCGGGATCCAACATGTAGACAATGGAAGAGCGAAGAGTGGTGAAGGCGAAGCCTCCGCCGATGATAACCACGTTCTTGCCCTCGAGCACATCCCACGGATACCAGTTCCCCAGCGGACCGCGAACCCCCATAATTTCTCCCGGCTGCATATTGTGGAGGTGGTTGGTCACTTTCCCCACCTTGTTCACCGTAAACTTGATGAATCCTTTTTCGGTGGGAGAACTGGCAATGCCTATGGGTATTTCGCCCAGACCGGCCACGGAAAGCTCCGCAAACTGGCCGGGGATATACTTGAACTTCGTTTCATCTTCCGGGTTCAGGAAGACGAGCTTGAATGTCTTCAGATTACGATCTTCCGTCTCTGTTACGACGGAATCGATACGGACCGGATAAGGCAAATAAGGGTTGTTCACCTTGGTTCCTCCATCGGTATGGACCGGCCTGCTATGCCGGACAGGCGCAGCTGGTGGACATAAGGCGGGCCACTTCTCGAATGTCGATATTCACCGGGCAGAACTTCACGCAGCGGCCACACCCCACGCACGCGACTCCACCATGGTACTTGTCCTGGTAATACTTCAACTTGTGCATGAACCGCTGCCTCACCCTCTGCAGCTTCTGACTCCGCGGATTGTGGCCGGATCCGTGCAAGGTAAACAATGGGAACATGCACGAATCCCAAAGCCTTATGCGATCTCCCTGGTTGTCGCACACTTCGTCCTGGATATCGAAACACCAGCAGGTGGGGCAAAGGAACGTGCAGGTTCCACAATTGATGCATGCGAACTGAACTTCATCCCACAGAGGGTCATTGAAGAGCTCGAGCATATTCTTTCCGGCGACGGATTCGACGTCAAGCCGCGTCGTGATAGCCGCCTCAGCCGACTTCTTGAGAACTTCCGCCTTCTCCGCAGCCTGAGCCGGAACGGACCGGGCTTCATCGAGCCCGGCAAGCAGCTCCCCGCCTTTCTCAGTAACCGCCCCGGCCACGTATCCGTCTCCAACGTCCACCAGCATGACATCGAGGGTCGAGGCATCGAAGGGGCCGGTGCCGACAGCCGAGCAGAAGCAGGTGCTGCACGGCTGATTGCAGGCCAGGCCCACCAGAGTGGTAGCAGCTCTCCTTCTCACCCACCAGGGATCCTTGATGGTCTCGGTATCGAAGTTGACATCATCCAGCCTGAACGCCTTTGCGTCACACGGACGGATTCCCAGAATCACGCGCGGCGAATAATCCTTTTGGACTTCCTTGACTATCCCGGCATCGGGATCATTCTTGTCCAGAGAAAAGTGGAACATCCGCTCCGACTGAGGATGAAAGAGCTCCTTGGGAGACAGCCGGGTATTCTGAAAGCCCAGGTCGACTTCATCCGCCTTTTTCACCTCTGAAAACTCATGATACCGGCCCTGGAAAACGGGTCCGAAAACACGGTATCGGCCCAGAAGTTTTTCGACGACTCCAGGAAATTGTTCTCTGGTGAAATAAACTTCCGACATGGATCTTTTCCTTCTCGATCGATGTTAAGTGTTCAGTGAACATCCGTCGGCAGGCGGGATGATCGGCGGGAGCGATACGGATGCTTCCCGGAGGGATCTTACGCCGTACACCTGCCATCCACGCGTGACGGATCGATCACTTGATAAAATCTTCAGGATCACCGGGCCGATACACATCCAGAGTAGGTCTCTCGTCCATGCTGAGACCGACTTCATACCCATAGAGTTCTTTGACGTCTTTTTCCAGCTTCTTGGTAAACTGACGCACCTTGATCCCGACGGGACAGGCCCGTTCACAGGCTCCGCAGTCCGTGCAGCGGCCGGCAAGGTGATAAGCCCTGAGGAAATGAAAGGTGCGGGTATCTGTCGGGTCGGTGCTCTTGCCCACCCACTGAGGTCTGGCCTCATCCACGAAACACGTCGGACAGTAGCACGCCGGGCATGCGTTCCGGCAGGCATAGCAGCGGATGCACGGGGCAATCAGGTCTTCGAAATACTGCCACCGTTCCTCGGCGATCATCGCTTCTACCCGACGGACATCTTCGTACCGATCGACACCCTGCTGTTCCTCCACGAGGTTACCCAGCAGCTCGTCATAGACAACCGGGTTGCGGTGGATACAAATGGCGCAGTTTTCCTGGAGGTATTTCCCCCTGTCGAAGCCCATTTCAAAACCGCTGCCGGACACCTTGATCTTGCCTTCCTTTTCGTCGACCTGCAGAGGATCCTTGCCGTTCAATTCCGCTAAAATGCGGCGTTTGTCGAGCATCCCGTGGCAGGGGGCACCGAGGATGTAGATCTGCTCTCTTTTGATCTGGTTTTCCAGGAGTTGGACGACGATATTTCGAGAATCACAGCCCTTGGCGACTATGGCGATGCGTTCCGTTCTCCCGGGAAGGTAGTTGGCCAGATTGATCCCGCAGTTGCTGTCCCAGAAAAGCTGTTTCACGCGGTCCGGACTTTTCACAAAAACCGGCTCGTTCATGAAAGGAACTGTACCCTTGCGGAAACCAATCACCGCATCGACGCGGTTTTCGGACAACAGGCGCCTGGCCGCCTCCTGAATCCTTTCGGTATATGCTTGCATTTATGCCACCTCAGCTTGCTTTTTTATAAAGTGTCTGGCGGGGCCCAAGGCCTTTACTGCACTGATCACCTGACGAGCCACATCCGCGAACTTGGTCGCCTCAGCGGACGAAATCCAAGAAAAATGCAGGCGATCCGACTCGATTCCCGTATGTTCAAGGAGGTTCTTGAGAAGAGCGAACTTGCGCCGTGCGTAGAAATTCCCTTCAATGTAATGGCAGTCTCCGGGATGGCAACCGGAGACCCACACGCCGTCAGCTCCCCGGCGCAGTGCCGAAAGAATGAACTTCGGACTGATCCTTCCGGAACACGGCACCCTGATGATCCTGAAATTGGGCGGATACTGCATGCGGCTTACCCCCGCAAGATCCGCCGCTCCGTATGAACACCAGTTGCACAAGAAGGCGACGATTTTCGGTTCCCAATCAGACATGTACGTTCTCCTATAATCTTTAGCCCTTGAAAATCCGCGACAAGGGAAGCGCTCCGTCGGAATCCAGGGCTTCCCCCATCCCCCGTCCCGGATCAATAAACTCTCTCAGACATTCTCGATCATGGTGAAGATCTGTGCATCATCGAAGCCGCGCAGACGGATCGCACCCGACCGGCAGGACGCGACGCAGAGCCCGCATCCTTTGCACAACGCGGCATTGATCTCCGCCTTGCCCGCGTCCCTTCCGCTTTCGATAAACCGGGGCGCGGAGAATGGACAGATGTTCACACAGGTCCCGCAACTGCTGCACAGCATGGGGTTGGTGACGGCGACCGTGCCGGCAAATTCCACGGTGTCCCGGGCCAGCAGAGTGGCCGCTCTCGAAGCCGCCGCCTGCGCCTGAGCGATGCTCTCGTCTATGGCCTTCGGATAATGGGCCAACCCGCACAGGAAGACGCCGTCCGTCGCAAAGTCTACCGGTCTCAGTTTTGCGTGAGCCTCGATGAAGAAACCCTCGCTGTTGACCGGAATCTTGAAAAACTGGGACAACTCATCGGTTTCATTAGCCACAACGGCTGTTGCCAGCGTGACTAGGTCCGGAGTCAGAGTAACAGGTCTTTGAAGAATGTGATCCGTCACGGTTACTCTCGGCTTTCCGTCCACCAGTTCCACCACCGGCTTCTGTTCCAGGCTGTACCGGATGAAGATCACTCCGGCTTTGCGCGCCTCGAGGTACAGGTTCTCCCGCTCTCCGTAGGTTCTCATATCACGGTACAGGATATAGATATCCGCATCCGGGTTGATACGCTTCAACTCCAGCGCGCTTTCCACCGAATGAGTACAGCAGATCCTGCTGCAGTAGGGACGCCCGGGCTCCCTCGATCCTACGCACTGTATAAAGACGGCCGACTGCACATCCTTAAGCGTCGGATCCTTTTCTGCAAAGCGCTGATCGAGTTCCTGGTGAGTCAGTATTCGGCCCTGCCCGCCGTAGCCGTATTCCTGCGGTTTGAATTCCTTGCCGCCGGTGGCGATAATCGCCACACCGTGTTCCAGCGTTTGAGGCTCCCCTCCGTTCTGGATCACCGTCTTGAAATTGCCCACAAACCCCTCGACGCTCCGGATGGAACTCGACAGGAACACGCTGATCTGAGGATGCTCCTGGATGCTCTGCGCCAGATCGCGAACATAGGAACGGATATCTTCACCGCGCCACGTCTTATAGAGACCCAGCGCCTGGCCACCCAGCCGGTCGGATTTCTCCACGAGAAACACGGGGTACCCCTGTTCCGCCAATTCCCTGGCGGCGATCATTCCCGCGACCCCTCCACCGATGACCAGGGCCTTCCTGTTCACACTGAGTGCGGTTTCCTTAAGCGGCTCGAGAAGGGCGGCCTTGGATACGGCCATGCGCACCAGGTCCATCGCCTTCTCCGTAGCCTTGGCGGGGTTCCCGCTGTGCACCCAGGAATCCTGGTTCCGGATATTGGCCATTTCGAACAGGTACTTGTTCAATCCGGCGTTGACCAGTGTTTCCTGGAACAGTGGCTCGTGTGTTCTCGGAGTACATGCCGCCACCACCACCCGGTTGATCCCCTGTTCCTTGATAACTTGGGCCATTTTGACCTGGGTATCCTGGGAACAGGTGTAGAGATTGTCTTCCACGTAGACCACGTAGGGCAGGGAGCGGGCATATTCCCTTACCCGGGGCACGTCCACCACTCCACCGATGTTGATGCCGCACTGGCACACAAAAACACCCACCCGCGGAGGCTCCCCCACCACATTGGTTTCCTCTGGCTTTTCCTTGGCTTTGGCCTGAGACCATCGCGTTTCACACAAAAGAAGACTGGACGCCGATGCGGCCGCAGATGCCTCCATGACCGATTGAGGGATGTCCTTGGGGCCCTGTATGGCACCGCATACGTAAACTCCGGGCCTCGATGTGGCGACGGGGGTGAAGCTTCCCGTCTCGGCGAAGTGGTTTTCATTCAAATCGATGCCAAGCCGTTCGGCCAGTTCGATGGTTTCCTTTTCAACCTGGAATCCCACCGAAAGAATCACGAGGTTAAAGACCTCGCTCTTCATCTCGCCTTTTTCATCCACGTAGTTGATTTCGAGGTCGCCGTCTCCAACGGGTTCGACGCTATGGACCCGGGACCGGATGAAGCGCACACCATGTTCATCTTTCGCCCTGTTGTAGTACTGTTCAAAGTCCTTGCCGTACGTACGCATATCCATAAAGAAGATGGCTGCATCCAGGCCGCTGTGAGAATGCTCCTTGGCGATGACGGCTTCCTTTATGGCATACATGCAGCAGACACCCGAGCAGTAGGAGTTGTCGCAATGATGCAGGTCTCGCGACCCCACGCACTGCAGCCAGGCGATCTTCTTGGGTTCCTCGCGGTCATAAGGCCGCATGAGGTGGCCTCTGAACGGCCCCGACGCACTCAGGATCCGTTCGAATTCCATGCTGGTCAGCACGTTGGGATGACCGGCATAACTGTAGGTGTCGAACCGGGTCGGATCGAATACCTCGTTGCCCGTGGCGATGACCACGGCTCCAACCTCGATCTCCGACCAGCGCGGTTCGTCTGCGTAAAGCACCGCTTCAGCCAGGCAGACCTTCTCGCACAAGCCGCAACCGATGCAGGCCTGCGGATCGATGGAGAAAACGAGAGGCACCGCCTGGGCGTACTTGATGTAAGTGGCCGCCCTGCGATCCAGGCCGCAGTTGTATTCGTTCACCGCGGTCACCGGGCAAACCTGGGCACACTGTCCGCATCCGGTACACCTTGATCGATCGATGTAGCGAGGCTCGCTCCTGAGCTTTGCCACGAAATGCCCTGCTTCCCCATCGAGAGATTCAACAACCGTGTTCGTTACTATATCGATATTCAGATGCCGGCCGACCTCGACCAGTTTGGGCGAGATGACTCACATCGCACAATCGTTGGTCGGAAAGGTCTTGTCCAGTTGAGCCATCAAGCCTCCGACCGTTGGGGATCTATCCACCAGATGGACGTAGTAACCCGTATCCGCAAGGTCAAGGGCTGCCTGCATACCGGCAATTCCTGCGCCCACGACCATCACAGCACCTATTTTTTGTTTCTTGTCTGCGTTCGCCATATTCATTCCTGATATCGGTTCCTCAATCGTTCATGATTTAGTGACCGGGATGCAATGAATGGATGCCTTCCGCACGCCATCCACCCGGAGACCCGTCCGCACCTAGGCTGCAAGTCTGATGAACCTGGGTGTAGTCCCCTCGAAACCGTGGAACTCCACCTGACCCGCCTTTTCAATATCACTCAGCCTCTGCGATACCGTATAAACGGGTAGACCTGACTTGCCGGCGATCTCTCTGACTGATTGAGGCCCGTTTCTCAACACTTCCAGAATCAGCGCCCTCTGGTACTCCTCTTCGGCGGCCGTCTGCAGCAGCCTCTTAAAAGCACCCTCGTCAATCCTCTGATGATAAACATTCTCTCGTTCGGTGACCTGCCGATCCATGCCGATCAACCAGCGAAGCCGGGGAGAATTCAGCGCACCTTCGAGAGCCGCTATGCGCAATTCGTTCTCCTTCAATTCGAACGGCCCGAGTTCTCTGATGACCGCACTCAACTCCTTCACATAATCTGCAAAGATCTGGCCCTCGGCCGCGCTCACCCAGCGAAGCTGCATCCGGTCCCTGCCGATTCCGGACAGATCGAGAAGCTGTTCAACCACCTGCATTCTTTTTTGAGTATAAACATTACCTTCCAGGTAATGGCAGTCTCCGATGTGTCACCCGAAGACAAACACACCGTCAAATCCACTTTTCAACCCCTCCGTCACATGCAAGGGATCGACGCGGCCGGAGCACATGGTCCGGATGACCCGTATGGTCGGCGGGTACTGAAAGCGGGAAACACCCGCCAGGTCCGCCCCGGCATACGCACACCAGTTACACAGAAAAGCCAGAATCTTCGGCTCGAACGCATCACTCATTTCCCATCTCCTGCTGTAGTTATTCATATCGACCAGCGGCCAAGAGAGACCACCTTATCAACTCGACACCTCGCGTTCGCCGCCGGCCCGGATCGCGGCAATGATCTGCCTGTCGCGGAAATGCAACATATCAATGGCTTTCTGAGGGCACGCCGCCGAGCACACTCCGCAGCCCTTGCAGGAAGCGGAAATCGTCTCAGCCCGGTATCCCTTGCCCAGCACCTTGTGAAGCCGAATGGCCCCGAAGGGACATGACATTTCGCACAGGCCGCAACCGATGCACAGATCCTGGTCAACAACGGATACGACCGGCTCCACCTCGACATAAGGCCGCGCAAGGATGGCGGCCGCCCGGGCAGAAGCAGCCTGCGCCTGGGCGATGGATTCCTCGATGGGCTTCGGATAGTGTGCGATTCCGGCCACGAACACGCCATCCGTCGCAAAGTCGACCGGGCGCAGTTTCATATGCGCTTCGAGGAAGAAGCCGTCTTCATTCAAGGGGACCTTGAAAAACCTCGACAGTTTTTCATTCCCCCTGGCAACAATGGCCGTGGCAAGGTTCAGGTAATCCACATCGAGCTGCACGGGCCTGCCGAGCACATGGTCCTTCACGGTGATCCGGAGTTTCTCCCGGCCGTTCAGGAATACCTGCTCGACTGCCGGTTTCTCGTCCAGCGAAAAGCGAATAAAGAGGACTCCCAGCCTGCGCGCTTCGCTGTAGAGCTCCTCCCTCAATCCGTAGGTACGCAGATCTCTGTAAAGGATATAAACATCCAGGTCAGGCTTCTTTTTCTTCAACTCGATGGCCTGCTGAATGGAAGCCGTGCAGCAGATCTTCGAACAATAAGGGCGCTGCGGCTCGCGGGATCCCACGCACTGGATGAAGGCCACCGCCTCCGCCTCGTCCAGGGTCCCCGGCTTATTCGCGAAGTGATCTTCGAGTTCGTGCCAACAGGTCACCCTGTCGCTCTTCCCGTAAAGGTACTCATCTGGCTTGTGGGAATGAGCCCCCGTTGCCAGCACCGCAATTCCATGCTGGATTTCGCGCTGCGACCCGTCGACCTCGACAGTCGTGCTGAACTGGCCCACAAAACCCTGCACGCTGGTGATGTTCGCACGGGTCAAAGTCTCGATGTTCGCATGGTTCAGAACACGGTCCCGCATTTCGGCCACGAACCTGCCAACGTCCTCGCCACGCCAGGTACGCCTGACCTTGAGCGCATGCCCGCCCAGTTCTTCCTTCTCTTCGACCAAACAGGTTTTGAACCCCTGGTCGGCAAGGTTCAGCGCCGAACTCATCCCGGCTATGCCACCGCCGATAACCAGGGCAGACTGAGACAATTCCACCTTCATCCGTTCGATGGGTTCGAGCAGAGCCACCTTCGCAACGGCCATCCGGACGAGATCCTTGGCCTTCTGCGTCGCCTTTTCGGGTTCAGCCTGGTGGACCCATGAATCCTGGTCGCGGATGTTGGCCAGTTCGAAAAGGTACCTGTTCAAACCGGCTTCCCGGATGGTCTCCTGGAAAAGAGGTTCGTGAGTGCGTGGAGTACACGCGGCGACCACCACGCGATTGAGCCGGTGTTCCTTGATCGCCTCGCGAATCAGCTTCTGAGTATCCTGGCTGCAGGTGAACAGATTTTCCGCTACATAGGCCACGCCTGGCAATCTACGGGCATATTCCTTCACCGCCGGAACATCCACTACGCTTCCTATGTTGATGCCGCAATGGCAGACAAAAACGCCGATGCGAGGCTCCTCGTTCGTCACGGGTTCCTCGGGGGGGTAGGTCTTTTCCTGGGTGAGCGAATTGCGGGACTGAGCGAGCAGAGCGGAAGATGCCGCCGTAGCTGCGGAAGCTTCCATGACCGAGTAGGGAATGTCCTTGGGCCCCGAGAAGGCTCCACATGTGAACACTCCCGGCCGCGACGTCTCAACGGGTGTGAAATCACTAGTTGCGACAAAACCGTCCTCGCCGATTTCGATCCCGAGTTTGCCGGCCAGTTCCCTTGCATCGTTCGGGACTTCCAGGCCGACGGAAAGAACAACCATTTCAAAGACTTCCGCCTTAACCTCCCCGCTCTCCATCACATATTCAATCCGGAGATCTTCGGAATTCAGGCCGTCCGGTTCGATGCTGTGAATCCTCGACCGCACGAATCGGACTCCTATCTCGTCCTTGGCCCGGTTGTAGTACCGTTCGAAATCCTTCCCGTATGTGCGCATATCCATGAAGAAAATGGCCGTATCCAGGTCGCCCTTGGAATGCTCCCTGGCGATTACCGCCTCCTTTATGGCATACATGCAGCAGACGCCCGAACAATACCCGTGAGCTCCATGGTGGATATCCCGAGAACCAATGCACTGCAGCCAGGCGATCTTCGTGGGAGCCTTCCTGTCGGAAGGCCTTACCAGGTGCCCTTCAAACGGCCCGGAAGCACTCAGTATACGTTCGAACTCCATACTGGTGACGACGTTCGGCAGCCTGCCGTACCCGTATGATTCATAGACATGGGGGTCGAAGGCCTTGAAACCCGGTGCAAGAATGACGGATCCCACCTTGATCTGGTGGACCTTCTCCTGCTGACTGAAATCTACCGCACCGGCAGGGCAGAATTTCTCACACGCCCGGCATTTGCCGTTCTTGAAGTAGATGCAGTTGTCGGCATCGATGGCGTACTTGAGCGGCACGGCCTGAGGATACTTGACGTATGCGGCTTTCCTTTTCCCCAGCGACTCGTTGAACTCATCGTCGATCTTCTTCGGACATTTCTCGGCGCAAACGCCACAGGCGATGCACTTGTCCATGTCCACATAACGAGCTCGCTCCCGCACGATCGCCGTAAAATTCCCTGCATCACCGTCGAGGGCTTCCACATCCGCCATGGTGATCAGTCGGATGTTGAGGTGGCGGCCGGCTTCCACAAGCTTGGGGGAGAGGATACACATTGAACAGTCGTTTGTGGGAAACGTCTTGTCCAATTGCGCCATCACACCGCCAATGGAGGAGCTTTTCTCCACCAGGTAAACGTAATAACCGGATTCCGCCAAATCGAGGGCTGACTGCACGCCTGCAATACCCCCCCCTACTACCATGACCGCGCCAGTTCCTGGCTCCAAAGATTTTTTTTCCTTCATGAAGATCCACTCCCGAACTTTTTTCGAAAGACTCCATTACGAAAGAACAAGTCAGCTAACCCGTGTTCTGCTCTCCCACCTGTGCAAAAGATCCAGAATTGTTATATGTGATTACAATCACAAATGCCGACGGACCGTACCTGTTGATTTGGAAATGGGGATCGGCACGGGGCGTTCAACCCGCACCTGAACTTCCGGCCGGGGAGACCATGGAGAAAAGAGCGCTCACGCGCACTCTCTCGCATCGCTCCTCCCGGAAACATCCCGATTCACACAAGCACTTTCGCTTGCCAGGACCATGAACCTAGAAAGTATGCAACGATAATATTCATTTAACACCAAGAATCAAACCTCTCTGTCATTCTCTATCCAGTCGGCCGGGAGATGGAAGCGAATTGTCTCGGCTACAGCAATCGATTCAGGGGGAACTGAAGGACGACTCTGTTAAACGGCGTATTGCCCGCACGCAAACGTATGCTCGACATTCGACCGAGGTCATGATGGAAAACCCAGGCTGATTCATTCAGGCTCAGTAACATGATCTTGGGAATCATCCCAGCAGGAGCGATGTATTTCATAAACCAGCCAGCCGGTTAAGTCAAGCATCGAAAGGGCAATATCGGACATTCAAGAAACATGTTCTTAAAAAAATTCTTTCTGCCTGCTGCTGCTCCAGGCTATCCTTCCATCCCATCCCGACAGCCCCCGCGCGATTCCTGTTCCTGGTCCCGCCGATCAGACAGCACATCGAAAAGGTCGGTTCTTCCGGCAAACATCCATGAGCCGTGGGTTCACATCCAACACATAAGACCTTTAATCAGCTGATCTCTTGAAAAACGGGCCAGACAGTTCCGGCATTTTCTCATAAACGCGTACCCGGGCACTTGTCGCACAAAGGTGGAATACACCCGCAAAAACGTCAGGCTCACAACAACGTCAGTCCCGCAAAGGAGACCGTGTCGTAATTGTAGGGCCTGGGAGTGGATTTTGTGTGGTTTAATAGGAATAAACGTTAGGCAAATCGGAAGGTTATGTGGTATAGTGTAGCCCTGAGAGCAGGAGGAAAAGGGCTATGGCTTATCGATATGGAATAGATCGCAATCAGCTGATGATGTTACCGCCGGTCCTGGATCAGTATGTTACCCATGACCATCCGGTTCGTGCCTACGACGCCTTTGTAGAGGCTCTCAATTTTAGGGAGTTGGGAATATCGCTTGATGAGCGCAAGGTTGGCAACAGCCAATACGATCCTCGAAGCATGTTGAAGTTGCTTTTGTACGGTTACTCCTACGGAGTGCGGAGTTCACGGAAGCTGGAGCGGGAGGTTCACAACAATTTGTCCTTTATCTGGCTGATGCGGCAGCTAAAGCCTGACCATAAGACCATTGCCGAGTTTCGGCGCAAGAACAAAGGAGCGATCAAGAAGGCTCTGGGTCTTTGTGCCAGGGTATGCGTGAAGCTGGATCTTGTGGAGGGCAATGTTCTGTTTGTGGACAGCACGAAGCTTCGGGCCAGTGCAGGCAAGGGCAACCTTCACA
>Ga0334884_1000699_pt1 | contig 58497 bp, 42 predicted proteins | sample GraSluR1_MG_7_FD_207215 | JGI IMG/M metagenome (GOLD analysis project Ga0334884, IMG submission 207215) | Sludge microbial communities from methane-producing bioreactor in Wageningen University, Netherlands - Granular Sludge_12_05 R1 | ecosystem: Engineered > Bioreactor > Anaerobic >... | reverse complement strand
CCGAGCAGACCTTGCAGACAATGGACCACTGCGGGGTGCACCAGGCCCTGGTGGTGGATACGCTGTGCGCCAGTACCAATCCGATCGAGGGCAATCGGCGCATACTGGAGCTTGCCCGCGACCATCCCCGCCTCATCCCCGCCTGGGCCGGCCTGGCCACCCACAGCCGGGAGCTGGCACCACCCGGGGAGCTGGTGGCCAAGATGCGCGAGCACGGCGTGGGTGCGCTGTTCTTGTTCCACAAGCAGTTCGACATGCGTCTGGAGGACTGGGTCCTGGGTGACCTCCTGGCGGCCCTGGAGGAGGCCCGAGTACCTGTGTTCGTCTCCCCCGAGACCCAGCGGGAGCCGGGGCTCACCGATGCCACCGACTGGCCGGGCATCGTCGGACTCTGTCGCGCCTTCCCCGACCTGCCGCTGGTGGTGACCGAGAGCCGCATCTACGGCAGCCAGCGGGCTCTGTACCAGGCTCTGGCGGCCTGCCCCAACCTCAGGGTCGACATGACCTCGATCTGGCTGCACCACCGGGTGGAGTTCATCTGCCGCGAGTTTGGGGCCGACAGGCTTGTGTGGAGCTCTCGCCTTCCGGAGCGCAATCCGGCCATCCCGCTGGTGCAGCTCAACTACTCCGACATCAGCCCCGACGAGCTGGGGGCCATCGCCGGCGGAAACCTGCGCCAGATGCTGTCTTGGAATGAGAACAGCCAGTTCGTGGACAGGGTGCAGTTCCCCGCGGCGACAGACCGACTGCACGACAAGTCGCGGCGGCGGCAGTCCCTGCGAGATGAGCAGTTCCACGACTGCCACGGGCACATCGGCTGGTGCAGCAACCGGCACGTGGTGCACGACGGCCCCGCAGACATCGTGGCTGAGATGGACAAGTTCGGCATCCGGGCCTGCTGCGTGTTCTCCTTCGCCGGCTCCATGGCCGACGAGGTCTACGGCAACAACGAGGCGGCGAAGGTGATCGCCGCCTACCCCGACCGCTTCGTGGGCTTCACCTTCGTCAATCCCAACCGGGGCGAGGCCCGCATGGTCGCGGAGATGGAGCGCGGGCTCGAACTGGGCATGCAGGGGATCAAGCTGGCCCCCAGCTTCCAGCACTACCCCCTCGAGGGGCCGATGATCGACGTCGCCTGTCGCTTCGCCGACGAGCACGGTCTGTTCATGCTCAACCACGTCTGGGGCTCGGCGACGCAGATGCGCAGGCTGTGTACCACCTACCCCAGTGCGTGCTTCTTCACCGGGCACATGACCTTCGACTACGCCGATGTGGCGCGGGATGTGGACAACCTGTACATCTGCACCTGTCCGCTGCTGGGGCTGTTTCAGACGGAGCGGGCGGTGGAGGTCTACGGCGCCGACCGGCTGCTCTTCGGCTCGGATCTCACGGATCTGCCCATCGGCTGGGGCCTGGGCCCGATCCTGTATGCGAGGATACCTGAGGGCGACAAGAGAAAGATCCTCGGCGGCAACCTGCGCGGGCTGATGGACAGGTACGGGGTGAGGCCCAAAGGTTGGGGGGCAACGACAGGCTGAGCCGCGTACCTGCGCCGTCCTCGGGGCCAGGACGTGGCGCCGGCCTGAGGGGCGCCGCCGGCGCGATCACCTCTCCCAGCCCCCGAAGGGGGCGTCCGGGAGAGGTCGGCAGGCGCGCCCGCACCGCGGGTTCGGTCTGACGGGTGAGGGCCGCCTGGGGAGAGCCACCGCCGCGACATGACGCGTACGGCCCACAGTGGGCCCCACCGGCACTCCGCGTTGGCCCCGGAATGGCCCCCATAGCGCAGTGGCCGATCAGCAGGGCCGAGGAACGCGCCGCGGGCGGCCCCCACCCGTAAGCGCCCCGCAGGGGCGGCCGACTCTCCCGGTCGGCCCTTCGGGCCCGGGAGAGGTAGACGGCTGCCAACGGCCACGGCAGTACCGACGCGGAAGCCGCCGACCGGGGTCAGGGGGGGCCTCGTGGGGAGCCGACCCGGCTGCACAGCGCTGCCGCCCAGGCCCGGCCGCGGCTTGGCCACGTTGACACTACACTCGGCGAACAAGGACAGCACCGCATGAACCCCGATCGTGCATTGAAGCGACTGCGACTGGAGCCCGTGGACCGCATCCCCCACTGGGAGCACATCTCCAACCCGGACTTCTATGGTCTCATCTCCGGCCTCGACCCATACGAGCACCCGCGGCAGGCGGCGCTCAAGGCTCTGGAGCAACTGCCCATCGACATGGGCGGCGGCGCTCCGGCCACGGACGACCCCATCCAGCGGCTGCCCGACGACCAGTCGTCCTTCATTGGCGAGGACGGACGAAGAAGGGTGCGCTGGGGCGCGCAGTTCACGGGCCACTGGGATTGGGGGGAGGAGTTCAGCTCGGTGGAGCAGGCTCTGGCCTACCGGCCGCTCCAGAACCTCGACCTGCGCGAGAAGCAGGTCATCGCCCAGATGGACTACTCCCGCTCGGTGGAGGACATCGCCCGTGACATGCAGGGCGGCGAGCTGCCCAAGCCCGGTGGCCCGCGGGCGGAGCACCTGAAGGGAGGCAGCTTCTACAACACGCTGTTCATGTGGCCGCTGCTCACCTTCGGCTGGGAGATCTTCCTGGAGCTCGCCGGGGGGCACAAGGAGGAGCTCAAGCGGCTGCTGGCCGACTTCGCCTGCCTATCACGCAAGGTGTTCCAGGCCGCGGCCCTGACAGACATCAACTTCTTCGTCTGCCATGACGACATCTGCATGGCCCGCGGACCGGTGTGCTCCCCCAGGTGGCTCGCGGAGTTCATCTACCCGTACTACGAGGAGTTCTTCGGGGTCATGGGGGATGCGGGGATCAAGGTGATCTTCATGACCGACGGCAATCCGGACCTGATCGCCGACGACGTCTTTGCCTGCGGCGCCCACGGGCTCATCAGCGAGCCTTTCGGCAACTACGAGGCCATCGCCGACCGGCACCCGGACAAGATGCTGGCCGGCGACGGGGACAACAGGATACTGCAGAGCAATGACCGCGATGCCATCGAGGCGATGACGCGGCGTATGTGCCAACTGGGTAAGAGGCAGCCGGGGTACTTCATGTGCATCGGCAACCACATTCCGTGGAACGTGCCGGCCGAGGCGGTGAAGCTGTACTTCGACTTCTCCGCCGAGTATGGGGTGTACTGAGGGCCGGGCCACGTCGAGACCGCCGCCGGCCTACTCCTTTTTCTGCTCCCCATCGACGACGACAGGGAGCTCCTGAGGGGGCGCCCCGTTCTCGGCCACCATCACGATAACGCCCACCGGGTCGTCCTCGGACCACAGATGCAGGAAGTGGTAGCCCGAGCCGCCGTAGGCCCCCACGATGCGTCCGTCCGTCCACTTGACCCCCTCGGGAGCGACGCGATCGATGGGTCGGGGGCCGTTCGTGGCCCCGGTGCGTCCGCGCCGGGAGTGCCGCGGTTCCGGGGGCGGAGGCGGGCTGTCCAGGAAGCGCAGCCGGCCGGTCCTGCGCGTGCCCTCGGAGACGGCCGAGCCCACCAGAGCCGCCACCTTCCCCGCCCCGACATGCAGCAGGTCCAGCACCTCTCCGCCCAGCCCCGTGTACGTCTTCTCCGCCCCCGTGGCCAGCTCAATGCCCAGCAGATGTCCGGCTCCGTCTCTGACGAAGGCACGACCGTAGCTCACCACCAGCATGTCGGGCAGGAAGCGGGGCTCGGCGCGGATGACCTTGGTAGCGCCGTTGCAGTCCACTCGCAGCAGCCGGCAGCGCTGCACGCCCTCACCCCGCGCGGGGTCGGCGACGGTGATGAGAGCCAGCAGATAGTCGCCCGAAGGGTGCCAGGCAACGCGGGCGACATCGTGGGCCAGCGGCCCCAGCCACACACCGGAGGCGTCCAGTACCCACAGCGAACGATCGCCCGGGCAATGCAGCACCTCGCGCAGGACGCAGGCCGCGCGCAGGCCGTCGGGCGAGGCCTCAAGAGCATCCGTTCGCCCGGCGATCGGTGCTCCCAGGGCCTGCATCTGCAGCACGGGCCCTGTGACGGAGAACAGGGCGCAGCGCGGGTGTCCCCCGCTGCTCCGCGGGCTGTCCGTCGCTCCCGAAAGCCTCTCCGGAGCCCGGACCTCGGAGGAGACCAGAAGGTGGCCGGCCCCGCCGGGAGCGCTGATCTGCAGGGCCCGCAGACGACGGGCGCTGTCGGAAAGGACGCAGGCGGCACTCATGGCGGCGACGTCCACCGCCGAGAGCGCCGGCCCGGTGGCGGCCGAGCCCGAGGCCCGCACCAGCGCATCGCCTGAGCCCCACACGACCCTGCGCACGCGGCCGAGGGCGGCGCGCAGATCGCCCTGAGAGGGCGCGGACCAGTAGGTCGCGGCCGGCTGAGGCTTTCCCGCATCATGGCGGACCCTGTCCACCGTGGTGGTGAAGGCGGCCGAGGCGATCCGTTCGGGCATCGTGGGGTCGTAGATCCAGTTCGCCTTGCCGGTCAGGGGGTCGGCAGGGATGGAGACGAGCGTTGCCCGCCGGTCCGGCGCCGCGGAGGCAGGCACCACGTTGCGCGCCACGTCGAGCCCCGCAGAGACCGGCCCGTCTTCGGTCAGTGAGGCCGGGAAGACCTGCCGCTCACAGCGGAACCGCGCCACAGCATGGCGAACCTGGGCCAGCGACGTGCTCCACGCCCTGCTTGTGGAGCCCTGCGGCCCAGGGCTCCGGCTGTACAGCAGCGGGCTTGCCCCCAGCACCACCAGCATGACGACGGCAAACTCCGCCGCCATCCAGCGGAACCTGTTTGGCCCCAGAATCACGGTGTGCACGGCCCAGGAAAGCACCGAGGCGAAGCCGAGTATGGCTGCGACGGTGCCGGCCCGCGCCGCGGCCAGGACCGCCGGCTCGCCGAGGCCGGCCGCCAGGCGCAGGGGAGGGGCGGGAGAGAGCAAGACGGTGATCAGCCAGGGCAGGGCCGAAGCGGTGAACAGAGCCGCGAACAGCCTGCCACCACCCGAGGCCCTGATCTCCATGACCACCAGGCGCACTGCCAGGACCGCCCACACAATCAGCAGCGCCGCCCACAGGCGGGTGCTGCCCGCCGGGAGCTGCCCGCCCAGAAACAGGCGCGGACCGGGGAGCTGGTCCAGGCCCCCGTACAGCGCCAGCACTGCGGGGGACAACAGGAGCATCCAGCCGCCGTAGACGGGAAGCCTCAGGAGGAAGCGCCAGGAGGCTACCCCCCGCTGCGCGCCCACCGGCCGACCGGTCCTCTGCTCCGCCACCCAGCCGCCCGCCCACAGCACCGCGCCACAGGCGACGACCAGCACCCACACCACCACGAAGCGCCCGGCACCGGTGCGCAAGACACCCGGACCCGTCGTGGTCGCTGAGGCCCGCCGGTAGATATGAACTCGGAACGGCGCGGCATCTGTGGCCGAGACGAAGGCCAGGTCGACCAGCCGATCTGAGGTCAGCCGGCCGCTGAAGCGGGTCGTCCAGAGGTGGTCCCACGAGTAGCGGCTCGCGTCGGTCCAGTGGTCCGCCCAGTAGGACAGGTCGGTGAAGGGATGGACCCCCAGGGCCTGCGCCTCCTTGACCAGCCCGCCCGCCCCCTCTGTCTCCCGGAACTCCTCATACCACCGGCCGCGGGGCAGCACGGTGCGGCGGGGCACGGTCACTACCGGAAGCTCGCGGCACTCCACAGGGACCGGCGCGATGACCGCCAGTTGCACGACGGTGTGCTCCGGAGCCGAAGCGGCGGCGAGCCCCAGCGGATAGACCGCCTGCTGGGTCTCGAGGCGTATCCCCACCGGGGTCAGGTACTTCATCGCCGGTCCGGTGCCGGTTGAGGCGGGCAGGATCCTCAGCGCCACGAAATGCCAGCCGCGCTGCACGTAGTCCCGACACGCTCTTTCCAGCGCCTCATCCACCTCGTACCCATTGGCCTCCAGCCAGCGTCCGACGTCGTCTTGCCCCTCTCCCTGGGGCAGGAGAACGGCTTCGTACCAGCGCACATCGAGACGCTCTCCCGGACCGACATCGCGCTCCGCCAGGCTCCGGGTGAGTGTCGGCGCCCCCCCCGGCGCCGGGCGGAGAAACGGCTGCCACGCGGTGACGTCGAGGATCTCCGTCTCGACCAGAGGCGCTGTGCGCCGGAACACGGCGTCCATGAACTCCCCGGAGGCGGTGAAGACGTCGCTTGGTCTGGGGGCCACCGGCGTGGGGATCAGCCAGCAGAACTCCGTGACCGGGCCGCGGTAGACGGGCTGCAGAAGCAGCGTCATCTCGTCCTGATTGGGCCTGAGGACCACCGCACGCCGCAGGGGAACGCTGATCTGGGCGTTTTCATCGCCGTCGGTTCCTCGGCTCAGGGGCAGAAGAACACCATCGGGCCGCGCCGACGTGAGCGCCACGAATAGGAGAAGCGCCGTCCCTAGCGCCCGGGCTGCTCGGCGATGGGTCTGAGATATGCGTCTGTTCACAGGGCCTCCCCGCGTCTGGGCGCGGCGGGTTGATGCGTGGTGGGCGGCGCAAGCGCCGGGGCAACAGCAGAGAGCATTCCGCGCCGTGCCCTCACCGACCTCCGTGGACGCGCTTTGGGCGCCGCGCGCGCGTCCGCCGAAGCCGTCGCCGCACACAGCCTGCGAACACCGCTGCGTTTTTTTCTCGACGCGGGTGAACATCACCGCGAGTGCTACGTCAGAAGACTCAAATGTACTATTGACAATAGTAGGCCCCGACAGTACAATGAAACCGTCTACTATGAAGTATAGTCGGGGCGACTGCAGCAGCGACCGATGGCAGCGAACCGAGAAGCGGTCGAAGACTGCGAGCCGGCGGTATCGCGACAGAGAGCATCGTCACGGGGGCCGTGCCAGCAAAGGCCCCCATCATCATCGGCCCGCCGCGCCCGCAGGAGATTCGCACATACGCCAGTCAGGGCCCGGCCCAGGGGATTGAGCCCCCCTACGAAAGGAGATGGCAAGATGACCGCAGCGTTCCAACGCACCAATGTCGCAATGGTCCTCACAGTCGTGATGGTCCTTACCACCCTGACAGCCACCAGTGCGGTGGCAAACGACACGGGCAAGATCCTGGGCGCCCTCGCAGCAGGGTACATCGCCTACGAAATCCTCGGCGACCTGGGCCGACAGCCCAGCCAGCGGCCCGCGCCGCCGCCACCTCAATACCGCCCCGCCCCCACCCCCAACTACAACCCGCCCTCGGGCTACTACCACGGAGGCGAGGCCAAGTACTGGTACAACGAGGGCTACAAGGACGGCTTCCAGGACGGCGAGAACTACGGTTTTGACAAGGGCTACGGTGTGGGCTACCGCGATGGCGACAGGAACGGGTACCGCCGCGGAACACGAGATGGCTACAGAGTCGGGTACGGCGACGGCTACGATGACGGCCACAGAGACGGGTTCATCCAGGGCAACCGCAGACCCCCGGTGAGGGGACGGAGGTAAGCCAAGGAGGTGTTCAGGCCACACGGGCCACGATAGTGGCACCCGGCGCAACTTGACCTTCGCCGCACCCACAATTCGCTGACACAGCATCTGCCCTCCCGCAGAGCGTGTGCCGCCGCAGCCGGCGTAAGCCGGCGACAGACAGCCGCAGGGCCTCGGCCCCGCGGCTGTCCTGCTGCCACCTGCCGGCGGGCGGGCGAGACGTGCAGGCCCGCATCCACGGAGCCGACGCACGGGACCGGCCTCCTGCAGCGAATCCGCCGCCGTCCGCGTACAGCCATCACGACGAGGAGAAAGCTCCTACGTCACGAATCAAGCTGATAGGCATCATTCGCCGTGCGTATCGAGGGGAACTGAGATGACATTCTTCGACAAGCTTCGCCAGACCGCCGAGCATCTCACCGATGGCGCCTCGCGCCAGGTACAGATCGTCAAGGTGCAGGGCACCATCGGCAAACTCAGCGAGGAAGTGGACCGCAACTACACGGAGATCGGCAAACGGGCCAGGGAGCTCTACCGACGCAAGGAGATCCTGGACGGAGAGATAGGGGTGCTCATCGAGCGGATACAGGCGCTGGAGGCCGAGATCGAGGAGGCGCGTCTGGAGGTTCAGAAGCTGCAGCAGCCGATTCCGCAGGCCGAGGCTCCGGCCCCGGGTGGAGCGGCCGCGCCGGCGAGCACCGGCATTCCGCAATCGGGGCCCCCGGAGACGCTCCAGACAGCCCCGCCACAGGTCCAGCCCGCCGCGCCACTACAGAGCTTCCAGCCGCCGGCCCCCGCGGCTCCGCAAGAGCCCGCCGCGGAGGCCCAGGAGGCGCTCTGCCCCCAGTGTGGCGAGCGGGTCAAGTCGGATGCCAGGTTCTGCGAGAGCTGCGGCACCAAGCTCGGAGGGGCGTGATGCGCGCGCGTCGCTCACGCGGCCCGTGTGCCGCCCGGGCTAGGTCAGCCTGCCGTACACCAGCACATCCAGCGGGGTATGGCTCTCGTCCTGCATGACCCTGCGCAACGTCCCTTCATGCTCGAAGCCGGCTGCTTCCAGGAGGGCCGCTTTGTCGGCGGCCCTCTCGTCGCAGTAGGCGTGCAGCTTGCGGTTTTCGGGAAAGCGCACAGAGGCCAGCATCTCCCCGGCCTGGTCGGCGAAGCCGGGAGCCACCATGAGATCGAGCACCAGGGCCCGCCCACGCCAGGTCTGCTCGACACCCAGCATGGCGTGCCCTACCACGGCCCCGGAGGCCGTGCGCATCACGAGAGTCTGCAGCATCGAGCCTTCGTCAAGCCGCTGCAGCAGGGCCGGGTACTCGCCCTCGAAGCCGGCGTGGCCAAGCAACTGGAACAGGTAGCTCTTGAGCTGCCAGTGGCCGGTGAGCGCGTACAGTGCTTCCAGCTTGGGCCAGTCCTCCCAGCGTGTCTCCGCCACGGTGGTGCTTGCCAAAGCGAAGTAGCCGTCGGGATACGTCGGGTCGATGACCCACGTCATCTTCCCGCTATCACCCCGTCCGCGGAAGCCGAAGCTCTCGTAGATGTGGTAAGGCGGGCTATCGTACCCCGTCCCGAGGAAGACGGCTCGTGACCCGCGGGTGGTGAAGTCCTCGCACAGCGCCTGCAGAAGGTGCGTACAGATGCCTTTGCGGCGATGCTCCGGGGGAGTGAACACATGCTGGAGGATGGCGATGCCGTCGCTCTCGACCGTGGTGATGTTGCCCACCACCGTCCCATCCGGCAGCACGCCGAGGAAGTCGCTCATGACCAGGTCGTCCAGCCCGGTATCGTATGCCCGGCGGATCGCGGCACGAGTCAGCTCGCTCTTGTGCCCCAGGAAGGGGACGATGCGGTCCGTCCAGCCGGGCTCGGGAGCGGTGGTCTTGATGATTGTCATCGTCTCGCCGGACTTGAGCACGACGGCGGCCAGGGGCTGCTGCATGGCGATCACCCGATAGCGGCAGGATGGGCACATGTGAACGGGGGCTTCAGAGCGTGTCGGCTAAGTCCTCCCAGACCCTCGGGTACGCGCGGGTGAGTGACGTCCCGTGGCTAACGGCGCCCTCAGTGCGGCGGCAACACATTCAAGACACCCTGACGACACTCATCCTACGCGTTTCGCTCTATGGCAACGAGGCACATAGGCGGCCCACTTGACTTAGCCGAGAGGCTCTTCAGGGCCCGCCGCGGGCCCTACGCACTGCGGATCGCGGCCCGGTCATCCTCGAACGGAAGATCAACGCGGCGACTGCTCTCCAGGCCGGACTGCCGGAGAGCGAGGGCGATCTCCAGGGCCGCCCTACCGTCTTCCCCGCTGCACAGGGGTGTGTCGCCGGTCTCGATGCAACGGCAGATGTCCTGCACGCTGCGGACACCGAAACCGGTCATGTCGTGGGGGATGGGGAACTGCTGCTTGGCCAGGGTCTTATGCTTGGTGGGCACGGCGCCGGGAAGCCATAGCTCCCAGTCGGCATCATTGTTGATCGACCGAATCCGCCCTTGGGTCCCGATGAGATCCAACTCGACGCCGAGCGGCCCGGGGTCCAGCATGTTCAGGTAGCCGTGCACGCCGCCGCGGAACTGCAGAATCCCCAGGCCGCTGATGTCGTGGTCGGGCTGATCCTCGGGCGGTGAAGAGGTCTGACCGACGACCCACTCCACGTCGCCGGCGTAGTAGCGCATGAAGTCGATCATGTGGCTGCCCATATGGGAGAGGCCGCCGGGACAGAAGGCCACGACGGCGCGCAACTCACCAATGAGCCCCTCCTGGAGCATTTCCCTGGCGTGGATGGACCGTGGCTCCCAGCGTCGGGAGCAGTTGACGGCCACGACGATCCCCTCCGAGCGGCAGGCGCACAGCAGCCGATCCGCGTCGGCCAGGGTCTCGGCCAGGGGCTTGTCGGCGAAGATGGCGCGGGGGCGGTGCTCGATGCAGGCCAGCGCGGCCTCGATGCGCACCGAAGTCTGTGTGGCGATGCTCACGATGTCCGGTCGCGTTGCCTCCATCATCTCGTGCACGTCGGTGAAGGCTCGCTCCAGGCCCCAGCGCTGCTTGAAGGCTTCGGCGCGCGCCTGATCCGGGTCGCAGCCGGCGACGAGTGCCGTCTCGTTGGCGGCGGCGTACCGCGCCGCATGGGAGTAGGGGAGCCCCACGGAGGACCAGCGGTCGATCTCGTCGTCAATCGTGCTGCCGATGCGGCCACATCCGATGACGGCGGCCCGGAGCGTAGCCATGGTTCGTGCCTCCAAGACGGTGGTTGGGAAACGTCGGCGGGCGCGCAACCGGCCGGCCACTGGGGTGCTTCGCCGCCGGTCGCGCCCCGCCCTCCGTCCGCCGCATCACACGCGGCCTGCGGGGAACCCTCCACCGCCGACGCCGGTTGTACATACTGACGCGAACAAATGGACCTCATCGGCAGTCGACCGCACGGAAAGCGCGGCAGGTCGGCGGCTCTGAAGACAGCGCCGGCGGCTCCGGCGTATTCCTGTGCCCAGGGGCCGCCGGATGCGCGGGGCCGTTGCCCCCCTCCACTGCCGCCGATGAAGCGAGGAGAGCTCTGCATGCATGACGGCCGTATTGCCTTGAGCGCCCTGCTGGTTACGCTCGTGGCCACAATGGCGACGGCTCAGGCCCTCAAGCCCTGTGACCTGATGGAGATGCTTGACAGCAAGGACCCGGCCGTGGCTCAGAGGGGGGTGGACGGCTTCATGAAGATGGGAGCCAACGGTGCCGTGCCGCTGGTATGCTTCCTGGCCGGCAAGGCCCCCAACGTCCCCCGGCCCGGGGAGGCCGCCAAACGGCGAGCGGAGGCGACGCTGGTGAAGCTGGGGGCGGCCTCGGTGCCCGCCGCCGTGCAGTACCTGCCGGGCGGGGATGAGGAACTGCGGACGCGGCTGGTGCGCGTGCTCGCGCAGATCAAGGACGGCCGCCGCGACACGCCCCTGCTGAAGCTCTGGGAGTCGGAGAAGAGCGATCGCGTGCGGTCGGCGCTGGTCGCTGCCCTGGTCTCCATCGACCGCACCAAAGCACTCGGGCTGCTGCGGCAACGTGTCGCCTCGGCCCTGCCCCGCGAGCTCCAGGCCATCGCGGCGCAACTGGCGCTGCACGGCACGGCTGCGGACCTCACCAGAGTGCTTGCTCAGGTCAGCATCGCCAAGCGTCCGGCCTTCATCGCCGAGGCCATCGCTCAGGTGAAGGCCATGGGTGGCGCAGCCGCCGACCGGGCCATCAGGAGGCTCAAGGACCTGCTGTAGCTCCCCGGCGCACGCACCGGGGCCACGAGCAGATCGGGCAGGCGGGCTCCGGAGGGATGTCACAAGCCTCGTGACAACACAAGACCAGGAGGTGTCGCCATGCTCAGACAGATCTGGGACCGTGCCAGCGTCCGCGACTACAAGCCGGACCCGGTACCGGATGAGGCGCTGCAGGAAGTCCTGCGGGCAGCCTTCCATGCCCCCACGGCCAATAATGCCCGGCCTTGGCACATCGTGGTTGTCACCGACCGAGCCAAGCGCGAGGTGCTCGCCAAGACCCATCAGTACGCAGTCTTCTGCACCCGGGCGCCGATGGTCCTCGCCTTCTGCGCCGATCCGGCCAGGTCTTCCCACTGGTGGATCGAGGACTGCTCGGCCGCGGTGGAGAACGCCATGATCGAGGCGGTCAATCAGGGCCTGGGGACATGCTGGATCGGCTGTCGAGGCGATGAGCACAAAGGCTTCGACCGCGAAGAGCATGTGAGGCAAGCGCTGGGCATCCCGGCGCGCATCCGGGTGCTGGGGCTGGTGACGCTTGGGTACGCGGCCAAGGAACCGCACATCAAGGAGCCGGGGCCGATGGATGCAGTCCACTACGAGGCGTGGTAAGGGGCGGACGGCGGGGCGCCGGCCGTCACGCCCGCAGGGCACGCGGCCACCGGGCATCACCCGCCTTCGGTGCAAGGGAAAGTCACTTGCCTGCCGGGGCTCACGGATCGACGGCGACACCTAGCTCCGGGCTTCTCCCGGAAACAGCTCCCCCAGGATCATCCGCAGGGCGGTGTTTGCCGCTACCAGGCCGAAGACCCCGGTCATCGTGGGCAGGCTGCCCAGCACCCGGCGGCTCCGTCCACGTCCCGTGCAGCCTTCCTCCCCGCCCATGTCATCATCCGGCTCGCCGACGAATACCGGGTCGGCCGGTTCGACACTGTAGACGCACTGAAACTGCAGCGGCACACCGCGTCGGCGCAGAGCCACCCGCACCCGTTTGGCCAAAGGACAGCCGACACTGTTGCTCAGCGGACCGACGCGGACCGCTGTGGGGTCCGTGCGAAGCGCCGCACCCATCGAGGACACGATCGGGATGCCCCGCTGTACCGCCGCCGTCAGTAGCTCCACCTTCGGATTCACCGCGTCGATGGCGTCCACGATCAGGTGTGGTGGGCCCGCGAGAGTCTGCTGCATGGTGTCGGTGTGCACAAACACGCGCAGAGTCTCTACCCCGCAGCACGGGTTGATCTGCAGCACGCGCTCGCAGGCCACCTCGGTCTTGGCCCTGCCGAGGGTAGAGTCCACGGCATAGAGCTGGCGGTTGATGTTGCTCTCGCGGATGACGTCGAAGTCGACCAGGCGGAGGCGCCCCACACCGGCCCGGGCCAGGGCCTCCACCGCATAGCTACCCACCGCACCGAGCCCGATCACCGCCACGTGCGCGCTTTGCAGCCGAGCGATGCCCTCGGGACCGACCATACGCTCGATGCGCTCCAGACGTGGCTCGGTCACAGGAGATCACCCAACAGCCGCCTGGCGTTCTGCCACACGATCCGCACCAGGTCATCGGGGCTCTCGCCGCGCAGCTCCGCGACGCCCTCAGCGATGGCAGGGAGGTTCGCCGGCTCGTTGAGAAGCGCCCCGTCCGCGGCCTCGATGGTGAAAGGCGCGAAGGGCTCGGGAGGGGGCAAGGCGGGTGCGTCGGTCTCGAGCAGGAACAGTTCCCGGGGCACGGCCGGCAGGCTGCGGCGGGCACGCTTGCGCGCCGGCTGTAGGATGTTCCCCGCGAAGGAGAACACCGCGCCCATCCGTGCCAGGGGCGGGATCATCTCGGCCGCGCCTCCGAAGGAGTGGATGAGCATGCCGGCCGGGGGTGGCCCGACTTCATCGAGGATCTCCAGCAGCCGGCCCCAGGCCCGGAGGCAGTGGATCATCACGGGCAGCTTGCGCTCGTGGGCGAGCCGAAGCTGGGCGCCGAACACCTCCTCCTGCGCCGCCTCGTCACGGTCGCCGACCCAGCGATCCAGGCCGATCTCCCCGACGGCCGAGGGCACCGCGTTCAGATAGCCCTCCAGCCTCGCGACCCAGTCAGCGGACCGCTCCTTGACGAACCACGGGTGCAGGCCGAAGCAGGGCACCACTTCCTCGTATTGCCGCGCAAGCTCCAACACCGCCTGCCAGTCAACCTCCGAGGTGCCGTTGCAGACCATGCGCCGGACCCCTGCCCGGCGAGCACGGGCAACCACGCCCTCAACGTAGGGCTCCAGGACCTCCTCCTGCAGGTGCAGATGGCAGTCGATGTACGGAGGTGGTGCGGTATCCACCGGGGCATTATAGAGGACGGGTGGCACGGGCGGCAACGGTGCCGGCGGAGCCGGCCTCGTCTCAGCGCCATGCCCTCCCGCGGAGAGAAGAGGGTCTCAGGGACACCCCGGCCAGACAGCCGAACCGAAACACCGAGCGGGGCGGCGACTGCGGCACCTGATCCCCACCGCTCTTGGGCGCTCATCACGGCAGCCGATGGCCGGTCTGCGGGTTGCGCTGTCCGTTGAGCGTTCAGGCTCTTCGCGGGCGAGGCTACAGGCCAGATGCTCTGCATCGCCATCACCGTGCTGCCGTCATCCACCACCCCCGTCTCGACTCAGGAGGTCACCGGCAACATGCGCAGGATGATCGAGAAGAGCCAGTCTTTCGGGCTCGGCAAGTACCCGATCAGCTTCTGGAACTACACAAACCTGGACGCCCACGGCGAGCACATGACCGAAGCCGAGGTGGAGATGTGGGCCGATGCGGGCTTCACCGTCCCCCAGAGCTCGAGCTTCGATCCCAATAAGCCCGAGCAGGTAGCGCAGATGCGCCGCATCCTGGACTGGGTGCACGAGCGAGGCATGAAGCTCATCGTCTCCGACCCGCGCTGCTCCGCCCAAAAGGGCCCCGAGGGCAAGCTCATCCCCGACGACTACGCCGCCGGCGTGCAGGCCGCCCTCGACCTCCTTGGCGACCACCCGGCGCTGTTCGGCTTCCACGTCGGTGACGAGCCACGCGCCGACAGCAAGCTCGCCTTCTTCGAGTGTTGCCGGGTTAACAAGCAGTTGGCGCCCCATCTGCATCCGTATGCCAACCTCCATCCCTGGTACGCCGGCATCGAGCCCATCGCCGGCGCGGACACATGGCCATCCTACCTGGACGAGTATGTGCAGAAGGCCAATCCGGACCTGATCAGCTACGACTACTACGCACAGATGAGGCCCGGCCGGGATGGGTGGCACACCTACTACAAGAACCTGCGGCTCTATCGCGAGGCCGCGTTGCGCAACTCGGTGCCGTTCTGGAACACGATCCTGTGCACCGGCCACTTCCGCTATCGCTGCCCAAACCTCGACGAGATCCGCTGGCAGTTCAACACGACGCTGGCCTCCGGGGCTCACGGCATCCTCTGGTTCTTCTACTACATGCGCGAGCCGCTCAAGAACTACCGCCTCTGCCCCATCGACGAGTACTGGGAGAAGACCCAGACCTACGACGACATCCGCCGCGTGCAGAAGGCCTTCCATCGTCGCTACGGCGACCTGTTCACCCACCTGGCCTCCACCCGGGTGACGTTCTATCCCGAGGCCTTCGGCGAGGGGGAAGTGTTCACACCCAATGCCACGGTCTCGCGGCTGCTCGCGGGCGCCAAAGACCCCCTTCTGCTGGGCGAGTTCGCCGACCTGCAGGGCCGCAAGTACGTGATGCTGGTCAACAGCAGCATGACCGAGAGCTTCCACGTGGGCATGACCTTCCCCGGCGCGGACACCAGGGTCTTCTCGTGGGACTGGTACGGCCGTGAGGTCGAGGGCCGCGCCTACAGCGCCGACATGGATGAGCGTGATGAGCAGGGCCTCACCATCCACCACTGGCTGGCGCCGGGACAAGAGGCGGTGTACCGGGTGGAGACGGCAGGAACGGCAGGAACGGCAGGAACGGCAGGAACGGAAGGTGACAGGAAATAGATAACTGGTGACAGGAACGGCGGGAACGCCGGGAACGGCAACCGTCAACGGCACTGATGACGCCTCACCCCCGGCCTCTCTCGGCGTCTCTGTGAGCCGCTTGCGCGGTGCGATGGCTCAGGAGAGGGGTGAACGGCACGGCCAACGGCCGTGGCGCGTGGTAGGCCGCAAGGCCCCCGGTGCCGGCGGCGGCCGCGAGCGACCACCTTCAGCGAGGAATCAACGGACCCATGACCCGCACGGCCATCGCGGTTTTGCTGCCGCTTCTGTGCCTTACCCCCACCATCCTCGCCCAGGGAGTAACGGACAACATGCGCGCAATGATTGAGAAGAGCCAGTCGTTCGGGCTGGGCAAGTACCCCATCAGCTTCTGGAACTACACCCACCTCACCGCCCACGGTCAGCACATGAATCAGGCCGAGGTGGAGATGTGGGCCGATGCGGGCTTCACCGTCCCCCAGAGCTCGAACTTCGACCCCAAGAAGCCCGAGCAAGTGGCACACATGCGCCGCATCTTGGACTGGGCGCACGAGCGGGGGATGAGACTCATCGTCTGCGACCCGCGCTGCTATGCCAAGAGGAGCCCCGAGGGCAAGCTCATCCCCGATGACTACGCCGCGGGCGTGCAGGCCGCCGTAGAGCTTTTCGGCGACCACCCGGCGCTGTTCGGCTTCCACGTGGGCGACGAGCCCGAGGCCGACCGCAAGTTGGCGTTCTTCGAGAGCTACCGCGTGCAGAAACAGATCGCGCCTCATCTGCACCCCTTCGCCAACCTGTTCCCCTGGTACCTCGGTGTCGAGCCCCGCGCGGGAACGGACACCTGGCCCAACTACCTGGACGAATTCGTCACCAAGGGCACGGCGGACCTCATCTGCTACGACTGCTACGCGCAGATGAAGCCGGGCTTCGAGGGATGGGACACGTACTACAAGAACCTGCGGCTGTACCGCGAGGCCGCGCTGCGCAATGGCATCCCCTTTTGGAACACGATCCTGTGCACCGGCCACTGGCGCTACCGCTGCCCGAACTACGACGAGATGCGCTGGCAGTTCAACACGACGCTGGCCTCCGGGGCCCACGGTATCCTCTGGTTCTTCTACTACATGCGCGAGCCCCGCTCCAACTACCGCTTGGCCCCCATCGACGAGCATTGGGACAAGACACAGCTCTACGACGAGATCCGCCGCCTCCAGAAGGGCTTTCACCGCCGCTACGGCGACCTGTTCACCCACCTGGCCTCCACCCGGGTGAGCTTCTACCCAGAGCCCTTTGGTGACGGCGAGGTCTTCTCCCCCAACGAGACCGTCTCGCGGATTCACGCGGGCGACAAAGACCCCCTGCTCCTGGGCGAATTCGTCGACCTGCAGGGCCGCAAGTACGTGATGCTGGTGAATAACAGCATGACCGAGCCCTTCCGCGTAGGCATCACCTTCCCCGGCGCGAGCACAAAGGTCTACTCCTGGGACTGGGACGGGCAGGAGTACGAGGGCGGCGCCTACTCGGTGAATGCAACAGAGCGCGACGAGACAGGCCTGACCATCTACCACTGGCTGGCGCCGGGGCAAGAGGCGATGTACCGGGTGGAGACGGCAGGAACGGCAGGTGACAGGGAATAGGTGACAGGAACGGCAGGAACGGCGGCAACGGCGACGGCGGACGGCACTGATGAGGCCTCGCCCCCGGCCCCTCGGCGTCTCTGCGAGCCACTTGCGCGGTGCGACTGCTCAGGAGAGGGGTGAACGGCACGGCCAACGGCACGGCAGCGCCGCTCTGTAGGGCGCGGGCCTGTACCGCGCCAATGCGGTGCTCCAACAACAACGGCACAACCGCGGCGGCGCACAGGTCGCCGCCCTACAAGGGCCAACGGCACTCATGAGGCCTCACCCCCGGCCCCTCGGCGTCTCTGCGAGCCGCTTGCGCGATGCGACTGCTCGGGAGAGGGGTTAACGGCACGGCCAACGGCCCTGGCGCGTAGCGGGCTCGAAGGCCCGCCCCACCGACGACAGTGCGCCCGCCGCACCAGCGGCGGGCGCGAGCGGCCGAAGACACCCTATGGAGACCATCGCATGAACGCACTGCTGCTGGCGACGACAGGACTGCTCTGCACCGCGGCTCTGGCCGCCGACTGGACGGCGGACTTCGCCGCTCAGCCCCTGGGCAAGCGGCCGCAACTGGAGACGCGTTACCTCGACCCGGCGCGCACCTGGGCCGAGACGCGAGGCGAGACCTACGTGCTCACCATGCGCTTCGCCGGCGAGAATGGGCACCTGGCCACCGTCACCGCCGACCCGTGGGCAGAGCCCATGGACCTGTGGATCGAGGTGGAGACCGACGACGGCACGCTCTATACCTCCCGCGGGGCCACGGCACCCAGCCGCATCAACCTCTACCGCCGCGGCCCGTACTACAATGAGGTGCACTGGTTCGATGTGCAGTGCGTCTCCGCGGCGGGCGAGGCGCTGCCGGCAAAGGGCGAGGTGGTCTTCCACTGCTACCCGGAGAAGCTCCATGCGGCGGTGATACTGCATGCCGTGGGTGACATCAGGCCGGGCCGGGTACGCATCGCCACGTCCCCCGGTTTCCAGGGGCGCGTCGCGGGACAAGACACGGCTCAGGAGCGGTTCGAGGGCCTCTCCGAGGGCAAGAAGGTCTCCGCTTACACCGCCATGGCCTGGCCGGCGGACCCGAACTACCCCGTGGAGGTCGCCCCACCGGCCGCTGCCCAGACCCTCGAGCTGCTGGAGGGCGTCGAGGCCACCTACGACCCTGTCCGGGGCTCATACATGGTCATCAGCGACAACCCCGGTGGCTTCAACTACCACTTCTACGAGAACCAGAACCACTACGAGACCGTCCGCTTCCGTCTGACCAATGACGCCACCCCACGCAAGGTCTACATCTGCCACGCGACCCGGCAAAGCCCGGGCAGCGTGGAATGCGGGGCGATACTGGACGAAAGCGGCGACATGCTGCCCGTGATGATCCAGATTAGCAAGAACTTCGCGGGCGAAAAAGAGGAACCGTTCTACAACCCCACCGACATCCCGTTCAGCGAGACGTTCTACCCGCTCTACATGGGCGCCGGTGAGACGCGGGAGATCACCAGCCTGCACCTATACCAGAACTGGGGCAACCACCCGCTGAAGCAGTTCTCCTCTCTGGGCGCATGGATGGACTACTACCACAGCAGCACCGGGGTCACGGAGACCACGTGCTTTGTGCCCTTCAAGTTCGGCGGCCTCGGCGGCGTGGATATCGCCGACTACCGCCCCATGAGCCAGCGCATGTGGGACAGCCAACCTCAGCACGACAACATCGCCGGCCACCGCTTCCTGATGTACCAGACAGGGGGCAAATGGCACTATGCCAAGTACGAGGGGACGACATTCCGCAGCACCGGCCCCAACTGGATGGACATCGGCCTGCTGTACACCTCCGAGGACGGCGCCATGCGGGTCCGAGTGGACAGCTTCGAGCTGCCGCAGACCGACGAGCTGCGCAACTTCATCCACCTGCGCATCGATGTGCTCAAGCCCGTCGCCATCGACAACCTCGGCACAGACTTCCGCCTGCTGGACATCACCTCCCGCATCCAGGCGCTGCGGTACAAGAGCACGGCCTGGCAGCCGGCGGAGGGTGAGGTGGCGGTACGCGAGCTGAAGGCCGAGGATGCCGTACCGGTGGCGGGCGAGCCGCTGGACGGGACGTTCCCCTGGGCCACGGTGTATGGCGAGAAGAAGGGCTGCAATGCCTATGTGCTCCGGAGCCTCGAGGCGCATCTTGGGGGACAGGACCGGCGGCCGGCGGTGATGGTGCAGACCCACAAGTCCGGCGACATGAACCTGGCGCTGACTTTGCAGGGCGGCGCCGCCCAACTCCGGCCGGGAGACTACGTGGACGCCCGCTTCTACCTCCTGCCCTATGGCGATGACCGCAATACCTACGAGACCCCCCAGGCCGACCGGGTGTGTTTCGGCGTGCGGGCGCCGCAAGTGACGGCCGTCGCGCATGGCCAGAAGCTGGCGGACTTTCCCACCCGCCTGCGGGCCGCACAGGATGGAACGGCGCAGTTCGCCCTCTTCGGGGGCCTCAACGCCATCCCGATCATCGTCGAAGGGCTCAAGGGCTTCCGCGACCCGGAGCTGCAGGTGAAAGATGGCGACACCTGGCGGCCGGTGGAGCACTCCACGCTGGGCAAGGACGGTTACCAGGTGTTCGTCGCCGAGGACGGCGGCTTCGGCTGCGTGTTCCTGGTCAACGCCGACGGGACGGAGAAGGAGTACAGGGTGCAGGCCGGGGGCGCCGCTGCGCCGCCGAGCGATGGGTAGAACGACGCGGTGCGGATGGTGGCCAGGGAGAGCGGCGCGGCCGGGAAGATCACCTGCGCAGTACCGCGACATCCGGGGAGGGGAGCTCACAGCGGAGGCCGAGCGTTTCGGCGATGAAGCCCATCGTGCGCGGGCTGTAGAAGCAGATGTGGGTCTTGTCGTGGCGGTAGTGCCAGTGCTCGAAGCCACTCCAGCACTCCGGCATTCCTGTCATCACGCCCAGAATGCCCCCGGCCCGCAGCATGCCCTCCAGGCGCCGGAACTCCCCCAGCGGCTCCCGGAAATGCTCGGCCGTCTCGCTACAGACGATGAAGTCGTAGTCCCGCTGCAAGGCGGCGTCATCGGGCCGGAAGTGCAGGTCATAGCCGGTGACATCCAGGCCCGCGGCTCTGAGCATCTCCGCCAGGACCGCCGGCTCACCGCAACCGTAGTCGAGTCCTTCCGCACCGGGGGCAACCAGCGGCACTACCCGCTCGAGCAGCCTGCCGAGGAAGCGGCGGTAGCCCCGATCCGCCGGGTCGTTCTCGTGCAGCAGATAGCGGGCCCTCTCCTCGTCGACGGAGAGCACGAACTCATCGGGCACGAACACGCAGTCGCACCGGGCGCAGTGCAGGTAGTCTCGCCCGCTCCCCGAACAGCGCTCCCGCAGGAGCAGGCCGGTGTTGTTCGCGCCACACACTCGGCAACGGGCTGTCATTGGGATGTCCCCTGTTGGCGCAGGGCTCTGTCGCCGGGCGCGGCGCGGTGTCAGCTCGGAGGGAAGTCCGGCGGCATCCACTCGGGAAGCTCGGCGATCGAGGCCCGTGCCGTCTCTGAGGTCGGCACCCCCCAGGCCTCAAAGAACGGGCCCAGATTGCGGCCGACGGTGCGCGAGAAGCGCACCAGCCACTGGTCGCGCTTCTCGTCGTCGGTCTTGGGGCGCTCGTCGGCGGGCAGATCGCGGTACTCGGCGAACACGGCCTTGTACGCCTCCCAGCCAAAGGCCTCCTGAAGCTGCATGTACATATACAGCGCCAGGAACGGGTCGCTCTTCCACTTGCCAAAGTCCGCGCCGCCGGCGATGTGCTCCGCAGTCTTCCTCGCCCGGTCTTCGGGCTTGACCGCCGGATGGCCCACGTCCTTGAGCCCACAGCAGCGGTCGATGATGTACAGCGAGAACAGGTTCACCGTCACCTCACCCGTCCCACCGAAGGTCCAGTCGCCCTGCTGGTGATTGTGGCCGATCTCGTGGAAGTGGCCCCAGCTCCCCTTGCTCTGCAGCCGCTCGAGGTCCACAGCCATCTTTGCGCCGTCCAGGTGGGTCATGATCGGGTAGCCTGAGTGCATGTACCCGGCGCTAATCTGAACATCGGCCACATAGCGCTCGGGGCGGTCGCGCTGAAGCGGGCGGCCGATGAGCTCATTGCACGAGTCGGCGATGCTTGTCCAGAACTCCGCCAGTGGGACGGGGTCCTCGAGCTCGCGGATGTCGGCGGAGGGCACGGTGAGGATCACCTTGCTCGTCTGGATCTCGGCCCAGGGACCGGGCCGGCCGCGCACCCGCTCGCGCCAGGTGGCCGGATCGGTCTGGCCCAGGACAAACAGCGGCGCCTCCACGGCGCCGGCGATCTCCACCGGGATGGTGCCCAGCCTGCAGTCGCGCGGGACCTCGATGTAGACAAGACCTCCGAACGCGTTGGCGGCCGCAGTCCGGTGGGCGTCCAGCGGGAGACTCCGCGCGATCTCCGGTGCCCGCTTCCACTGATCGTGATGCCAGATGCCGTCGGAGTGGCAGCCGATGCGCACGCGCAGGCCCTGTCCGGCGGCTTCCTGTGGCAGCGTCACCGTCACCACCTCACCCGGCGCGGCGTACAGGCCGGTGCTATGCCAGTCCGGTACGTGAGTGTCCACGGAGATCGTCTGGGTCACCCGTGGCGCCTCGGCCGGGACCGGGCCGGGGAAGTGCGTGGCCGACGGATGAGCGGCGACTTGCTCCGGTGACTGCCGGGCGATCTGCTGCATCTGCAGGGCGAGGGCCAGCCGAGCCAGGGGCTGCTCCAGTGTCAGAGGACTGTCGGGCGAGGGCACCGCTTCTGCGGCGTACCTCAATTGCAGGGCGTGCAGGCGGGGCCGCAGCAGCGTATCGTCGGGAAGGACCGACCGCGCGGCATGGGTCACCGTCCACGCGGCCTGAGCGGCGTCCTCCTTACTCAGCGCCACCTCACCGGCCACCCGCGCCTCGAGGGCATCGAGGGCCTCACCGGCGTGGACGTACCGCGAGGGCCCCCTGTCTGCCGCGAAGCCGATGTCAGAGGTCTTCCCCAGACCGCCGTCGGCCCAAACGAGACCTGCGGGAGAGATCACCCTGTTGCCGCCGTGGTCGGCGGTGAGGCTCTTGCCGGGGTTGAGCTGCAGCCAGCCCCAGGGAGTGTCTCCCGAGAGCAGTCCGCCGCCGGCGCGGACGAAATCGGCCACCGCGGCGGCCTGCTCGTCGGTGTACGCCGGTGGTCGCGTGGTCACCAGCACGTTCGCTTCCCCGAGCCGCTCGACCCAGCCATCCGCCGCAATGGGCCGCGCATCCAGGCCTTCGTCCAAGAGCAGCGCCAGCGTGTCGTCCAGGCTCTGGACCAACACTCGCGGCTCCGCACCGACCGCAAGCCAGCTCACGGCATTGAGTATCAACCTGCCGGTGTCTCCGGTCCGCAGGGCCTCGGCGCCGAAGTAGCCATTATGCCCCAGCGCGACGATCCGGCCCTCACCCATCCGCGCCGCCGCCACCACCGGAGCCTGTATCTCGCGGCTCGAGCTCCCCGTCACGACCACGAAGGCCTCGGGCCCGTAGACAGACAGGCAGCCCGGCCAGCCGGGAGCGGCGATATCGCTCACTCCCGCCAGGAGGGCCTCCACATCCCCCGGTTGTGGCGCGGCATGCGCGGCTCCTGCTACCAGCGCTATCGTGCAGATCAGCAGAGGGAAAAGGCGTGTGCCCATGGCACATCTCCGTTCGTGGTTGGGGGTGTTCGGAGTCGGGAACCGGTCGGGAGGCACCGCTACGGTCTGGGAAGTCCCGGATACCGCCCGAGCGCAGACAATATAACTAGGTTGGGCGTCGGGTGTCAACGGTGGGACGGCGTCCAGCCCCAGGCGAGGCCGATGGCCGGGTCTGGAGGTCAGGCCGAGGAGTCCGGCCGGTCCGTTTCCTGTCATTCTGAGCGTCCATCTCGCGCAGCGAGACAGCGAGGAATCTCGCTGAATGCCGGGAGATTCTTCGAGTTGCTCTTACCGGGAGCGGACGCTCTCAGGATGACCTTCGCGGCGAAGGTGGGGCTTCCGGCCGGACTCCTGGACGGGCGGCCGGAACGCCGGGCCTGCCGTGGTGATGTCATCCTGAGCGTCAATCTCGCGCAGCGAGGTAGCGAGGGATCTCCCTGTATGCCAGGAGATCCCTCGAGCTGCTCCCTCCGGGAGCGGACGCTCTCAAAATGACCTTCCCGGCGAAGCGGGGTTCTCGGTCGCACCGCTGGATGGCCGGCCGTGCTGCGCCCCGGGGAGAGACCGCCCGCCTGCTACGGGGCCGGCGAGGCGGGTTGCAGTTGCACCGTCGTCACGAAACTGGCGGGGGAGAAGTCGCGGGATAGGGGGATGGCCGTCACCCGCTGCAGCCGCCCTTCAGGCGGCACTACCATGGCAACGCTGTAGTGCAGGTGCCAGGTGGGCGTGCCGCTGACGTGGGTCCCGTCGAAGCACGTCACGTCCAGTTGTCTGAGCGTCCATTTGGTCGCCACGCCCGCGGTCTCTTCGACCCATGTGGCGCGGATGCTCATGATCTGACCGGCGGCGATGCTCACGGTGCCGGCGCCGACGTTCAGCGTGAGGGCCCCGTGACCGTCGAACTGGGCTCCGATGCCCGCCCCCTCGGCGGCACCGAACTCGACGGTCTTGATCGCTCCCGAGAGCTGAAGGCCTCCACGCAGGGTGATGGTTCCGTACAGATCGTCGGCGGCGGCGACGGTCATCGGAGATACCGGCTCGGGGCCGGCGGGAGCGGGCTTTACGGCTGCGCCCGCATCCGCCATGCCGGCAAGAGGGGCCGCGGGGCCCAGGTCGGCGACGGGCTCGGCGGAGGCGGGCGCCGCCGTTGCCGGGAGCGAGGCATCCGCAGCGCCGGGCGCGTCGGTGGGCTGGACCGCGCCGGCCGGCCACTCGTCACCGATGAGCACGCTGTGGATGAGGGCATCCGGTGTGAAACCCGCCTCCGTGGGCTGAACGGTACTCACCCGCTGGATCTCGTCATCGTCGGTGAGGATCCGTGCCGTAGTCCCGTGCAAGAGCCAGGTGGGCTTGCCCGACAGCTTCTGTCCGTCGCGCCTGGTGAGGCTGATGCTTGCGATCTCCCAGGAGGGGTTCTCCGCACCGCCGCCCTGAACCCACTCGGCCTCGATCAGCGCCAGGTCCCCGCCGGCGACCGTCACTTGCCGCCCCTCCACTTCCAGGCAGATGGAGCCCAGGTCCGGACGCAGTGTGCCGATACCGGCGCCCACAACCACGCCGAACTCGGCCAGCATGATCGTGCCCGTCAGCGTCTCCCCGCCACGCAGGGTGACGGTGCCACGCAACTGCTCTCCCGCGGGCTGTGCCCACACCGAGCAGACGGACAGGATCGCGATCAGAAGGCAGGGGCCGATGTGGCGATAGGTCATGTCGTCTCACTTCCAGTTCAGACCGACATCCCCGGCAACCGCGGGATAGAGAGCACGAATGGCGCCGCCGGTTGCGGCGTGCGGAAGGCCCTGCTCGATGGCGGGCCAGCGTCACGTGACCGGCCGGAACACGGTACTCACTGCGGCATCGTACATTGGGTTGCCGGGCGCGCAGTGGCCTCCGCAGTTGCAGACATAGCCTTCGGGGCCGCCGCGCAGCCGGCCGTGGAAAGCCGCCCACATCTCCCCGGGCTCCAGACAGAGGGCCACATGGGTCTCCGGGCGTACCCGGCGGATCTCCTGCAGACAATGCTGGAACATCACGTAGCGGGCCTCGAACGGAATGGTCTGCGCCCCGCAGCGCACGTCACGCTCGCCGATGAAGGGCGCCACCGCTTCCATCGCCGCCACGAACTGCGGGTCGAACAGGTCCATTTTCATGCGTTGGCGGGCCGCATCGTGAGACATCCAGCCGAAGGCGCACAGCGAGATGATGTCCGGCTGCGCGCGGGTACACAGCTTCTCAATCAGGTCGCTGCACTCCTCCCGCCAGTTTCGTACCGGTACCAGCGGGGAGAAGCGGTATCTGACGATGTAGCCGGCCTCGCGGCACCGGCGACCGGCCTCGATCCGCTGATCCATACTCGCCGTGCGCTCTTCCATCTGCTCGCACTGCGTGTGCGGCCCGATGCTCCACTGCAGGATGGTCTTGCCCCGGTGGTCCAGGTTCAGCAGGTGCTCGCAGTTGTCGCTCTTGCCGATGTAGATCTCAAGGTAGCGATCGGGCTTGCGGGCGAAAAAGTCCACCAGCCTGGCAGACAAGCCATACTCGGGCTCGAAGCACGACACATCCGACCGGTTATCCCACTTGAACAACCGCTGCTCTCCGGCGATGTCCATCCAGCCGTCCAGTTGCTCTACGTATTCGTCCACATTCACCAGCATGCGGATGACGTTGCCCATCCCACAGTAGTCGCAGCGGAAGGGACAGCCGGTGATGGAGTGCAGTTGGTACGCCGACTGGCAGATCACCCCTCCGCGCTGCTTTCTCCACCACGGCTCGCCGTCGGGACGGAACCAGAAGAAGTCGTGGCCCAGCAGGTCATTGACGCGCAACTGCGGCAGAGCTTCGGCCCGTTTCTTCATCTGCTCCGGGCTGAGCCCGAACTTGCCGGTCGTCAGGACCAGTTCGGGGTCTCGACGCTCCTGCGGCGGCACCATCCCCCAGGCCGGGAACCTGCCCCAGTCCCGTTCGGGGACGATTTGGGCGAGCTGTTCCTCGGTGACAATCTCCGGCTCGGCCGATGAGATGGCCTCGCAGATGCGCCGCACCGTCGCGGCGCCGGACGGGCTCTTCAGGGCATCGGTCGTGACATAGACGTGCGCGGGCGACATCGATAGCATGGGCGCGTTCCGGCTCCCGGATCGGTATGGTGTCTACTCTCCGGCGAGCCGTTTCGCCCCACGACCTCCTTCGACCTGCCCCCGTCCGGCAGGCCTCGCTCCTCACTACAAGAACCCCCGGCGTCGCCTATTGTTTCAGGGTTCCGCGCGCCTGCGACCCGTGGGGCGAGGCCGCACTTGCGCTGCACGCCTTGATACAGGGCTCGGCGCGACGGTCCCGGACGCCTGTTTCGCCTCCCGATTCAGGCCGAAACAACCGCGAAACATCATCCCGCTAAGCTACATGCCAGGAGAAGTGCTAACCCGTGAGACCGACCGGCCTGGAGGGCTACAATGGACGATGCCAAGCGATTTGTGCTCGAAGCCGCCAAGGAGCAGGACGTCAAGTTCATCCGCCTGTGGTTCACCGACATACTGGGATACCTGAAGAGCTTTGCCATCACCAACGATGAGCTGGAGACGGCTCTGGAGGATGGCATGGGTTTTGACGGCTCGTCGATCGAGGGCTTCGCCCGCATCGACGAGAGCGACATGATGGCGGTGCCGGACCCCAATACCTGGCAGCTCGTGCCCTGGCGCCCCACGGAGGGCGGCCGCGTTGCCAGGCTGTTTTGCGACATCGTCAAGCCCACCGGCGAGCCGTACGTCGGCGACCCGCGCTACGTGCTGCGCCGAATGCTGGAGAAGGCCAAAGCGAAGGGGTATACCTTCAACGTCGGCCCGGAGCTGGAGTACTTCTACTTCGCCTCCGACACCAACCCCGAGGTACTCGACCGCGCCGGGTACTTCGACCTCGTCCCGGCGGACGTCTCCACCGACCTGCGGAGAGAGACCGTACTGGCCCTCGAGGCCATGGGCATCGCCGTGGAGTACTCCCACCACGAGGTGGCGCCCAGCCAGCATGAGATCGACATGCGCTACACAGATGCCCTCACCATGGCGGATCAGGCCATGACCTTCCGGCTCGTGGTCAAGGAGATCGCCCGGCTGCACAATGTGTACGCCACCTTCATGCCCAAGCCGCTCTCCGGCGAGAACGGCAGCGGCATGCACACCCATCAGTCCCTGTTCGAGGGCGAGCGCAATGCCTTCTTCGACGCCAATGACCCCTTGAACCTGTCCCACACCGCGCGGTGCTACATCGCCGGCCTGATGAAGTATGCCCCCGAGTTCACCCTGGTGACCAACCAGTGGGTGAACTCCTACAAGCGTCTGGTGCCGGGCTTCGAGGCTCCGGTGTACATCTCCTGGGCCCGGCGCAACCGCTCGGACATGATCCGCGTGCCGGAGTACAAGCCCGGCAAGGAGAAGGCCACACGGGTGGAGTTCCGCGCCCCCGACCCGGCCTGCAATCCCTATCTCGCCTTCGCCGTCATGCTGGGTGCAGGTCTCAAGGGCATCGAGGAAGACGTGGAGTGCTGCGAGGCCGTGGAGGAGAACGTCTACGAGATGTCCAGCGAGCAGCGAGATACTCGGGGCATTGCCAGTCTGCCCGGGAGCCTGGAGCACGCCATGCAAGTGGCGCAAGACAGCGATTTCCTGCGCGAGTGTCTCGGCGAGCACGTACACAGCAAGCTCATCGAGAACAAGCGTATCGAGTGCGACAAGTACCGCCAGGTCGTGCATCAGTACGAGATCGACACCTACCTGCCGGTCCTGTAGCCGGTCCCACACCGGCGCGAGCAACCCTCTTGGGAAGGGCCCCCAGGCCCGGCGGAGAAGCCGGGCCTGTCGTGATGATGTCATCCTGAGCGTCAATCTCGCGCAGCGAGATAGCGAAGGATCTCGCTTTGTCCCGCGGGATTCCTCGAGCCGCTCTTACCGGGAGCGGACGCTCTCGGAATGACGCGTCCATGCGAACGTGGGCTTTGCGTCCGGACCTGTAGCACAGTGGCAAGACAGACCTCGGGGCTGCGCGGCATGCCGTTGCCGCGCGGCCCCCGGTGCAGGGGCACCATGGCCCGGCACGGGCGCGCTCGGCGTTCCGGGCCGCGCGCCCGGTGCCTATCCCTGTGGCGTCCGGCTCTCCCTCTCCCCCACCGTCTCGGCCAGTTCCTTCAGCCGCGCCTGAGAGTGCTCAAACAACATGCGATAGGAAGTGCAGAAGTAGTTGGGCCTCCCGGCGTCCGGCGCCGCGCCCGGTCGGTGGCGTTGGCAGCCGCCGTAACATAGCGAGAGCCAGGGGCACCTCCGACATGCCTCACCACATGCGCCGCTCTTGGCCTCCCTGAAGGCCTGGAACTTGGGCGACAGGGCGATATCGGCAAGCGGCGTCTCCATCAGGTTCCCCAGCAGCCATTGGGGCTCGACGAAGAAGTCGCACGGGTACACATCGCCGTTGTGCTCGACAAGCAGATAGTCCCCGCAATGGGCGCGGAAGATGCAGGTGGGTGCAGGGGCGCCGATGTAGGCGGCAAGCAGGTCGTTGAAGGTGCGGCAGTAGACCGAAGGGACCTCTTCCTCGGCCCAGCGGTCGAAAGCGTCGCACAGGAACCCACCGTACTGCTCCGGAGTGCAGGAGAAGTGGGCCGGCCGGTCCGTGCCCGGCTCGAACTCGACGCAGGGGATGAACTGCAGATAGCGCAGGCCGTGGGCCATGAAGAAGTCCCAGATCTCGTGGGCCCTGCCGGCGGAGTAGGCGGTGACCATGCACAGGATGTTGAACTCCACGCCGTTTCGCTCCAGCGTGGCGGCCGCCCGCATCACCTGCTCGAAGCTGCCCTTTCCCCGAGCGTCGTGGCGATAGTGGTTGTGAATCTCCTCGGGGCCGTCGAGGCTGAGGCCGACGAGGAAGTTGTACCGTGCAAACAGCCGCGCCCACTCGTCGTCGATCAGCACCCCATTGGTCTGGAAGCCATTGGCGATGGCCTGTCCCGGGCGGGCCTTCTGCGCCTGCACGGCGACGACGCGGCGGAAGAACTCCACGCCCAGGGTGGTGGGCTCCCCGCCCTGCCAGCCGAAGGAGGGGTTGGGGCCGGCCATCTGCATGTAGTCGCCGATGAGCCGGTGCAGGACCTCCCGGGGCATGGCATGGCGCTTGCTTCGTGGGTACAGCTCTCGCTTCGGCAGGTAGAAGCAGTACTCGCAGCGCAGATTGCAGTCGGCGGAAGCGGCCTTCACGAGGAGGCCGAGGCGTTGGAGGTCTTGCTGTTGCTCGGGTGTCATGCCGCAGGGGTTCCCCATCGGAGGCAGGGCGCCCTCCGCTGCGAGCGAACATCGCAGACGGGGCGACGGGGGAGCACGGGCAGTAGCAGGCGAAGAAGATCGGAGATAGGGGACGGCGCGGGAGGATGGGATAAGCGATCCTCGGTGCCGGCACTGCGGGGTGGCGGCCCGGCTTGACAGTGGCCCCGGCGGCCGCGCCACCGCGGCGGTCCGGGTCGGTTGCGGATGGCATCCAGGTATTCGCCGTGCACTCCCATAGCTCGCTATTCCGCCTTTCCCGTGAGCCACTATACGTTGCCAAAGAGCCTGTGCGCACCGTACGTTGCGCGCGCTCAGGCCTCGCCGACACGATGTTTGCGCGCGGCAAGGCCGGGAGCGTAACAGGATGCTTGACTCCCCGGCAACCTGTGCTATAATTCGCCTCACGGGGCGACCGGGTTTGCCGGCGCCCTGTGTTGTGTTTATACGGCCTATCGGGCCACATCGCTTAGCCGCAGTTGGTGAACTGGGGCGAACCCTAGTGGGAGGTGGGTGTTTTGGCAGACCTCAATCTTGTTGCGCTGACAGGCTTCGCAACACGGGATGCCACCTTGCGCCAGAAGTCATCGGGACAAGTGAAGGCGGAGTTCAGCTTCGAGGTTGATCGCCCCTTCTACCGTGCCACCGGAGAGCCGGTCTCGGACCTGTTCCTCGTCGACGTGTGGGAAGAGCTGGGGCGGTGGGCTGTCGACAACATCCGGGAGGGCACGCGCCTCCTCGTTGTCGGGACCCTCAACAAGGAGAGCTACAGCACCCGCGGCGGTCGCGAGCACCTCACGATCGTCAAGGCCAAGTACATCCGCCCCCTGGACGAAGGCCTGCTGGACGGCGAAGTGGACGTCGAGGAGATGAAACGCGACTGCTGGGAGCGGGGCATGCTGCTCACCACGGTCGAGCTTCTGGAAGGCGCACTGCGCAATGGGGATGGAGCGTCGGACGAGGAGTACGGTAGCGATACCGACTTCTGATCTCATCGATACCCGGCATCCTGACGGCCGCCACTCTTCGGAGTAGGCGGCCGTTGCGTTTTGCGGTACAATGGCGACGGCGGGGGACCGGAGGCAAAGGGGAAAGGCCGGGGGCCAGGGAACGACGGACGGCAGTGACAGACGGCGAGGGGCCCCCCATCAGGGCGGCAGGCATCGTCTCCATCCCCTCTTCCGCCTCCACCTCAGGGATTGATCGCGCCGTCACCTCAGGCATTGACTACGCAATGACCTCACACGATTCGGCCGCTGTCGTCTTCTGCGCCTTCAACACCGCGGGCCTGCGCGGGCGCGTGCTGGAGGCGTTTCGTCCCGATCGAGCGCCCTGCGAATGGTCGCTGCCCCGTCGCGATGCCGAGACGAAAGTGACCGAGGCGCTCAGGGACTTCGTGGGCTATTGCGGCGACGCCCCTCTGGTCACGCTGGATGCCGAGAAGATCGCCGAGCTGCTCAGCCGCCCGGAGATGCTGGCCCTCGCCGCCCCCCAACTGCGGTCCATGCGTGACCTGCGCCTGCTGGCGCGCATCTTCCTCCCACTTGAGGAAGGGTGCGGCGGACGGTCACGCAGCCGGCGCCGGAGCGAGGCCGGCCCGTCGGCGAGCATCGAGGAGGTGCAGAAGCTCTATGCCCGCGTGATCGAGGCGGTTCAGCAGGCTCCGGAGGAGCTCCTGGCGGTGTTGCAGGCATTGCTCTCCGAACACCCGAGCTTCTCCTGGCTACCGTGGCCCGCGGAGCGGGCGGATGCCACCGCGGTGCTACGAATCTCGGCGGCCCTACCGGGCAAGCCCCCGGCGCGCAACAGGGAGAGCAGCGCCGAGCGCGTACGCGGCGATCTGCTCGACGTGTCCCGGGACATCCTCGCCCCCACCGGGGCCGTGGCCAGGTTGCTGCCGGGGTATGAGCACCGCGAGGGCCAGGTGCAGATGGCGGTGGAGGTGGCCCGGGCCCTGCGAGACGAGCAGTTCCTCCTTGTGGAGGCCGGCACGGGTGTGGGCAAGTCGCTGGCGTACCTGGTGCCGGCGATTCTGTGGGCGCGCGAGCAGGGGGAGCCCGTGGTGGTGTCCACCAACACCAAGAACCTCCAGGAGCAGCTCATCGACAAGGACCTGCCGCTGCTGCGCGAGGCGCTCCCGGTGAGCTTCGAGGCCGCGCTACTCAAGGGGCGCGGCAACTACCCCTGCGTGCGGGCCCTGATCACGCAGATGGTGGACGCCACACAGTCGCTGTTCCGGGATGCGTGCCTGGCCGCCGGGTTCCTGTGCTCGTGGCTGGTGCAGTCCTACACGGGCGACCTGGAAGAAGTCCCCGCTTCGGCCTACGAGGAGCTACCGGAACTGACGCAGCTCGTCTCTCGGGTGCGCTCTCAGGGCGACGCCTGTCTGGGGCAGGTGTGCTCGCACAACGGCAAGTGTCCGGTGGAGCGTGCCCGAGGCTTCGCGCGCCGGGCGGATGTAGTGGTGGCCAACCACGCCCTGACCTTCGCCGACTCGCGGGCGGCGGTACTGCCCAAGTACAGTCGCCTGATCTTCGATGAGGCTCAGAACGTCGAGACCGTGGCCACCGACGGTCTGAGCCTGGAGTGCTCGGCGTACGGGTTCAGCCAATTGGCCCGGGCGCTGAGCGGCGACCCCTCGAGCTTCGCCGGACTGATGGCGCGGCGCCTGGACGAGTTGGGCGACGGGCCGGGGGTGTCCGCGGCCAGGGACACCCTGGAGCAGTTGCCGACGCTCGTAGACGAGCTTCTGGGTGTGGTGGGGAGCTTCGGCGACGCTGTGGGTGAGTTCTGCCGTGATGCCGGCAATGATCGCCGCGCCGATGGCGAGCGCGCCTCGGTGCGCCTTACGGAGGCCGCGCGGCGCCGGCCGGGGTGGGACGAGTGCGCCGCTCTGGGCGCCGCCGCGGTGGACAAGGCCCAGGAGGTCAGGAGACTCGTCTCGCTGTTTGTGGCCGGACTGGCGGAGATCGACAAGAGCGCGCGGCCGGGCAGCGAGGGCATGGATGCCGACGCCCAGGCCATGCTGTCGCGGGTCGAGGGTGCCATCGAGGCACTGGCCACCGTCATGGACCCCGGCCAGGACAATGCCCGGTACGTTACATGGGCCGAGGTGTCCTCCCGCGGCCGCCGGGGGCCGTCCTGGAAGCTGCAGGCCGCCCCGGTGGACGTGGGGCCCGTCCTGGACGAGGCCGTCTATCGCGAGAAGGCCTCGATTATCTTCGCCTCCGCCACCATGACGCTGGAAGGCGATTTCCGCTACTTCAGGCAGCGCCTGGGCCTCGACACCCAGCACGAGCGTCTCGTGGAGGCCAAGGTGCCGTCGCCCTTCAGGCTCACCGAGCAGTTGCTCCTGTGCGTGCCCACCGACATGCCCGACCCGTCGGACCGGGCGTACAATGACGCCTCGATCGATGCCCTGCGGGAGATCTGCCGGGTCGCCAACGGCGGGACGCTGGTGCTGTTCACCGCCCGCAGCCGGATGCAGAAGGCCTTCGACGAGTTGGAGGACGACCTTGAGGATATGGGCCTGAACCCCATCTGCCAGGATGTCTCGGGGCCACGGACGCAGCTTCTCGACGAGCTGCGCGGCGATCCGAGCACGGTGCTGTTCGGCCTCAAGAGCTTCTGGGAGGGTGTGGACGTTCCCGGCCGCGCGCTGCGCTGCGTGGTGATCTGCAAGCTGCCCTTTGCCGTGCCCTCGGACCCGATCGTCGAGGCGCGCCAGGAGGACGCCGCCCGCAAGGGCCTCAACCCCATGCAGGACTACTACATTCCCGACGCCATCATGGCCTTCAAGCAGGGCTTCGGGCGGCTGATCCGCACCAGTAGCGACACCGGCGTGGTCTACGTGCTGGACAGGAGGATCCTCACCAAGCCCTATGGGCTGCGGTTCTTCCGCTCGATCCAGCGCTGCGCTCTGACCCGGGAGCCGCTGGAGCAGTGCCTGGAGCAGACGAAGGCGTGGCTGGCGCGACCGCTGGAGCCGGCGGAGGAGCGGCAAGAGGAGGCCTGAGGACGTTGGGACCGGGGACAGGGCTCGGCTCACGGGGCTGTTCCGGCTCCGGCCCGAAGGAGCCAGGTGAACCGGCCGTCTCCCCCCGCCGGGCGGCGACGGAAGCGGACGAGACCGGAGAAACTACCGATTGCGGTGACCTGCCATGGATATCGGCGTCAAGGACGATCGCTGGTGCTTCGCTTGCGGAAGCAAGAACCCATCCGGGCTGCGGCTGTCAGACATCCACCTCGAGGGCGAGGAATGTGTGTGCAGCTTCATCCCCGGCAGGGTGCATCAGGGCTGGTCCAAGATCATGCACGGCGGCATCACCGCCACGCTGCTGGACGAGATCATGACCCATGCCCTGTATCGGCGGGGTTTTGACGCGGTCACCGCCGAGCTCAACATCCGGCTCAAGGAGAAGGTCCCCGTGGACGCGGCACTGAGCGTGCGCGGCAGGATGACCAGACAGCGCCGGAGCTTCGCCGAGACCGAGGGCGAGCTGCTACTGGACGACGGAACCGTCGCGGCCACGGCGACGGCCAAGTTCTTCGTCGAGCGTCGCGGCCCGGATCAGCCCGGCGGGCATATCACTCTGGCCGCCAGGGAGGCCGTGATCTTCGATCTGTTCGGCACCCTCGTCCCCTGCTTCGACCGCCGGGCCTACGAGGACGTCGTGCGCCGGATGGGACAGGTCGTCGGCGTCGACGGCGAGCAGTTCTATGCGCTGTTTCGTCAAGATGCTCCCCGCCGCACCACGGGGGAGTGGCATGACCTCGAGGGCAATGTCGCCGACATTGTCCGCCGTGCCGGAGTTGAGCCCGACGCGGAGAGGGTCGCAAAGGCCGTGCGACTGCGTGTCGAGTATTCGCGCGAGCACCTGATGAACCCGCACCCCGACGCCCTGGAGACCCTCAAGGCGCTCAGGGAGGCCGACCGGCCGGTGGGGCTCATCAGCGACTGCAGCCCGGAGGCGCCACTGCTGTGGCACGAGACGCCACTGGCAGAGTATCTCCCTGAGCCCGTCTTGTCCTGCTCCGTGGGTCTGCGCAAGCCGGACCCGGCCATCTATACGTTGGCCCTGGGCCGGATGGGCGTGGATGCCAACCGCACGGTATACGTCGGCGATGGCGACAGCCGGGAACTGCCGGGGGCGGCGGCGGTGGGCCTGTGCCCGATCCTGGTGGACAGGGGCGCCAACAGCGCGTTCATGGCCGACTACAGCGCCGAGGCCGGGATCATCGTCCGCGACCTGACCCAGATACTCCCCCTGATCGGGGTGCGGTAGAGCCCAATGATCTTCGATTCCCTGTCCCTTGGCCGCATCGCCGCCGACCTCCGGCGCTCCGCCGTGGGCGCTCGGGTAGATCGTGTGTTTCAGCCCTCACGGGAGGAGCTGGTGCTCGAGCTGCGCCGCAAGATGCCGCGGCCGCAGATCGTGCTCTCGTGGTCGGCGGAGTTCGGCCGTGCCCACCTGGCCGCCGGGGCACAGCCGCGGCCGGGAGCGAACATGCCCATCGCCGATGTACTGCGCAAACACCTGCGCGGCGCCACCATCGTGGGCTGCGAGCAGATCAACTTCGACCGTATCCTGCACATCACGTTCGCCAACTGCGTGGGTCTCGGGCCACAGTCGCGGGCCACCCTGGTGGCCGAGATCATGGGCCGCCACGCGAACCTGGTCCTCCTGGACGAGGATGAGACCATCATCGCCTGCGCTAAGCACGTGCCGGCCAGGGTCAACCGGTACCGTGAGATCCTCCCCAATATCCAGTATGTGCCCCCGCCGTCCTTCCAGCGCGTGCAGCCCCGCGATGCCACACCCGAGGGCCTGCGCAAGGCCGCGGCGTGCCTGGAGGCGCCGGTGCGTGAGGTCCTGCACAAGACGCTCATGGGGGCCAGTGACCTGTTCCTGGATGAGGCCCTGTGCCGCGCGGTGCAAGCCATGGGCAGTGGGACGGCCGGGGGCGGAGGCGAGTGTACCGCCGTCGGGCTGCAAGACCCCGGCTACACGGCGGCGGTGGTTGCGTCCATGCACGGGCTCATCGATGAGGCCGAGGCGGAAGGGCCGGGTCTGCTATATGTGCCGCGGAGATCCAGCGGGGAGCGGCCCTTCGCCTACCCGGTTGCCCTGCGCACCCATGAAGGCGTGCCCTGCGAGCCCGCCCCGGACCTGAGCGCCGCCACGGAGGCCGCCGTCCTCCGGCTTAAGCTCGAGCGCGACATGGCCGGGCGCCGGGAGCGGCTGCGCGGCTTTGCCCGCCGGGCGCTGAAGAAGGCCACCGGGCGCGAGAACGAGCGCCGCCGGGCACTGCAGGAGGCCGAGGGCGCCGAGGCCCTCAAGCAGAAGGGCGAGCTGATCATCGCCAACCTGTGGGCCATACGGCCGGGAGCCTCGGAGGTGACCGTCCTGGACTACTTCGACCCGGAGCAGCGGCAGGTTACCATCGCCCTGGACGAGAACTACTCGGCTCAGGAGAACGCCCAGGCCTGGTTCGACCGCACCAAGCGCTACCGGCGCGTTCAGGAGCGTGTGCCGGCCCTCCTGGAAGAGGCGCGAGTCGAGCGGGAGTACCTGGAGGGCATCCTGGCGCAGATCGACCACGCCGACACGCCCGAGGATCTCGATCAGATCGAGGTGGAGCTGGACCGCCGCGGGCACATCGGGCAGCAGTCCAAACGCAGAAAGAAGCCGCCGTCGCTGGGGCAGGTAGAACCCAGGAGATACCAATCAGCCGAGGGCTTCGCGGTGCTGTGCGGCAAGACGGGCCCACAGAACGATGCGCTGCTGCGCCTGGCCGGCGGCGATGACCTGTGGCTACACGTCAAGTCCGGTCCGGGCGCCCATGTGCTGATCCGCACCGGCGGCCGGCCGGATTCGGTGCCTCAGAGCACCCTGCGCTATGCGGCCGCCATTGCGGCGGCCAATAGCCGCCGGCGTTCCGACTCACGGGTGGATGTGAACTACACTCAGGCCAAGCATGTGCGCAAGCCTCCCGGAGCCCCGCCGGGCTTCGTGACGTACACCGAGTTCTCGACGATCACGGTGGCGCCGGCCGAGGTCTAGATGCGTCGGGAGGACAACCGGGTGGACGGCCAACGGCTGCGGGCCTGCAGAACCGCGGGCACGGGCGAACCGTGGGTGAGTGGCTCCCGGCGTTGGGCGAACGCCTCGCCAAGGGTGCACGGCGACGGCCAACGGCTGCGGGCCTGCAGAACCGCGGGCACGGGAACGGTTTGTGACGACACGTCTGGATGGAGGGCCGCTGACGATGGACCACCAGGGCTACCGGATCGGCGATCACAGGGATGTTGAAGATCTTCCCCAGCAGCTTGCGGCGCTGAGCAATGCCGCCTTCAGCCAGTACGAGGGCGCCATGCCTGTGGACGCCGCGTTCATCTCCTGGTACCTGCGGCGCCCCGGCTGCCGGCCCGAACTGTGCCCGGTGGCGCTTTCCGAAGACAGGCTGGTGAGCAACGTACTGGTGGCCATCGAGGACCTGCGACTGGGCGGAGAGGTGCTCCCGTGCGGGATCATCGACACCGTAGCCACCCTGCCGCAGCACCGCCGACATGGCCTGGCAAGGGTACTGATGGAGAGGGCGCACGAGCTGATGCGGCAGGCCGGGGCCGAGGCGGCGGTGCTGTACACCAACCCCGATGACCACCCGTACCGCTTCTACCAGCGCCTGGGATACGAGACCCGGGCCGTCGGGGCGGCCCTGCTGGGCCCGCGGCCGGCCCACACGCAGCCCGCCCAGCCGGCCACCTCGGCGGAGGCCGCAGCCATCCGCAGGCTACTGGATCGGTTCTACTCGCAATACGAGGGCTACGCGCCTGTGACCGATGAGCTGTGGGACTGGCACCGTCTCAGCCGGCCGGGGGACATGCCCGTGCATCTGCGGGTGTTGCGTGACGACAGCCAAGAGGTAGTGGGCACGGCGGCCTTCGCCGAGGCCGAGACGCTGGTGGGCGGGGAGCAGGTGCCTGTGGCAGTGGCCGGCGATCTGGCATGTGACACCGGGACGAGCCTGCAACGACTTCTGGCCGCGGCGCCCGGCGAGCGGGTCATGACGCTGGTCGACGAGCAGTCCCCGCTGTACGCCGAGCTGCTCGGGTTGGGCTTTGAGCCCGCCGTGCGCGAGACGGCGATGGTGCTCCCCTTCTCACAGCGCGCCGTCGCGGCGCTTGGGCACCGCAGCGGACCGTGGTACATCATGATCGAGTCTGTCGTCGGAGTCTGAGCGCAGGGATGAGCAAGACAGTACGGGACCGCCGGGAACTGGGGTTCTTCGACCACCTCGACGAGCTGCGGGCGCGGATCATCCGCTCGGTGGTGTATGTGACCGTGGGCGGTGTCCTGGGATGGACGCAGCGGGAGTGGTTGCTGGCGGTTCTGCGGCGGCCGGCGGACCTCGGCGCCAAGGCGGTGGGCATAGAACACCTGCCGTTCCGGGTCTTCGAGCCCGCCGAGGGCTTCATGATCGCGATTCAGGTGGCCCTGGTGGCCGGCCTCGTCCTGGCGGCGCCGCTGATCTTCTGGGAGATATGGCGCTTCATCGAGCCGGCTTTGGAGGACAACGAGCGCCGCTATGTGGTGCTGATCCTTCCCGCCGCCGTCGTGCTGTTTCTCGGAGGCATTGCCTTTTGCTACGTGGTCTCCCCCCGCGCCTTCGCCTTCCTGTTCACGATCGACCAGACCCTCGGCGTGGATGTGGAACGAACCCTCAGGCCCTACCTGTGGTTCGTCATCCGCTTGATGCTGGGGTTCGGCCTGGCCTTCGAGCTGCCGATGGTGCTCATGTTCCTGGGCTTCATCGGTGTGGTCACCAGCCGCCAGCTCGTGTCCTGGTGGCGGCACGCGGTGGTGATCATCTTCGCCTTCTCCGCTATCATCACCCCCACCGTTGACCCGGTGAACATGACCATCCTCGCTCTGCCGATGATCGTGCTGTACGTGCTGAGCGTGGGGTTGGTGCACATCGTGCAGAGGAACAAGGAGCGGGCGGAGGCCAAGGCGGAGGCGGAGTGGGCCGACCGAGAAGCCGAGATCGCACAACAGGAAGAGGGCACCGCGGTGGAAGCAGGCGAGAGCGCCGACTCCCCGGGCGTCTCTGAGAAGCCCTCTCAGAGCGACCGGGCCACCGCCCAGCGCATGACCGACACGGACGCCGGTGAGGGGCACCGCGAGGCGGACTGCTCCATTCCGCCTCCGGCCGATGAGACGGCCTCGGAAGACGCTTCAGATGACACGGAGACCCAGAGCGGGCCGGGATGAGCCGACGGGAGGTGAGCCGACCGACGCGGCCCTCGGCCGCCGAGCCCCTCTTCCCCATCGTCGAGGGGCGGGGCGCCGCACGCCGGGCGCCGTCTGCGGCAAGAGGTGGAGGCCGAGGAGCGTAGGGTGTAGAATAGCCGTCGGTCCACCGCGCGCCGACCGGAGTGCCCGGCCGGACACGGCAACGCTTGACCGCGAGACGGCGCCATCGCCGGCCCGCGGCTGCGGCGTCCCAGCGACGCCGATTACCTGGGTGACGGCAAATGCAACGAGTCTGTGTGATCGGTCTTGGCCCCATCGGTAACCGCCATAGTGACATGTACAAGGAGCACCCGCAGGCCGACCTGGTGGGTGTGTGTGACATCATCAAGGAGCGCGCCGACGCGGCGGCCCAGCGGCTCGGTGTGCCCGCGTTCTATGATGTGCCCCAGATGCTACAGGCCCTCTCGCCGGATATCTGCAGCGTGGCCACCGGAGGCGAGGAGTACTCCAGCGACCACTATCTGCCCACCATGCAGGCCCTGGACTTCGGCTGCCACGTCCTGTGCGAAAAGCCCATCTCCAACCAGATCGGACCCGCCCAGGAGATGGTGGCGAAGGCCAGGGAGAAGGGTGTCTGCTTCGGTATCAACATGAACCACCGGTTTAACGAGGCCCACCGGCTGGCCAAGCGCTGGGTGGAGGAGGGGCGGTTGGGGCACCTGCTGTTCGTGAACATGTCCATGTGGATCATGAACCCGCGAGAGAGCTCGCCCTACTTCCAGATCAAGGCCCTCCACCCGCATACGGTAGACATCATGCGCTACTTCTGCGGCGACGTGGAGGCGGTGCAGTGCTTCGCCCTCAAGGCGCCGGGGCGCACGATCTGGTCCACCGCGCAGTTCAACATGCGGTTCAGAAACGGCGTGGTTGGCTCGTTGACGGGCAGCTATGATATCGAGCGCGGCCACCCGATGGAACGGTGCGAGGTGGCCGGTACCGGTGGTCGGTTTGTGATCGAGGACATCTTCCGCCAGGTCACTTTGTACCCCGCGGGCTCGATGGAGAAGACCGTCTACACCAATCCGGCGATGTTCGGCGGCATGCGGGACTTCGAGGACACTTTCCGTGCGCGCATCGGCCGCTTCGTGGAGGAGATCGATGCCGGCGTTGCTCCCGAGGCCATTGACGGCTCCGGAGCCGACGGCCTGGCGGCTCAGAAGGTGCTGGCGGCGGCCATCGAATCCATTGAGAACGAGACGGTGGTGAGGATCGACTGAGCGGGCGAGACGGCGACTCGCCGGCCGCCGCTACCGCAGGCGCCTCGCCGGCACGGCGTTGACGCCGGGCTCACGCCATCGTGACCGGATGGCCGGGGGCGCACTGCAACGGCGAAGGTGTCGCCCACTACGCTGTGGCGGGCTTCAGTGAGCGAGATCACCATCGACGGCGTTGCGCTGCACTGGGAGCAGCGCGGGGAGGGCCCCGCGCTGCTTTGTGTGCACGGCTTCTGCCAGTCCTCCTACGTCTGGCGCCATCTTCCACGGGGCCTGGAGGGCTATCGTGTCATCACCGTTGACCTCAAGGGCTTCGGGGCCTCGGCCAAGCCCTGCGACGGCAGGTACGGCCCGCTGGATCAGGCCGAGCTGCTGGCCCGCTTCATCCACGAGCTGAAGCTGCGCGATCTCGTCCTCATCGGCCACAGCTTCGGAGGCGCGGTGTGCCTGCACGTGGCCACGCGGCCAGAGTTAGACCTGCGCGGCCTGGTCCTGATGGACAGCGCCGCCCTGCCCCAGCCTCTGCCGTATTTCATGGGGCTGCTCTGCCCCCGCCTCCTGGGCGAAGCGATAGTCGGTCTGTCGCCCCTGGGCCTGTGCGCACGACTGGGCATGTTGCTGGCCTACCGCAACAGGGGCGCAGCCACGCCGGACGCGGCCCGCGAGTACGCAAGCGCCGCGGCCCGCCCGGGCGGCCGCCGGGCGATGCTGGCCACCGCCCGCCAGATGCTTCCGGGTGACTGGAACGCCTTCACCGCCGGGTACCCACACATCGGCGTTCCCACGCTGATCGTGTGGGGCCGCAATGACCCCATCGTGCCCCTGGAGGTCGGGAAGCGACTGGCCAAGATCATCCCCGGGGCGCGCCTGGCAACGATCGACCGCTGCGGGCACTGCCCGCAGGAGGAGCGTCCGGAGCAAACCATCGAGCTCATCCGGCCGTTCCTCGACAGCCTCCTCTTGGCCCCGGCGCCTCATGCGCCATCGCCCTCTTCCGAGGTCAGTGAATGAACACGCTCTTGCTGGCGATCTTCTGGACCATGCAGGTCATTGCCAATCTGTTTTTCAAGTACGGCAGCGGCGAACAGAGCCCGAAGGTGGCGTGCTTCATCCTGGGCAATGTCTTCGGCGCCTCGAGCATCTGGTTCATGATGAAGCTGTACGGGAGGATGAACCCGAACCTGGCCATGGCGCTGGCGGGCGGGGGCTCGTTTCTGTGTGTGCAGATAGCCCTGTCGGCGGTGTTCCACTCCCGCCCGACGCAGTTGCAGTGGATCGGATTCGCCGCCGTAGCCGTGGGTATGGCGGTCGCGTCCATCGCGGGAAAACCGGATGCGGAGTGATGGGGAACGGCCGTGGCGCGTGGCGCGGAACGGCGAACGCCAAACGGCGAAACGGCGCCGCTCCCTGCGGGCCGCCGGCCCGCTTTCCCTCTCCTTCGCGATACGGCCGCTCTGGAGAGGGCCAACGACGGGAACGGCCGTGGCGCGTGGTTCGTGGCGCGGAACGGCGAGCGGCAAACGGCCAAACGGCGAACGGCGCCGCTCCCTGCGGGCCGCCGGCCCGCTTTCCCTCTGCTTCGCGATACGGCCGCTCTGGAGAGGGCCAACGACGGGAACGGCCGTGGCGCGGAGGTAGATGCAGAGGGGCTACGGCCCGTCGCCAGTACGCATCAGCTCCGCCGCGTTGGCGTAGCCGATCCTGCCGATGGCCTCCTCCGTCGCTCCGGCCTGTCTGAGGAAGCGCACGAAGGCGTCCACGCCGGGCGGGAAGGGATTCTCATCCGCCTTGATGTCGAACACCGTGCCGTAGGGCTGGAAGGGCGGTCCGATGCGGGTGGTCCAGTCCGTTCCCGCGAGCAGGCGGTTCGTCGGCACCTCCCGCAGCGTGCGGGCAAGTGCGGGGCTGTGGAAGTCGCGAATCTCCACCCAGAAGTTGTCGGGGAAGCGCTCGAAGACCCCGCCGAGTGTATCGAGGAACATATCGGCCCAGGAGACGAAGGCCGGCGTAGGGCCGCAGCCGATGGCATGGGCGAGGATGTAGTTGACGCCCGGCACACGATCGGCGACGCGGAGAAGGTCGCGCATGTGGTGCATGCCGTCGGTGGAGCCGGTGTGATCCTTGTGCCAGTAGGTGCCCAGATGCACCTGCACCGGCACGCCGTAGCTCTCGGCCCGGAGCAGCAGCGGCTCCACCTCATCGCTGTCCATCTCATAGTCCATCATGTATTGCAGCATCTCCCCCAGCATCACGAAGCCCCAGCGCTCGAAGCAAAGCTCCATCGCCAGCAGCGATTCCCGGGGGAAGTGCGGGTTGACACAGCAGGCCCCGTAGAGCTTGCCGGGTGCGCGGCTCACCAGCTCGTGGACGAAGCGGTTGGCCTCCAGGACGCCCTCGGCGCTCTGGAGCATCTTGCCGAAGTACGGCCCGTCGCAACTGACCACGAAACCCAGGTCGGCGTCCGGGACGTCCAGGACCGCCAGCAGATCCTGCAGCATGTTGTGGCGCGCCGAGCCGTCGGGGCCGATGTCGCTGACGTGGATGTGCGTGTCCAGCCAGGGGCGTCTCTCTTGGCTCATATGAGGCGTGCTCCCTGCATCCGATGGTATGCAGTACCGGCCTTCTACAACCTGCCCGCCTGCTGCCAGTAATCGTACTCATAGGGCCACTGCTCGCGCATGGCGGTGACGAGCGCCTTCATGCGCTCTGCGTGTGCCGCCCGCTCGGGCTCCTGCTCGGCCATGACCTCGTTGGCTCGGGCCGCGGCCACCAGTCGGCCGCCCAGTTCCTCGGCCCTCTTCAGCGCCTCCGCGGCGGCTTCCCCGTCCATGAGCTCGCCGGCCTCCACCCCGATGCTCCCCACCGTTCGGCAGCCCAGGCTCCGGGCGAACCGCAGGATGTAGGTCTCCACCTCTTCGCAGCCGCCGCCGCCGGCGGTCACCACCGCAGCGGCGTACTTGCCGTCCAGGGCCATCAGGTGCACCGGTCCGCAGCAGCGGTCGAACAGGGCCTTGAGCTGGGCGCTGACGCTGACGATGTAGTTGGGGCTGGCCAGCACGAGCATGTCCGCCTCCCGCATGGCGGCCCAGAGCGCCTGGAAGTCGTCCTTCTGGGCGCAGATGCCCGTCCTGTGACAGGCATCGCAGGCCACGCAGGGGTTGATGGTCAGGTCGGAGATGGAACGCACCGCGACGTCGGCGCCGGCCTCCCGAGCCCCCCGCAGGAGGGCCTCCAGAACCTCTCCGGTGTTCCCGTGCATTCCCCGCGGACTCCCGATGATAGATAGTAGCTTCATGGCTCTCCTTCCAGTTGTCCGGACCAGACTGACGGGCACCGGTGGTGACGAGTGCTTCTCCCTGCGGCAGACAGTATAGTCCCGAGATGGTCGCAACTCAACAAGTCTGGGGCCCGGATCAGGGCGCAAGGCTGCTCCCGGCGGAACGCGACCGTGCGTGCGGTGTGGCGTGCTCGGCGTAGGCGGGACGCCGCGGGCTCAAGATGGAGTCCAGAGGGAGGTGAAGACCCGTTCATGTGGAACAAACAGTCACTATTTGGCTGCACGCATCTCGTCCCTTTGGTGCCGCTGCGCTCCGGCCGCCGTCGTTCGCCGGAAGGTCACGGTGTCCGCCGGAGGTCCGATGGCCGTCAGGTGCACGGCAACCACGCGCCGAGAGGCGCAACTCCAAGAAGGAGGCGGCTGTTGTGAGAAAGCAGGGCTTCACGCTGATCGAGTTGTTGGTCGTGATCGCCATCATCGCCATTCTGGCGGCGATCCTCTTCCCCGTGTTCGCCAAGGCCCGAGAGAAGGCGCGCCAGGCCAGTTGCGCGAGCAACCTCAAGCAACTGGCGTTGGGTACGTTGATGTACATCCAGGACTACGACGAGACCTTCCCCTACTGGGGTCGGTTCACCGATGCGAACCTGATGCCGCTCGCTCCGGCTGCGGCCGTCTATCCTTACGTCAAGAACGTTCAGCTCTACGTGTGCCCGTCGGGCGCGACGCAGCCCAATGTGTCGGGGGCCCCTGCACCCGGCTGGGCCAACTACGGCCGCGCCACGATACCGTACTGGTTCCCGGGACCGTCGTCTCAGGGCTATGCCTGGAACGGATGGATCTGTGAGGCCGGGCGCACATCCAATGTCCCGATCCGCCTGGCGCAGGTGACGATGCCCGCAGAGACCCTCCTGGTGGGCGACTCCGCGCACATGGCCGGTACCGATGTGGGCATGTTCGTCTGGGGCAACGTCTGCTGCGACGGGAGCTACTCCACGTCGCCTCTGGACGGCATCGGCGCCAACGGGGCGGCGGTGGACGACAATGTGGCGGCAAGGCATAACGGGGGCGAGAATCACGCCTACGCCGACGGCCATGTGAAGTGGAACGCGTCACGCTCCACCTACGGCCAGATCTCTAGGATGCTGCAGGTCGCCAAGTAGGGCGTCGGTGCGGCCTCCGCGGCCAGGCGCGGCTGCCGGGCCCCCGCGAGATCGTGACACCAAGAACCTTGCGGCCCTGCGAGCGTCTGCAGGTTCATACTGGCTCGTGCGGGCTACACGACGGGCCAAGAGACGCCGCCACGGTGGCACAGCCACCCTTGGCGATTGCCGGGAGGTCAAAGACCATGAGACGAGTTCTGCTGGTGTCGGTTGCTTGTGTGGCCGTCCTATTGGTAGGAGTGTCCGTGGGAAACTGCCAGGCTCCGCCCGGCGCAGGTGCCGGTCCCGTCGGCCCCGGGGCGGGTGGACCTCCGGGCCCGGGTATGGGGATGCCGCCCATGGGCCCGGAGGGCATGCGGATGATGATGCGGGGGCAGCAAGTGCCGGCTATCGCTGTGGCCGATGGCTTCGTGTTCGTGGTCTACGGCGACATGCTGTACCAGTTCACCGTGGATGGCCTCAGGGAAGTGGCCAGGGCCCGGCTCACCGGTCCGGAGGGCCAGCGTGGTGACCGCGCCGGGCGCGACAGGGGTGACCGTCGCGGCGGACGCGTCAACCCCGGGGGCGCCCAGGGTGGAGCGGGTGCAGCCGGCGGGGCCCAGGGCGAAGCGGGCGGGGCGGCAGGCGGTCCCGGCCTGCCCAACCCGGAGCCCTGAGCGCGCCGCGTCCAGCAGTCAACCGGCGAGGGGGTCGCGACAGCGGCCTCCTCGCTTGGGTTCTGCCCCCTCGACGGCGACGGCAGGCGCTGCCGCGCCGTGTGGCGAAGTATCCTGTGGCCTCGTACGTGGCGGCATGGAGTACATGGCGGGAGCCTTCCGGGATGGACTTGAGAGCAGGGACCTGCGGCTGGGCCTTCGATGACTGGAAGGCGACGTTCTACCCCGACGGCGTCCGGGACGATCTGGACTACTACTCGTCGGTATTCCGCGTGGTGGAGATCGACAGTACATGGTACCGCATCCCGGCGGCCAAGACCGTGACAGGCTGGCGGCAGCGAACGCCGGCGGGGTTCCTGTTCTGTCCCAAGCTGCCCGGTGAGATCACCCACGAGCGGCTGCTTGTGGACGTGGAGGAGCCTTTGCAGAGGTTCCTGGATGCAATCGGCCTCCTGGGCCAAAGGCTGGGGCCGATTGTCGTTCAGCTCTCGCCGCAATTCCGGGCCGACCAGTTGCCCAGGCTTGAGGGCTTCCTGCACGCACTCCCCCGATCCAACCGCTATGCGGTGGAGTTTCGCCACCGCACCTGGCTGGAGGAACCCCGCGCTCTGGAGATCCTCCGCGAGCTGGAGATGGCCGTGGTGATGGCCGATCACCCCTGGTACCCACGCATCGAGGAGGTCACGGCGCCCTTCGCCTATATACGTCTGCTGGGCCGGCGCGGCGTGTTCCCGGACTTCTCGCGGATACATGGGCCGAAGGATGATGCTCTCGCGCACTGGGCCGAGGTCATCGCCGCCACCACCGACCTTGCTGAGCAGGTCTTCGTGCTGGTCAACAACCAGTTCGAGGGGCACAGCCCGCGCTCGGTGCAGCGTCTCCTGGGGCTGCTGGCCCCGGAGCTGGTTCCACACGTGCCGGACGTACGGGCTGCGGGACCGACACAGTTGAGCCTGATCGAGGATGACTGAGTAAGACCCGCGTCACCGACGACCCGGCCGTCACCCGCACCGCGGGCTGCGAACTCAGATTATGCAGGTTCCGGGCAGGCGCCGATTCACGTCACCTCACCCCCCCAGCCCCCCTCTCCCTTACTCCGCCAAACGGCCGGCGGAGACGGGAGGAGGGGGGGGGGAGAACGGCAGTACTTCGACCGTTCCCGACGCGGGAATGGCGGAATGCGGCCCCAGTGTGTTCATGCGTAATGTGAGTGGAAAGCCCGCGCCACCGAAGGCCCAGGCGTCACCGTGCCGCGGCGGCGCAGCACATCTCAAGGCAGAAGCCCGACACCTACCTCAGGCTGCTTGGGGCAGCCCCGCATGAAGTGAGGGAACAAAGCATGTACACCCAGATGGCTGCACTGCTCTTCTTACCGAGCGTGATCTTCTGCGCCACCGCCGGCGCACAGGAGGACGCCGAAGCTCTCGCATTTGGCAGGTCCCTGGTCAGCATCGGTGACACCTCGAGGCTCCAGCAGGTCCTGGCCCGAGCGCGGCGGGGTGAGAAGGTCGTTGTCGGCGTCATCGGGGGCTCGATCACCGCCGGGGCACGGGCCAGCACCGAAGAGAACAAGTGGGGAAGTCGGGTGGCCCGGTGGTTCCGCGATACCTTCCCGCAGGCCCAGATCGAGCATGTGAACGCCGGGATCGGCGCCACGGGCTCGAGCATCGCCGCCCACCGTCTGCAGGGCCACCTGCTGGACCACCATCCCGACCTGGTCGTGGTGGAGTTCGGTGTCAACGACACCAACCACGAGCCGGCCGCCGAGACACTGGAGGGCGTGGTACGCCAGATCCTCAAGCAGCCCAACCACCCCGCGGTGATGCTGCTGTTCACGATGAACAGGGCCGGTGGCAATGCGCAGGAGTGGCACTCCAAGGTCGGGGAGCACTACGGCCTGCCGATGGTCAGCTTCCGCGACGCGCTGTGGCCGCGCATCGAGGCCGGTGAGCTCCAATGGGAGGACGTGGAGGCCGATGAGGTTCACCCCAATGATCGCGGGCACAAGTACTGCGCCGATTTCGTCACCCATGCCATCGCCGGCGTCCTTGCCAAGCTCCCGGCAGACGATGACCTTTCCGGGATCCCTCCCGTCCCGGAGCCACTGATCAGCGACGAGTTCGAGTTCACCCGGATTCTCAACAGTGCCAACGTCACACCCTCCACCCGCGAGGGCTGGACGCCCACGGAGACGGGGCCCTTCGGCCCCGGCTGGGAGAGCGCTCAGCCGGGCAGTGTGCTGGAGATCCCCTTCGAGGGCAAGACGGCGAGCATCTCCTTCTACCGCATCAAGGGAGACATGGGCATTGCCGAGGTGAGCGTGGACGAGGGGCCGGCCAAGCGGCTGGATGCCTGGTTCGGCGCAGACTGGGGCGGCTACGCGGTGTGGGAGCCGGTGGCCCGCGGTCTTGGGCCGGGCCCCCACACGCTGCGGGTGAAGCTCACAGCGGACAATGCCGAACAGAGCACCGGCCACCGGTTCGAGGTCTATGCGGTGATGGTGGCGGGCGCCCGGGAATAGGGGCGGATCGCGGGCCCCGCCTCCCCGGACAGGGACCTTCGCACCACTCGCACCCGCAGAGCGCCCGGCCGCGCGGCCGGGCCGATCAGTGAGGTGAACTCCATGCCCATCGCGGCTCGGACGCTGCTGCTGCCGGCCCTTGTGCTGCTCCTCGCGCTGCCCGGCCTGTGCCAGGAAGCCGAGCCCGTGGACCGCTATGGTCCCTGGGAGGTGCGGCGCGGGCGCACCACAGACGCGAAGGAGGCCGGGGGCTTTCCCTCCTGGACGGTGAGCTTCTCGGGGCCGGAGGAGACGCCGTCGGTCGCCATCGCCGGCGATGAGGACGGCAGGGCGCGGGGTTCGATTCTCATCGGTCGCCGGGTCCGGGTGGCCGCCGACAGTCTGCCCGGATTGGACTTCTCCTATACCACCTACTGCGCCATGGACGACCGCGCCGGGCGTGTAGAGTTGTGCCTCCTGGGCCCCGCGGCCTGGGACGAGCTGGAGAGTGCGCCCCAGACGGAGATGGTCTTCGACTCGCGCGCCACACCGGGCTGCCATGTGGTGAGCGCGCACACCGGGCAGGACATCACCGAGCCCGTGGCGCTTGGTGAGCTGAATCTGCGGGCCTTCAGCGCCCAGACGCGGCGGTTCATCGGCCAAGAGGTAGTCGTTGCGGTTGTCTGGACGGCCCTCCACTCCGTCCCCGAGCACGGCGCGATCCACGACCTGAGGTTGACCTCAATGACACCGGCCGACACGGTAAGGCTGTTGTTCGACCGTCTGGACCTGGGCCGCCCCGAGCTGGCGGCCGTCAGGGCGGCGTGGGAGGAAGAGGACCTCGAGGGCGCGGCGGCCGCACTGGCCGAGCACTTCCGCACCCGCACCGAACCTCAGTTCCCCGGCGACCCGCGCCAAAGGACTTCGCACACCGTCTCCGCCGCGGTACGTCTGGAGGCCGACGCGGCTTTGGAGAACCGGTTCAGCGGGCAGCCGAAGTACGGACTCCAGAAGGTGCCCGATGACATCGACTGGTCCTTCAACCCCACCGATGACCCGGAGTGGACGTGGCAGTTCAACCGCCACAGCGCCTGGCGCGCGCTGGGGGCGACGTACCTGGCCACGGGCGACGAGAAGTACGCGGAGAAGTGGGTGGCGCTCTTGCAGGACTGGGTGAGCGAGAACCCGCCGGGGACGCGGTGGTCGTGGCGAACCATCGAGGCCGGCGGCCGGGGCCAAAGCTGGCCGACGGTGTACTTCTCCTTTGTCTATTCGCCATCATTCACGCCCATGGATCACGTGACATTCCTGGGCTCCCTGGCCGATCACGCCGAGTACCTTCTGCCGCAGGGGCGCTTCAGCAGCGGCAGCAACTGGGGGCAGATCGAGAGTCTGGGGCTACTGCAGATCGGTGCCTTCTTCCCGGAGTTCAAGGAGGCCGGTACGTGGCGGGACACGGCGTGGGAGCGGATTGAGGCGGAGATGTTCAAGCAGGTGCTGGAAGACGGCGCTCAGGTGGAGCTGACCACCAGCTACCATCAGGGCGTGCTCTCAGGATTCGTGCGCGCGGCCGAGATCGCGGCCCTCGGCGGCGTTCAGCCCACAGAGGCCTACTGGCAGCGGCTGGAGCGGATGTACGAGTACACCATGTTCCTGCAGAAACCGGACGGCACCCAGCCGATGCTGGGCGACTCGTGGCCCGGAGACACGTCGGGCACCGTGGCGGCCGGCGGCCGACGCTTCTCTCGTCCGGACATGCTCTATTTGGGCACCCGCGGGAAAGAGGGCACCGCACCGGAGTACCTGGACACGGCCCTGCCCAGGGCGGGCTACTACGTGATGCGCACGGACTGGCTCGACCCCCAGGCGGTGTACCTGCTCACCGACATCGCCCACTCCTGGGGCGGCGGCCATCAACAGCCCGACGCCCTCCAGGTCAATCTCTACGCCTACGGCAAGACCTTGCTGCCCGACTCAGGCAGTTACCTGTACTACGGCCCGGAGCGAGCGGCCTTCGCCCGCACCGCCGCCCACAGCACCGTCACCGTAGACGACGGCAACCAGAACACCTCGGCCGCCAGACTCAACTGCTGGTTCACCTCGGAGACGCTGAGCTTCGTAGACGGCAGCCACGACGGCTATCCGGGGGTAACGCACCGCCGACAGGTGCTGTTCCCGCGTCCCGACGGCCAGGCCCCGCCGTACTTCATCATCATCGACCGGCTCACCGGCGAGGGCTCCCATGCCCTGGATCAGTACTTCCATCTCCTCCCCGCGGCGCTGGAATTGGACCAGGAGTTGCTCGTGGCGAAGACGGCCCTGCCCGAAGGCCCCAATCTGCTGGTGCGCGCACTGCGGACCGAGGGCCTCGGCATGGAGCAGGTCGACTCCTGGGTATCCTTCGTGTACACGGAGAGGGAGCCGCGTCCGGCGGTGCGCTACCGCCTCCAGGGGCCCCTGCCGGCGACCTTCGTCACACTGCTACTGCCCTACCCGGGGGCGGAGGCGCCCGCAATCGCGGCCCGGGAGGTACCGGTGCCCGGCGCAGCGGACTTCGTGGCCGTGCAGGTCACAGGTCCATGGGGCACCGACACGGTGTACTGCGGCGAGGGCCCGTCTCCGGTGCAGTTCTCCGGGGTGTCGGCCACCTCGAGGGCGGGGCTGATCCGGAGCGGAGACGACGGGGCACCGGGGGCGGTCACGGTGGTTCCCTGAGCCACCTTGAGCAAGTCCCCGGCCCGCAGCGTCATTGAGGGGAATCAACTAGATCTGAAGCGGATTTTTTGGATATCCTTCTAGCGATTTCGCTTGCATTTCCTATAATAGCAGTGTAAACTGCCGTTGTCGCAGCAATCAGCAGGACCACCGGCGGAAGATCGGTCAGGGAAGGGGTGACACTCCCATGACAACACTCGTGGCTCTCTCGATCTTGTCCGTAGAGACGAGGGAAGTAATCGTGAGTCTGCCACTTTGCTTACACTCGTGGCGGGTGCGCCCCCCCGGCGGAGGCGGCACCCGAGGAGGCTAGTCCTCTCCGTCTAGTAAACGGCCACGAGCTAATAAGCCCGTGGCCGTTTTTGTTGCGTGTGTCGTTACCCCAGGAGGGAGCGAAAGTGAAGCGCCTTATCCGTCTGGCTCAGTCCGGTGACAAGCGCGCCAAGGAGGAACTGCTGGCCAGGCTCCGTGCCAAGCTCTCCGGCATGGCGCGGTACTACGCACGCTGCTCCAATGAGGACTACGACGACCTGCTGGGCGAGGCCTGGCTGGCGGCGCTGGAGGCCCTGGAGGTCACGGACGTCACCATCGGTCAGCCCGAGCAGTATCTGCTCAAGCGTGCCCGCTGGCGCATCCTGGATCACATCAAATGGGCCAAGCGCCGTGGGCAGGCAGAGCCTCTGGAGTCCGATGACATCGCTCAGGTCGAGGACATGTCTCCTCAGGTGGTGGACACGGCGCTGGTGGACGACGTGGACAAACAGCTCTCGGCCACTCAGCAGGTGGTGCTGCGCGAGCTTCTGAAGGGCCAGACGTGGCGCGAGATCGCGCAGGTGGTGGGCTGCAGTAGCGCCAATGTCGCCTATCACGTGAGACAGATTCGCCGCCAGTGCCACGGCCTGTTGGACCACGCCCCGGCGTAACGGCGTGCCGGAACACACTCCCGGCGGAGAGAGCCCTGTCAAGGCTTGCTCCGCCGGGAATCGACAGCACATCTCTCCTCTTGTCTTTCCCCGCGCCGCCGGGCATCGCTCCGCCGGCTGCCCGCCGCCTGTCCCCTGCTAGGTGGTGAACTCGATCTCCGAGAGCTGTGTGGCCGCCGGCCTTGCCTGTGTCGGCTCTGCGATCCGCGTCTCGTCCTCTACCAGTCCATCGCGGAAGTGGATGATGCGCTGGGCATGCCGGCCGATATCCGGCTCGTGAGTCACGATGACGACCGTGCGCCCCTCGCGATGGAGGCTCTGCAGGATCGCCATGATCTCCTCGCTCTGTGCTGTGGCCAGATTGCCGGTGGGCTCGTCTCCCAGGATGATCTCGGGGTCATTGACCAACGCTCTGGCGATGGCGACGCGCTGCTGTTGTCCGCCCGAGAGCTCGTGGGGCCTGTGGTGCATGCGCGATCCCAGCCCGACGGCCTCCAGTGCCTGCCGGGAGCGCTCGCGCCGTTTTTCGACGCTGGGGCGCTGGGGGTTGTACATCATCGGCAGTTCCACATTCCTCAGCGCCGTGGCGCTTCCCAGAAGGTTGTAGGCCTGGAAGATGAAGCCGATTCTGCGGTTGCGGACGTGGGCCAGCTCATACTGGTCCATATGGGACACGTCCTCCCCGGCGATGATGCAGGCGCCCGCGGTGGGGCGGTCGAGACACCCGATGAGGTGCATGAAAGTGGACTTTCCGGAGCCCGAGGGCCCCATGACGGCCACAAACTCTCCCATCTCGATGTGCAGGGAGACCCCCCGGAGAGCCTCTACGACAACCGTGCCCATCTGGTAGGACTTGTGCAGATCTCTGGTCTGAATCATCACTACTCCTTCGGCGCACCACTTGGCGCGGTACGGGCCCGGGTCCCACAACCGGTGGGCGCCGTCGAGCCGTTCGCCGTTGGCCGTTGGCCGTTGGCCGTTGTAGGGCGGCACCCCGTGTGCCGCCGCCGTTCCTCGTTGCTGCCGGATGTCCCCCCTTGGCGCAGTACGGGCCCGCGCCCTACAGACATCCCGGCGCCCTATTCGTGCCGCAGTGCGACCACCGGGTCGAGCTCCGCCGCCTTGCGCGCCGGAAGGATCCCGAACAGCACCCCGACGGCCCCCGCGAAACAGAACGACAGCACCACCCACGGCATCGATACCGCGCTATTGAGGCCGAACAGCCGCACGGCGTAGGCTGTGCCGATACCGGAGAGCACGCCGATCGTGCCTCCGGCCACACTGAGCGTCATCGACTCGATGAGAAACTGCAGCATGATGTCCCGGGGCGTGGCCCCGAGCGCCTTGCGCAGACCGATCTCGCGCGTGCGCTCCGTCACCGACACCAGCATGATGTTCATGATCCCGATCCCGCCCACGAGGAGCGAGACCACGGCGATGGAGGTGAACAGCAGTGTGAGGATCTGGTTGGAGGCCTCAGCGCTCTGTACCAGCTCGGAGGCCGCGAAGATGTGGAAGTCGTCGTCATCGGCATCGGAGAGCTTGTGTCGTCGGCGCAGGAGGGTCCTGATCTCATTCTTCAGCCGGTCGGCGCCGGCCATGTCGGCGGCCAGGACCGTGATCCCATTGACCGTGTCCTTGCTGCCCGTCACCGCCGTTCCGCCGATCAGACGGTGGATCGCGGTACCGATCGGGACGTAGATCCTGTCGTCCGGGTCCTGCGGGCCCGTGGACCCCTTGCTCGCGGTGACGCCGATGATCTTGAACGTCTGCCCCGCCACCTTGATCTTCTCACCGGTCACCTGCTCGCCCTTACCGTACAGGTTCGTCACCACGGTGGGCCCGAGTACCGCCACCTTGCGCCGGCGCTCGCCCTCGTCCTGGGTGAACCACCTCCCCTGCTCGAGGGTGAGCTTGCCGACCTCGGGGTAGTTCACACTGGTGCCGGTGATCGATGTGTTGGTGTTGTTGCTTCCGGCCTTGATCTGCGCCTGAGTGCTGACTTCAGGGGAGACGGCGGTCACGTCCGAGCACTCCCCGGCGATGGCCTCGGCGTCGGAGAGCGTCAGGCTCTGCGCCGACCCCATGCCGCCGCCGATGGGGCCGCCGCGCTGGCCGGGCATGATACGCATTGAGTTCGTCCCCATCGCCTCGAAGCGCGCCAGGGTGGCGGCCTTGGCGCCGGCGGTGAGAGACACCGCTCCGATCACCGCGCCCACGCCGAAGATGATCCCCAGCATGGTCAGGGCCGACCGCAGGCGGTTGGCCACGATGGCCTCGAGGCAAAGCTGCATCGCCTCCCAGTAAGACACGTCGCTATCTCCTTAGGGCCCCCCCTTGCCGGAGGGTGCTGAGCCCCAGTATCGGCATCACTTCTTGAGGAAGTCCGCTCCACCGCCGGGTGGACCGGGCGGCCCCCCGGGGCCACCGGCACCGTTACCGGCTCCTCCTCCCAGGTCGGGTAGGATCACCGTGTCGCCCTCGTTCAGGCCGAAGAGGACCTCCGCCGCGTCATCGCTGACGAGGCCGACCTCGATCGGGACCACCCGGGGCCCCGAGTCCCCCGGCACCGTTACGGAATGCTCGCCACCGCGCTCGCGCACCGCTCTGGGCGGAAGCGTCAGCACGTCCTTGCGCTCGCCGACCACGAAGGTACACTCCGCGCTGAGACCGGGCATGAGACGTTCGTCGTGGTCGCGGATCTCGATCTCCACCTTGACCGTCGTGATGCTGCTGATGGTGGTGGCCTGCGGATCGACGCGCGTGACATGGCCGGTCACGGTCTTGCCCTGCAGCGACTCGACGCCGATCTCCACCTCCTGCCCCACCTTGATGTCGGCCAGGTCCGTCTCGTCGATCTGCACATCCACGTACATCGTGCTCAGATCTCCCAGCTCAACGATCGACACCCCCTCGGCAACTCCGGAGCGGCCCGAGTTGACGATGGTGCCCTCTTCCACGTTCTTAGCCAGGATGATGCCGTCCCGCGGCGCGGTGATGGTGGTGTAGCTCAAGCTCGTCTTGGTCTGCTCCACCAGGGCGTCGGCCTTGGTCACCTGCGCCCTCTGATTGTCGACTTCGGAAGCCCGCACCCGGGTCTGGACCGCGTTGGCCCGAACGTTTGCCAGCGAGTTCCTGGCCTGGGTGACCCTGGCGCGAGCGGCGGCCAACTCCGCGCTATGATCCTGGTCGATGGTCTTCCACCGTCGCAGCGCAGCGTCGTACCCGGCCTGGGCCTCCTCCACCGCCGCCTCGGCCGCGCGTCTCTCGGCTCCCTGCTCGCCATCGACGGCATCCCACTTCCGCTGGGCGGCGACGTGGGCGGCCCGGGCCTGCTGCACCGCGGCCTCCGCGGTGGCCAGCTCCGCCGCCTGGTCGTCGGCCAGTGTCCGCATCCGCTCGTTGGCCGTGTCGAAGGAGGCTTGAGCGGTGTCCCGCCGGTTCTCCGCCTCCTCCAGCGTTGTGAGGGCGACGCCGCCCTTGTCGTAGAGCACCTGGTAGCGACTCACGTCGCGCTCGGCGGAGGTCAGGTCACTGCGGGCCTTACTCAGGGCCGCCCGGGACTCGGCCAGGCTCTGAGGCTGACCGGATTGCTTCAGACGCTTGAGGCTCTCCTCCGCCTGGCGCACGGCGGCGTTGGCCTGCTCCAGATTGGACTTGGCCTCCACCCGCGACACCGGGTGCGTGGCGACATCCATCCGGGATAGATTCTCCCGGGCCGACTTCAGCGCCGCCTGTGCCTTCTCCAGGTTGGACTTCGCGTCCGCGCGGTCCCGGGGCTGCGTCGCGGTCTGCAGGCGCCTAAGGTCCGTCAGCGTCGCCTCATACGACGCCTGCGCCTCCCCGATCGCAGCCCTGGTCATGGACGGCTGGGCCTGGGCCTGCGCTTCCGCCTGGGCGAGCTGTGCCCGGGTCCCCTGCATCGATGCAAGAGCCTGAGTGTAGGCCATCTGCGTGTCCGTAGGGTCGATCCTGGCGATGAGATCGCCCTTGTGGACCACATCGCCCACGTCGACGGCCAACAGCAACACCCTGCCGCCGGCATCCGACTTCACCGACACGGTGGTCAATGCCCGCAGCGTTCCGTCGGCCATCACCGTCTTGCGTACGTCGGCCCTGGTGACTACAGCCGTTTCGGACGCCATCTGCTCCGGGGCCCGGGCGGCCCGCCGCCGCACCACGACTATCGAGATGACGGCGGCGATGGCGACGACGACAAGGACGAGCCAGACCTGCCTGCGTCTCATGACTTCCTCCCCCGTTCGCGACCGGCGGCCGGGCCGGCGGGACCGCACCCGCTTCGTTCCTGCGAGGGCGACGGGCCCTCGGCCTCGGCCTGCACCCGCGCGGCGTCGCGCAGCGTGACGAGACTGTCGTGGATTCGGGCCAACTCGTCGTCGCTGAGGCCCGACAACATTCCGGTCACCCGTTCCCGCGTCTCGGCCATGTGCCGCTGGTGGTTCCGGCGCCCCTTCGGCGTCTCGGAGACGCGCACCACGCGCCGGTCCTTGGGGTCCACCCAACGCCGCGCCAGTCCGTGAGCCACCAGGCCGTCCACCAGCACCGTCACCGTACTGGGATGGAGGTCCAGCTCCGCCGCGACCTCCGACATCGAGGGCGAGCCCAGATGCCCGATGGCCCCCAGGCAGTGCATCTGCCCCATCGTCACGTTCATGTCCTGCCGTGGCGGCGCCTTCGGCCTCAGGTAGCGGCCGAAGATCTGCCGCAGCAAGTCGTCGATCCCGCTCACGACCTCGTCACGTGGCCTTGAATCCATTTGGATCACCAAACTTGCATCGAACCAAAAGTTGGTAACACAAAGCATTATACCACCCGTCTGTCACCTGTCAAACGCCGGGCGTACAGGGAGGGGCAGCGGGGCGGGGCGCGGACGGCCGGGAAACGGATCAACACAGAGAACGGCGGAGTACGGAGAGAGAGCACCGAGAACGACAAGACGGGACAACGGCCGGGAAACGGACCAACGCAGAGAACGGCGGAGTGACGACGGAGAGCACAGGCAACGGCGAGAGAGGCGACGGCCGGCAGACGGACTGACACCGAGAGCGCCGAGGAGGAACACGGGTTCCGCCGCCCCGCAGGCTGCCCGGGAGGCTCCGGCAGGGCGGCAGATCCGAGGGAACCGCGGGCGCCGTTGCAGCGGGCCCTCTACCCCGGGATGTCGTCCACACGGAAGCTCTGGTAGATGATCTCCCCTACCCCGCCCCGGTCGCGATCGTGGATGGCGTGGATCGTGCCGTCCGGGGCTTCGACGGCATCGGGATAGGACACGCTCTGTCTGCCATCCAGCTCCAGGCCCCGGCCAAAGCCCGTGCCGTCGTCCTTCTCGGAGAGGTACGCCCACATCCCCGTGCGTTCCGAGGGGTTGGGAGTGTTGATCAGTAGCACGCGGCCGCAACCCAGGCGACGGATGAAGAACCGCACGCCGGGGTTGACGATGTCGGTGGGGAGCCCCTCGGACCACGTGCGTCCACAATCGGCCGAGTGGCTCTGCCACAGCACCCCTGCGCCGGTCCGGGTCAGCATGAGCAGGCTCCCGTCGAGGCGCTCCAAGGTCATGCACTCCAGCGCCCAGGCGGGGGCCTCCACGGCCCCGCAGAGCTTCCAGTTGCCGCCCTGGTCTGTGGAAATCGCCACTCCCTGGAGCTGATTGTGGAAGGCGAACCACTCGCCCGGGGCCTCGCGGGCCCAGGTCACCGGCAGCAGCCAGTCGCCGGAGCTCAGGACGGTTGGCTTGTTGAGCCTGAAGGCGAAGGGCACGCCGACGTCAATCTGCCGGGGCTCCGACCAGGGGGGCGAAGCGGCGTCGGAGTTGGTGGTCGCGATCGCCCAGAGCGTATGGTCGGTGGGGTCCAGGCAGGCACGGTTGTAGATCAGCCACAGCTTGCCCGAGGGGTCGTGCCACAGGCAGGGATCGAAGACGCGCATGCCGCCCGGGAACTGCACGACACTTGCGGGGTCGGACCACGTCTGCCCGCCGTCGGTGCTGGAGCACAGGACGACATAGTTGTCCACATCGGGCTCTTTGGGGCCACCGGTGAAGAAGGCCGCCCAGAGTCGACCGTTGCCGGCCCGCTCGATGCTCGGGATTCCCTGCCAGAGCCGGTCCTGCTTGGTGGAGACGGTGAAGGTTCGGAGCATGGTTCCACCTGCGTTCGCCCCGGGAGTGCCGGAGCAGAGTGTGCGTCCCCAACGACACCGGCCCCGACGGCAGGCCCGCGCGGCGGGTCTGCTTCTTCCTCCCCGCAGGCTCTACCCCCTCCCTGACGGGTACGCCATCGGGCACGCAACGGCTTGCAGGCCGCCAGGTTGGCGATCTCAGGCCGGCGAGGGCCCGCACAATGAGGGGCACCCCCGTGGCCGCCGCCAACCTATCCGGCCTCCCACATGTCTTTCCACTGCGCCAGACTCTCAGCCGACAGCGGCTTGGACTCAGCGGGAGTCTTGCCGTGGAAGCTCGGCGCGATCTCGATGGTCGAGACGCCCGAGAAGCCGATGGCCTTGAGGCCGGCGGCCACGGCGGCGAAGTCCACATTGCCCAGGCCGAAATGCCCGTGCTCGTCGCGGTCGCCGCTGTTGTCGTGCAGGTGCACCTCCCACACCGGCAGCGGCAACCTAGCCAGGTACTCGCCCACGCCGGCCTCCCGGTAGCATTCCCACTGCCGCAGCCGCATGTTCAGGTGTCCGACATCCACCAGCATGCCGTAGCGGGGCGATGACAGCACGGGTGCCAGCTCGGCCCGGTAGTATTCCAGGGCTGTCTGGTCCAGCGGGAAGTCCTCCACGGCCACTCTCAGGTCCGTGCCATCGGTAGAGGCCAGCAGTTGGGACAGGTACTCCACCATGCGCGTCACGTCATACAGCTTGCCCCGCGTGTCCTGGACCTGTGCCGCATCAAAGGTGCAGGTGAGCAGGCAGTCGCCCAGTACCTCGACCAGCCGGCGGACATCCTCCACCGGCGTCTCGAAGTTCCCGTGCATGGCGACCCTCAGATCGCTGGAGCGCAGGTGCTCGGCCACCCTACCGTAGTCGGTGCGCAACAGCTCCCAGGAGGTGAAGGAGATGGCGTTGTAGCCTAAGGACACGAACTCATCCACCAGGTGCAGCAGGTCGACATCAGGCTCTTCGTAGTTCCAGATGGCCGGTGCGTAGTAGTTCATTGAGGGTCTCCTGATCGGGTTGTGGCGGGACGGGGCCTGACGCCGACGCGGCCGGCGGCGGGCGGGAAAGCCCGCCCCACAGACGGCAGGAGGGCCCGTCGGTGCCCCTGCGAACGGCGGTCGGCGGCGGTCCGGAAACTCATATTATGCAGGTTCCGGGCAGGCGCCGATTCACGTCACCTCACCCCCCCGGCCCATAGGCGCTAGGATTGGCTAGTGACAGGGCGGCGATGGGTCAGTATGCTATCGGCATGGAAACCTCCACTATCATCGCAGACAACTGGCAGCGCGTAGTGGACATGATGCCGAGCGACT